>Ga0210407_10000118_pt1 | contig 100941 bp, 85 predicted proteins | sample IncBWC27MmetaG_FD_150860 | JGI IMG/M metagenome (GOLD analysis project Ga0210407, IMG submission 150860) | Forest soil microbial communities from Barre Woods Harvard Forest LTER site, Petersham, Massachusetts, United States - Inc-BW-C-27-M | ecosystem: Environmental > Terrestrial > Soil >...
TTCTCGCAGATTGCCGCCAAGGTGAAGCGGAAGCCGTTTTTCACACAGCCGGATTCGGAAGCGCAGCCTAATGCCGCGTCGATCATGCAAGCCCGTTTTTCTGACGGTGTGTCACAAACTCCGTCGGGGCCGGGTCCCAGCGTCGCGAGGTCGGCGGCGAAACCCCGGCTTGGATAGGTAGTCTCATACTGGGCCTGAGCGACGCTGAGTGTGCGCAGGCCGGCGACTGCAGCAGACTCATTCGCCGCGGTTCTCGACTTCATCAGGTTGGGAATGGTAATGGCCGCCATGAGCAGAGACATGTTTACATCGAATCCGTGGCTGACGCCGGTCAACTGGATAGTGCTTTGACCGGCAGATGCGGTCGCCAGGCTGGGCTTGCTGTGGTCGGCCAGTTGCTGAAACAGGTCTGCCATGTCCGGCGATTGTTGTTGCACAACCGGGCCAAGAGCGTGCATCACATTCTGGTAGATCAGAGCAGAAACGCCGTTAGGCTGGTCTCGCGGCATCAAGACCCGCAACTCGGTGGATTTCGCGAGAGATCTTCCGTTGCGGTGGACCGCGATGGCTTCTTTTACCATCGCCTGGCTGGCTGCTACGATCAGATACCCATCCGCGAAGGCATAACCGATTTCTGTCTTCTTTTGTCCATCGCCGAACCGCAGACCGTAGAGCGTCACTCCGTTTTCCGAGTGTTCTTCCAGCTTGATCTCTTTTCCTTCACCGGCTTTGGCATTGGCGGTGGCCAATACTCGTTTGAAAGTGTTTTGTAGTCCGGACGAATCAGAAACCTGAAGGACGACTTTCCACGCGGGGCTTGGGAGAATGGGGCCGTCCAGTGCGATCACCAGATGTCCACCCAGCTTCTTGAGCAGGTCCTCTTTCAGATTGATCTGGAGCTCGCTTTCCAGCTGCGCGTAATCCATTGAGGGACCACCATTCGCAGCGCCGGCCAGCTTTACGACGTCGTCGAAGGCATCGGGCAGGTTCTTGACTAACGCCCCGGCGGCGAGACTTGCATCGGAGGACACAAAATCCAGCGCGCCCATAGGCGCCGGCGCGGCCAGCCACGACGCCATCCCTTGCCTCGGGCCTTTGAAGACGAGTTCCGCATTCGTGGACAACATACCGGACGAATACTTGCCGTCCATCACGATATATTGCAGATCGGCAAAGCCGCTTTGCTGGATCGTGGCGTCCTGATGCGGAGCGACCTGCGGACTCTGGGCCCGGATCCATTGCATATCCACGCCCGCCAGGACTCCTGCGCCAGACCGGTAGGCTTGCGCCAGGCGCGCGCCAAAAGCGGTTGCCGCAAACTTGCCGCCGCCGGTGGCAATATGCGGATTGAAGCTCTTCAGGGTCTTGAGATCAGCGGCTGCAATCACCAAGTCAGGACGCACCAGGATCATCAGCGGCTTGTTTGCAGGCTGGTGTGTGGTAGCCAGGAGTTGCGCTGGGCTGTAGAGGACAACCGGAGCGTTGGATTTGCCGGCATATTGGTCCACAAGCTGCTGGAGAAATGCCTTCAGGCCCGGCTTCCGGATTTCAGCCAACACGATCGGCGACGGACTGTTGGCGCTTCCGGAAAACGAGACGATTATCTCGTCACCCAAATACCCGTTGAGTTCCTGAAACTTGGCAAGGCCTTCTTCAACCATGGGCGCCACCATGCCTGCCTTGTTCGTCCACCAATCGCTGAGAACCGGACTCTCCTGTAATTCCTGATGGAAAATCTGGTTGGTTTGTCCCACCGCTTCGCCGAAGTTGGGCAAGCTGACATAAATCGCGGTTGCCGCCGGGACCAGCGCCAGGAGCTTGCTCTGGGTGCGCGGCGGGGGGAACTGTACGCCTTGTTCCAGCTTGGTCTGCAAACGGAACCACTCGTCCACCAGAGGCCGGTAGTTCTCCGGCTCCTGGCCCGTCGCGGGCTTTTCCTGCTGGAGGGCATGCGCCGAGATGGCAAACAAGACCACCGCCGCCATGGCAACCCATCTCCATCCCTGGTGACGTGCGCTGAAAGCTTCCCGATATAGACGGTCTTCTGTGTCGCACGCCCCGTTGTTAGGACTGTGTCCGTTAAGCATTTGCTCCCCCTGGATGCCTGACATGAGGCTAACATACTCTTTTCTGATTGCAGAGCCTTCCCGTTTTATCTTGACAGCCGGCTTGGGTTGTAGAAGCATGGCCGCAACAATTGCAATCCATGATCTAAAAGGAGCCGCGTTTCGTCGGGAAGCGTCTATAGTGTCCCGAGATAACGACGGTGCGAGATACGAGTGTGGCCATCAGCGCCTTCTGCAAACGAAACGAACGGGCTCTTGATTTCACTTTACCTAGGTAACAGATCGCTTTAAATTGTCAAAACACCACTTACAGAAACAAAAGAAAACAAGAGACGAGGAGAAGACACATGGAATTACGTATTTCAGGGATTAAATTGTTGATTGGGTTGTCGGCGCTGGCGCTGTTGCCGGTTTCGGCTTTTGCCGGGAGCGCGATAGTTGATTGTTCTGGCGCGACACCTGGTGCGTTTACCACCATCACAGCCGCTCTCGCTTCATTGCCGGCTGCCGGCCCTAACTCCATCTCGGTGACCGGTACCTGCCACGAAAATGTCGTGTTCTTTGCCCGGACCGACCTGATCATTTTTGGCAATCCCACGGCGACGGTAGTGCCGGGCAACGTCAATGGGCGGCTACTCGTTGTCAGCGGTTCGCAGAGGATTGGAATCCAGAACATCACCTTCGACGGCGGGCGCGGCATTGTTGTCGATGACAATTCGCGCGTGGATTTCACGAACATTACGGTCCAGAACAGCGCCGGGGTCGGCCTTACCAGCCTTGACTCGCTGGTACACATTGCCGACAGCACAATCAAGAACAGCACTCGCTCCGGGATCGTCATCAGCGGTGGGACCTTCTATGTGGACAGTGATGTCACCGGGACTACCGTCACGGGCAACGGACGGCTCGGAATCAGCGCTGCGACCGCGCACTTGATCCTGAATGGCGGTGACGGCGTTACTCCGGGGACGGAAAACGTGATCAGCAACAACGGCGGCGCGGGAGTGGCGGTGGTCAACAGCTCGGAAGCCGATATCAACGGCGATAACCGCATCACCGGCAATCACGGTGTGTTTGGGCTCGAGGTCATTCACACCAGTACTGTCCTGATGGGGGACGGCACGATTTCCAATAATACGGGGATCGGCGTCCATTGCGGTGAGACCAGCCATTGCGAATGGTTCGGCGCCACCAAGATTGATCACAACAGCGGCGGCGGCATTGAGCTTACCGACCATTCCGACGGTTATATTGATGGTGGCATTGATATCTCCGGCAATACCGGCATCGGTGTATTGATTGACCTGAGTTCCTTGCTCAACAGCCTGGGCGGTAATACCATCAACAACAATACGGACGATGGCGTCGTGGTGAACGATTTGTCTGTCCTCAAGTTTGCCGCGATTGACACCATTACCGGAAACGGAAAGCTTTCCCTTGAGTGCGACAACGAATCGCTGGTGGTGGGTGACATCTCCACGCTCAAGAAGGTGAGTTGCAGCAAGACGCACCTGGCCAGGAAAATCAAGTAAATACGCCAGTCGAGAAGAATGGGCCGCCCGCGATCGGCCCATTTTTCTGCTCCGGCGGAGTGCGGACGAACACGGGGTGGCAAAAAATTTCCCACCCTTGGGCTGACTCTGATAGAGCAGGAAGCCAGACTCTCCGCAAAGGTGGGACTGCCTTGGATTGATGCGCCTAATAAATGTACAGGCGATTTGTTATTCGTGATCCGGATTGTTGTGGCGCCAGCCCCAGTACTTGGTCTGCTGCCGTTTGTTCAGCCGATTGAAATCCTTCGTCTGGTGCTGGTCGGTCTGGTACCGCTGGTACGCGCGGCCTTCATTGTCGTCCCAGGTGTGATAGTCCTTGTGGCTCTTGTCGTAGTAGCGCTTGTTGTTCTGGTTCTGCCGGTTTTCCTGGTTCTTGTTTTCCCGGCCCCTGTCTTCTTGCGGGCTGGCGGCCATCATCCCAAGAGGTGCGGAAAGGGCGGCAGTCAGAAGAAGTGAACTGAAGTATCGATATCCACGGTGCATGTCTTTCTCCTTTGCACGGGGTCTCCATACATTGGAATTCCCGCTAGGTACGACTATCTACCTTTAGCGTGGCTAAGGATGCTCAATATTGCTCATCCGGACCGGGAAGATCCGGTGGGGTCAGATGAAGGGGCGCAGAGAAAGAAAAGTTGGTGGAGGCGGTGGGAGTTGAACCCACGTCCGAAAAAGTTACTGGTCAGGAGCCTACATACTTAGTCCAGTTCACCCGACGGGAATTACCCCGTCAGATTCGCGATTTGCGCTTAGAACGGACAAGAAACGCAACTCGCTAGCCCGAAAGTCTCGCCGGAGGCCCCCGGACATAGGGCCACCAGCCAGCCTGCTGAATGACGTCCTGCCGCAACCCGCAGACAAAGCCGCGGAGGACGGCTACTTAACTAAATTAAGCAGCGTATGCGAACTGATTAGAGTTAGCATTTATTGTTTTTGCACCACTTACGGGGGAATGCGCCCCGGTATGCCTCCTGGCCGCAAGCATTTCCGTCGAAGCCGTGACGCCCCCACAGAAAAGGACTCTTGGCCGTCCTTTTGTCAAAGATCTGTCTCTACCTTAGAGTGAACCAGATACCAAGTCAACTCATTGGATGCCGCAGAATGATTGAGGATTCTCCCCACATGATAATCCTGACCGCCTTAATCAGGACCAATCATCGGCGTGATACTATATTTCCGTTTCATCACGCTAGGCTTAGATTTTTATTCATGCTTTCTTAATGGTGGTGGAAAAATGTGCCAGAGCAATTCTGCCGCACCTAAGCCAAAGGCTTTCCGCAATCTTTCGTTAATGAATAGATTTTGTGGCATGCTGCTTGCCGCCGTTCTCCTGGCGTGCCTTGCCCGCTGTGGAGGAAATGGAACTCCTGCGCCACCACCACCTCCGCCAGGCGCGCCGGCCATCCTTTTCAGGTCGTTCCGGGCTTTGGATGGCAGCAACGCAGGGAGCGCCAATAACACCGAAAATATATGGGGAATAAACGCTGACGGCACGGGTGCCACTCCCTTAACCAAACTCACCGCCGCTGTGGTCTCCTTTGATCCTGCCTGGTCGCCGGATGGGACGGTGATCGCGTTTGCTTCAAATCGCGCTCCCGGTGGTGGTGATAACCACAACCAGACCTTCCTGCCAGATATTTGGGCAATGAAGACCGATGGCTCCGGCCTGATCCAACTCTTCAACAGTGGTCCCATTCCAGTTAGTAGCAGCACTAATCCGATGTGGTCTCCCGACGGCCGCAAGCTGATGTTTGATCTCGAATGCTGCGGATTGAATGCTGGTCCTGGTGTCGCGGTGATGAATGCGGATGGGACCAATGTGACGAAGCTAGCCACCAGTTTCGCCCACAATGGCCCCTCTCCTGACAGCTGGTCACATGACGGATCCAAACTGTTATTCGATTCCCCCTTGGTGTTGAATGGCAGCGGTGGGTTTAACACAAACCAGACATCCAATGTCTGGATCATGAATGCCGACGGCTCGACACAGACGCCCCTGACGAAGCTCACCGCAGTCAATGCGGATTGCGCCGGCGCAATGTTGTCACCGGATGGCTCGAAAATTGCTTTCGTATCGGCCCGCGCTTTTGATGGGAGTGATGCGGCCAATGCGAGCGCTACCTTGAATATTTGGGTTGAAAACATAGACGGCACGGGTGCCAAACCCCTCACCCAGTTGCTCTCCGTTGGCGCTGGCAGCACGGCGCCTGTGTGGTCGCCGGACGGGACCAAACTGGCGTTTGTTTTCACTCGCGCTCTTAACGGCAGCGATGCCGCCAATACCAATACCACCGCAAATATCTGGATCATGAACGCTGACGGCACCGGCGCAGCTGCCCTTACCAAGCTCACCGCGTCAGGCGCTAATAGTTCGTCGCCAGCATGGAAGCCCAACAGTTCCATACTCGCGTTCGATTCGCGGCGCGCCCTCGACGGCAGCGATGCGGCCAACGCTGCGAGCAACATCTGGGTTGTGAACGCCGACGGCTCTGGCGCGACGGCCCTGACTAAGCTCAGCGTGGTGGGAGCCGACAGTGTTCAACCGAGTTGGCGCCCCTAGGACCAAAATGACAACACGGTGTGCGTTGGTTTCTGCTCGCGTGTCCACAATGCGGGGCAGCAGAAGGTGAGCACCCACGATACCCAGCAAGAATGTTACGGCCTTGCTTGGCGGCCATTTTAAACACCTGGGTCTGAGACTTGTTACCCCTCGGGCTCGGCCACGAAGGTGTATCCAACGCCGCGCAGCGTGAGAAGGTGCTTGGGTTTTGACGGCTGATCTTCGATATAACGCCGCAGGCGCACGATGAAGTTATCAATCGCGCGGGTGTCGGTGTCTTCGTGCAGGTCCCAGACATCTTCCAGGATTTGCTTTCGCGAGACTGGTTGGCCGGCGTTACGCACCAGATAACGCAACAAGTCGGACTCCATCAGCGTGAGTTGGAACACCTGGTCGCCGTTGCGCAACTGCAGGCGCTGGAAGTCGGCGGTCTTTCCTTGAAAAGTGAACGTTTCCGCGGAGTCGGCAGCGGGCGCGACGGCGTCAGCAGTTCTTGTCCAGGTCTTGCGCCGCAGCAGGCTTCCGATTCGCGCGATCAGTATGTCGAGATTGAACGGCTTGGGCAGATAGTCGTCGGCGCCGGCCTCAAAGCCCAGCAGAACGTCTTCCGGACGGCCTCGGGCGGTGAGCATGAGGACCGGAACATAGTTTTCAGCGGCGCGCAGTTCGCGGGCTACGGCAAATCCGTCCTTGCCGGGTAGCATGACGTCGAGCACCACAACGTCGAAGGGTTCGCCGTCTTGCAGGCGCGCGATTGCATCTTCGCCATTCCCGGTGACTTCCACGCCGTGGCCTTCCGCTTCCAGGTTGAAGCGCAGCCCGCTGGCGATATGGGCTTCATCTTCTACAACCAGAATCCGGCTCATACGTGGTATATCCTCGGCAGACGCATGGTGAAGGTGCTGCCTCTGCCTTCGCCTTCACTTTCAGCAGTAACGTCGCCGCCGTGCCGCCGGGCAATGGAGCGCACGATGAACAGGCCGAGCCCCGTGCCCTTTATCTGGTTGGTGGCGCGATTGGGAACGCGGTAGAAGCGCTTGAAGATCTGTTTGGTTTCGCCGCGCGGCAGGCCGATCCCGCTGTCACGCACGGAAAACAGCACTTTATCCAGATCGGGAGTGGCGATAGTGACTTCAATCTTGCGTTTCGGGCCTGAGTACTTGACCGCGTTTTCCAGCAGATTGGCGATGGCCGTCCGCAGGTCTTCCGCATTTCCCAGAAGTGTAATCTGGCCGGGAGGTTCGGCGCCGAAAAAAATCTCCTGCGGCGACAGATGATGACGCAAGCGCACCAATTCAACGGATTCGCGGGCCAGAGCGGTAAAATTCACGTCACGCCAATCCTTGCGCGCGTCGCGATGGCGGACCTCACCGGCCCGCAACACTTGCTCCACCGTTCCCAGAAGACGGTCCGTGTCCTCCAGCATCAGACGGTAAAATTCGTGGCGCTGAGTATCTTCGACGTGGCGGCGCTCCAAGGTCTCCAGGTACAGCCGGATGGAAGTGATGGGCGTTTTAAGTTCGTGGGTCACGGCGTTGAGGAAACTATCCTGTTGCTCGTTGCGGCGCACTTCGCGCACCAGAAAGATGGTATTCAGGACCAGACCGGCGATGATCAGTCCAAAAAAGATAATGCCCAGGACCAGCGGCACAACCCTGCGCCAGTTGAGGACAATCCAGCCGACGTTAAGCGCCACCGCCAATCCCACCAGGCACACGCCCAGCGTAATAAAAAATGCAATCGTCTTGGCGCGGCTGGTAATGCGCATGGCGTGCTGATGGAGATTGTAGTAGAAGCAAGGCCTTATCGCAGACGAACACGGGGCGGGAGGCCAATGACCGGCGCTCGCGGTTTCCCAACGGCGTTTCCAAACGTAAGAGGGGACAAATTAAGGACCCAGCGCTTGAGCGCTGGGTCGGTTGTGATTGCGTAGATGGGTGTGAAGTTAGTCGTCGCCAGAAGCCGCCGCAGGCTCCAGATGTATGCCGCCTTTGGCAGGGGGCAGAGCATTCGTCTCTTCACCCGCCTTGAACTTCGGCTGCTTGATGTCCCAGGCCAGGCCCAGAAGACGAAGTGCATAAATGCCGTACCAGTTCATGTCAACCTCCCACCAGGTCATGCCGTGGCGCGCTGCCTGGGGATGAGCGTGATGGTTGTTGTGCCAGCCTTCACCGAACGTGAGCAGGGCCACCCAGAAGCTGTTCTTGGAAGTGTCCTCTGTCAGGAAACGGCGCGAGCCCCACATGTGCGTGGCGGAATTTACGAGCCAGGTTGCGTGCAACCCGACCACCGTACGCAAGAAGATGCCCCAGAACACCATCTTCCATCCGCCAACAAGAAGCAGAATGACGGCTAAGATGGTGATGGGTACCCAGTGCCATTTGCTGATCCAGGTGTGGAACTTATCTTTGCGAAGCTCCGGAACATAAGGAAGAAGACCAGAAGTATTGCTGTTCTGCATGACGCGTCCGGTCATGATCCAGCCCATGTGCGCCCAGAGGCCGCCGTCGCGCGGAGAGTGCGGATCGCCCTCAACGTCAGTGTTCTGATGATGTACGCGATGTATCGCCACCCAGAAAAAAGGTCCGCCTTCCAGGGTCAGCGTAGCGCAGACAGTAAGAAAATATTCAACCCACTTGGGCGTTTTGTAGCCGCGATGGGTGAGCAGGCGGTGATACCCCATGCCTATGCCCAGGCTTCCGGAAATCCACCACAGAACCACGGCCACAGCCAGCCCCTTCCAGCTGAACATAAACAGCGCCGCAACGGCGCCAACGTGAAACGCGGCCATAATAGAGGCGGTAAACCAGTTAATGGGTTCGCGGAATGTCCGATCATTTTTAATGCTCACAACGGCTCCTTGAAATTATCTATCAAAATATCTATCGGCCCTTACATCTGTTTAGATAATCAAACGTAGCATCGAGGGTGTGTGGCGTTTGTAATAGTTGTGTAATTTGCGGGGGGCGAACCAAATTCAATGAAGACTTACGAGGATTCACACGGATACGGACCATGCAGCGGCGTCAAGCCGGCATTATTTTAATGCCAGGCTTCTGTGACTTTTGTCCTGTGCTTACAGACCGTGATAGATTCCGCCATCTGCCAGGACGGTTTGTCCGGTGATATAGGACGCTCGTTCTGAAGCCAGCCATACAATCAGGTCGGCGATCTCTCGGGGCTCGCCCAGGCGTTTGACAGGCGTTTCCGCGGCCCACGATTCGTAGATCTTCTCTTCATGCACTCCAGCGGATAGGGCAACGGTCCCGGCCAGTTCTTTGAGACGGTCGGTGGCCGTATAGCCCGGCCCAACGTTGTTGACCAGAATCCCGTCTTTGCCGAACTCGTTGGAGAGGCTTTTGACTAGTCCCACAACGGCGGCGCGCACCGAGTTGGACATAACAAGATTTGTCACAGGCTGTTTCACTGAAACTGAAGTTATGGTGATGATCCGTCCCCAACGGTGGCGCTGCATATATGGAATGACGGCTTTCGATAAATGGACCACGCTCATGAAATTCATGTCCACTGCTTTGCGCCATTCGTCGAGCGAGATGGACAGAAAATTCTTGGCGGGCGGGCCGCCTGCATTGGCGACGCATACGTCAACGCGGCCAAATTGCTTGGCCACGTGCTCCACAAAGCGCTGGACAGCGGGTGCGTCGGTCACATCCAGCGGCTGGGCGTAAATTTCTGCACCGGTGTCGCGACGGACCTTCTCCGCTGCCTCGGTCAGAGTCTTTTCCGTGCGCGCACACATGGCCACCTGCGCGCCTTCCCTGGCGAAGGCTTCCGCTGTCGCCAATCCGATGCCTTGGCTGGAAGCGGCCACAATTACGCCCCGGCCTTTAAGTCCAAGTTCCATTGGGGTTGCTCCTCAATTTGATTTTGCCGGTGGCGGCTGCCCAATATATACCTGCACCGGCGTCCAGGCTTTGATGTTGTTCTGTTCAAACGAAGCCCTGATGCGTTTACGAAGCTCACGCGTCACTCCGTACTGCTGGCCGGGACGCACCTTGACCAGCAGGAGATAATCAACTTCCTGCCCGGCAATCCGTTCGATCCCCGGGACCTCGGGTTCGGCAACAATGTCCGCGTGGAAAGCGGCGTCATTGTAAAGCTCCCTGGCCACATCCTGGAGGATCTGTATAACCCGGTCGCCGTTTTCGCTGTAATCCACCGCCACTTGCATCGCAACCTGGGACCAGTCCCGGGTCATGTTGCTCACGACTTGCATGGCGCTGTTCGGGACGATATGCAGCGTACCGTCTCCATCGCGCAGGGAAGTATGCCGCATGGTGATTTCTTCGACTATGCCTGTGACCCCCGCGGTGCGTACAGTGTCACCCACTTGAAACTGGTCTTCCACCAGAATGAAGAACCCGTTAATCACGTCCTTGACCAGGGTCTGCGCGCCAAAGCCGATCGTGAGCCCGGCAATGCCGGCGCTCGCCAGGAGCGGCTTAATATCTATATTGAAAAGCGGCAGCGCCTGCATAAAGGCAACAAACACTATGACGAATACTCCTCCACTGTGAATGACGCCCGCCACGGTGCGGATCTGCTGCGTTCGTGCGACGGAAGAAATGGATTTCCGCTTGCTGAGTGCAACGACTTTATCGGTAATCAGCCTGAGGAGACGGATCAAGACAAACATACCGACGAGAATCGCGATCAGTTTCGGGCCTCCGTGCCGCAGCCACCAGAGAAGGTCAGTGTTCCAGTCGCGCAAGAGGCCGGTCCATTGTGGTTTCATGGTGATTCGATTCCGGATTATAACGAAGTGTTTATAATCTGTTCAGCATTTTGTGTCCAAAGAGGTCTCCGTGTTGAGGAAAGTTATCTTACTGCTTGTGCTGCTGCTTGTTCTGGCTGGGTTGAAGCACCCGGCCGTTTATGCCTTTTTCTCTGCGCCACAGCAGAATGGGCTGCCGCCCACGTCGGACCGGATCGAGCGCGAGATGGAAGAGCGGCAGGCCCAGGAAGCCAACAAGAAACGCCAGGAAGAAATCCGCCGGGATACGCAAAAACTCTACCAACTCGCGACCGAACTCAAAGATGCCGTGGACAAGACCAACGAGAACATGCTCTCGCTGGAAGTGGTCAAGAAAGCGGATGAAGTGGAGAAGCTGGCCAAAAAGGTCAAAGACAAGATGCGGGACGGCACAATCAGGCCGCCCAAGGTTGATACCACACCCAGAAGGCCGGGATTCCCACAGTAGAATTCAACGACGGCGCTGCGGTAAACCACATTGTAAGAGCGCACCATAGATTCCGGAAAATCGGCGCATGGATCCTGTACTCAACCAACAATTCCGAAGGCTGCTGGCGAAGAAGCGGTGGGAGGAAGCCGCGGCGTCGCTCGCTGACGTCTCGGCCGCGGTTGCCGCAGATTTGATCGCCGCGCTTCCGGACGAGCAACAGCAAGCGCTCTTCCGGGTGCTTCCCGTAAGGCTGGCTTCGGTCTTGCTCAGCCATTTCCCTTATTTTCATCAGTACATCCTGCTGCATACGCGCACGCCAGAAGAGATGCGCCAGATCCTGGACGCCATGGCGCCGGACGAGCGGCTGCGGCTCTTTGACGAACTGCCTGAGGAAGCCTGGTTGCGGTTGACGGCTGAGATAGGTGAGATTGGAGCATCGGAAAAAGCCGGCACGGCAACGCCGCCGGAAAGGCCACCAGTGACGGCGACTGGTCCCGTTGCGCCGGCGCTGTCCGCGCCGGTCACGCAGGTCGTCGCCGAAGAGGTCCCTGCCGAGCCCATCATCCAGGTCAAGGGAGTGGAGAAGCTGTTTGTGCAGCCCGACGGGCAGCAAGTACAGGTCATTGCGCCACTGGACCTGGCGATCTATCCGGGACAGATTGTCGCGCTGCTGGGCGCTTCCGGCTGCGGAAAATCAACTCTGCTTCGGATACTCTCCGGCTTGTCGAAGCCGACTGCGGGAGACGTACTCTGGCACGGCCGGCCACTTGCGGAGATCGTTCCCAACGTCGCGATCGTGTTCCAGAGCTTCGCTCTGTTCCCGTGGCTCACGGTATTGGAAAACGTTGAAGCCCCACTACTGGCCCGCGGCGCCAGTGCCCGCGATCGCCATACCGCCGCCATGCGCGCCGTCAATACTGTTGGCCTGAAGGGTTTTGAGACGGCTTATCCCAAGGAGCTTTCCGGCGGCATGAGACAGCGCGTAGGGTTTGCCCGGGCCCTGGTGGTCCAGCCGGAAGTTTTGTTTATGGACGAGCCCTTCTCCGCGCTGGACGTGCTGACCGCGGAAAACCTGCGCAGTGAACTACTGGAGCTGTGGCACACGAAGAAAATTGATACCAAAGCAGTTTTCATCGTCACCCATAACATCGAAGAGGCCGTGCTGCTGGCCGACCGCGTCATCGTGCTCGGGCGCAACCCCGCACGCATTCGGTCGGACTTCCATATTGCTTTGCCACAGCCCCGGGACCGCAAGTCTCCCCAGTTCCTGGTGTACGTGGACTTCATCTATAAGGTGATGACCAGGCCCGAGGGTGATTTTGCTCCTCCGGCAGTGCCAGACAGCCGGCCTAAAGCCGGATATCAATTACTTCCTCATGCGCGTCCCGGAGGGATTGCCGGCCTGCTGGAAGTACTGCTGGATACCGGCGGTGAAGAAGACTTGTATCACCTGGCTGAGCGCCTGTTGATGGACGTGGATGACCTGCTTCCTATTATTGACGCCTCCGTGTTGCTGGGCTTTGCCACACTCGATCAAGGCGACGTGAAGCTTACGCCCGAGGGCAGAGCATTTGCGGAAGCGGACATTGCCACACGCAAGGTCCTGTTTCGCCAAGCCGCGCTCGCCCACATTCGGTTGTTCCAGCAGATTGACTGTATTCTGGAAACCAAATCAGACCACAGCATCTCGCTGGAGCTTTTCCGCGACGTGCTGGACGAGCACTATCCCGACAATGAAGTGGAGCGCCAGCTCGAAACCGCCCTGTACTGGGGACGCTATTGCGAAATGTTCAGCTACGACTCTGAATCGGAAAAGCTGCTGCTGGTGGACGATCGCAGCGCTCCTCCGGCCGCGCCTTCGATCGAGGCGTCGTGAGCCACACACCGGAAAGAGCATTTCGCCCTTTCGGCGTGTCCTGGATAGCCGTCCCGCGGCCGGCATGGTCGCTCTTTACCGATATTCCCATCTTCGCTCTGGGCCTGGCGCTGTTCTATGCGGTCCTGATGCTGGCCCGCTACTGGAGCGGGCCGCTTACTCCGCAGGTGGAGATTGATCTCCGCCCGCGCGCCTTGCCCCTCTATGCGCTGTATTCCGTGCTGCGGATCGGGATCGCTTATCTTCTGAGCCTTGCTTTTACTTTGGTCTACGGCTACATCGCCGCCTACAACCGGCGCGCAGAGCGGATCATGGTCCCCTTGCTGGACATTCTTCAGTCCATTCCGGTGCTGAGTTTTCTTCCCGGTGTCATGCTGGCGATGGTATCACTGTTTCCGCGCCGGCAACTGGGGCTGGAAATGGGCGCTATCCTGCTGATCTTTACCGGGCAGGTGTGGAACATGGCGTTCAGCTTCTACACCTCGCTGAAAAGCATTCCACATGAAATGCGCGAGGCTGCGGAGCTCTACCGCTTCAGCTGGTGGCAGCGCTTTACGCAAATGGAATTGCCGTACTCAGTCATTGGCCTGGTGTGGAATTCCATGATGTCCGTGGCCGGGGGCTGGTTCTTCCTGATGGCCTGCGAAATGTTTGTCCTGGGAAATCGCGACTTTCGCTTGCCCGGACTGGGATCTTACCTGCAAACCTCCGCAAGCGCCGGCGATACGCGCGCGATTCTCTGGGGTCTCGGCGTATTGCTCACGGTGATTGTGCTGACTGACCAGCTGGTTTGGCGTCCGGTGATTGCCTGGGCGGAAAAATTCAAGTTCGAGAACGTCGAGTCCGCAGACGTTCCGCGCTCTCCCGTTCTCGATTTCATCCGCCATTCGGGAACGCTGGCATTTCTTTCGCGCAAGGCGGCTACGCCTGTGCGCGAGGCGCTGGCCATGCGTTTTGCCCAGAAACACCAGGATGCGGAGCAGGGAACGCCCGTCACCCTGCTGCGCAAATTGTTTCTTGGCGCGATCGGAGTTGCCGCGGCGGCAGGAGTGGTGTACGCGATCTACCGCAGCTTCGTGATGCTCTCAGGATTAGGCACGGGAGAGTTCAAGGTGCTGGGCATCAGCGGGTTCGTGACTTTTGTCCGGGTCGCTGTGACCTTATTCCTGGGTGCACTTTGGACAGTTCCGGCGGGCGTGGCCATTGGCACACATCCCAAACTTGCCCGCTTCGCACAACCGCTGGCCCAGATTGCCGCTTCAGTTCCGGCAACCGCGCTGTTCCCCGTGGTCCTGCTGGCCCTGGTGCGTGTTGGCGGAGGACTGGGCATTGGCTCGATTGTGTTGCTGTTGCTTGGCACCCAGTGGTACATCCTGTTCAACGTGATCGCCGGCGCCAGCGCGATACCCACGGACTTGAAGGAAGTCTGCCACGTATGCCGGTTGAGCAGGTACCAGCGCTGGAGAAAACTCGTTCTGCCGGCGATATTCCCGCATCTGGTCACGGGACTGGTCACAGCCTCCGGCGGCGCGTGGAACGCCAGCATCATTGCCGAATACTTTCATCTCAAGGGACAAATTTATTCGACGGTCGGCCTGGGCGCGGTCATCAGCCAGGCGAGCGACGATGGCAACTTCGCAGTCCTGCTGGCCGCCACGATCTTGATGGCCACCATCGTGGTAACGATCAACCGCCTGGTCTGGCGGCGGTTGTATGGACTCGCAGCGACAAAATTCAGACTGGAAATGTAAATCTTCTGTGCTTTAATAGCGGTGTGAGCGGCGTTCCTGGCCCTACGCCAGACGCCGCCCACGACCTGGAACAGTTCTTCTTACGTACCTTCCTCCGCCGATTGCAGCACACGGAACGTAGTGCCGCCGTTGGACCAGACCAGCACCAAAGCGTCCTGTCCTTTGGGGACGCCTTCCAGTTCACGGCGGACGTCAGCGCTGGACTCAACTTTGTGACGGTTGACTTCCAGAATAATGTCTCCGCGTGAAATGCCGGCATTGTCCGCTGGACTGCCCGCTTGCACGTTGGCGACGAGCGCTCCGTGGATATCCCCGGGTGCGTGCACCTGCTCGCGAATTTCCGGAGTGATATTCGCCAGTCCGAGTCCCCAGCGTGCTTTGCCGTGCTCTCTAACGGCTTCCGCGTCGGCATGGTCCCTGCGGTCACCAATTTCCTGCAGCGTTACCGGAACCGAAACGTTCTTGCCGTCGCGCAGGACGTCGAGCGCGACCTTCGTATCCGGGTGCTTGCCGCTGATGGTGGCCTGCAGTTCGCCGGCATCGCTCACTTTCTTGCCGTCCACTTCCGTGATGACGTCACCGACTTTCAGGCCGGCTTTGGCGCCCGGCGAATCCGCTTCCACCTGGCTGATGACCGCGCCGGCGGTTTTATCCATGTGAAAGAATTTTGCGTTCTCCGGCGTCACGTCGGAGATGCTGACGCCGATGTAAGCGTGGTTGATTTTCCCCTCTTTGATCAGGGTAGCGACCACCGGGCGAGCAATTTGTGACGGTATTGCGAATCCCATTCCCGCGAACGCGCCTGACGGGGAGATCAAAAACGTGTTGATTCCCATCACTTCGCCGCGGGCGTCCACCAGCGGTCCGCCGGAGTTGCCCTGGTTGATGGCCGCATCCGTCTGGATAAACTGGCCCGGCTTGCGAGGATTATCGGAATACGGGTTCGCGCGGTTCAACGCGCTCACGATCCCGCGTGTCACACTGAAGCGGAACATGAACGGGTTGCCGAACGCGAGCACGGTTTGTCCAGTATGCAGCGCACTGGACTCGCCCCACGGCAGGCTGGGCATATTCGACCCCGCGACTTTGAGGACCGCCAGGTCTGTCAGGGGATCAGTCCCCACCAGCTTGGCGGCCAGCACGCGCCGGTCGTTGAAGGTCACGCGGATGTCAGTCGCGCCTTGTACCACGTGATTGTTGGTGACGATATACCCATCCGGCGAGATCACAAAGCCGCTGCCGCCCACGTGTTCTACCTGGGGTTGCATCTGGGGCGCTCGCTGGCCGAAGAACGGACCGAAGAACTTCTGGATTTCTTCATTCGAAGCCTCCGGTTTCACTCGGGATGCTGCGGTTATGTTCACCACTGCGGGCGTAACCCGGTCGGTGAGCGTTTCCATCGCGCGGTCCAGCGAAAGGATCGCGCTGACACTGTTATCGTCAAGCGGAGCCGCGGGAGGAGCGGCACTTGCCGCACTCGCCCCAGACGGCTTGAACATTTCATAGCTTCCAAGACACGCGAGCAAGGCCAGCAGAAGGGCTGGCGCCGCCAGACGGCGTCCCGCGAGTTCCAAATAGTGTTTCATTTTGCTTGGTCCACCTTTTTGAGTATTGATTGTCAACTAATTAATTAGTTATAACGAGCCAATAAAATTCGTGGCCTCGGCGTCGGCCGAGGGCTGTTGTTTAGGTCTTTCGGTTGATCTTTTTCTGGGATTCGTCGGCAGGCACTTCCCAGATTACGAGTTGCCAACTCACTTGTTGTACCTGAACGGGACCGCTGCCGGTCGAAGTAAAGACAATCTCTCGGTAGGCAGCAAAATAGTTCGCGCCGGCTGGCACGCGCGCGGACAGGAGACGGCTTCTGTTTTGGTTCTCGTACCGGCCTAGAGCGAAGAAATCACCAGACAGCGGGTGCGTGCGCGGCTTCGTTGCCTTGGAACGCGGCGCTGCGTTGGTGGCGACGAACTTACCGGACGCCAGAACGAGTTGTGTTTCCTGCGGTTGCTTTGCCTGCTTGCCAATAGAGTTGTGTCCAGTCGCGAAGTGGGCGTTGTCTTTCGCCGCGACCAAGGTAGGCTTCGCGTCCGGACCATCCACAAAAGTGATCAGCCGTGGCGCACGCGGTCCCCAAAACGCGGAAACCAGTGCAAAAGTGGCGATCAGCGGGACAGCTGGTCTCCAAAGCCTGGTGGTCGCCGGGCGGTCGGAGCTCAAGATCTGTTGCAAGCGCAATGAAAGTTGCACCACGCGGCTGACCACGGTCTGCGCCAAGGTCATCTGTCGGCGGACAAAGCTCTTTTCGGCAATGTCCGTAAGGCAGCGGGCGTAGAGACTCGGATTTGCAGTCTGGGCCAGCACCGCGTCGTCGCAAGCCATTTCGCGATCGAGCGATAGTCTGCCTTCGATCCACCACACCCAGGGATGAAAGAACAGAAGGGCCTTGACGACCTTCTGCGTCAGATTGGTCCAGGCATCGTGGCGGCGCAGGTGCGCCAACTCGTGCAGCAGTACATACTCAAGTTCCGCAGCGGAGGCCACCTTGATCAGCCAGGAGGGCATAACGATGACGGGCTTGAGAAATCCGATGGCCGTGGGCACTTCCAATCGCGATGAAACGTGTACCGCTACCGAGCGTGAGCGGAAGTCGGCCAGCACTTTCTGCACTTCCGGAGATAGGCCCTCCGCCCCAATCTCCACGCAGCTCTTGCGCAGAGTCCGTAGCTGCCAGAGTGCGGCCGCGACGCGCACGAGCCCGGCAACGGCCATAACCATCCAGGCCCAGAAAATCCAATACGCGACTGAAGTGGGGAGCGTAATTCCGGAATGCGCCGGCGACACAGCGCGGTTTCCCGGCCACGCGCTCAGGCAGGGAAGCAGGGCCATGGCCACCAGCGTGGAAAACCATATTGCGAAACGCGTGCCGGAGTTCCGCCTCGGAGACAGACGCAGGAGCAACCAGACGATGGAGGCCAGCAGCGTCCCTTCCGCTAGAGAATAGAGGATTCCCGCGACGCCAAATCGAACAATCTCGTTCGCGCTGGTGGGAGCCATCATGCCTTCTTGCCCTCCTGTATCATCTGCCGCAAGCGCTTGAGTTCCCGGGCGTCTATGCTTTTGTCGTAAAGAATGTTCAAAAGGAGCAGCTCATGGGAGTTCTTGAAGAACCGGCTCACCAGGTTACGAATTTCAAAGCGGGTCGCCTCGTTCTTGCCGACCAGCGGCATATACACGTGCGCGCGTCCGTCCTTGATGTGCTGAACATAGCCTTTTCTTTCCAGGATGCGAATGGTAGTGAGGACGGAATTGTAGGCCAACGCCGGCTTTTGCGTCAGCGTACCTAAAAGCTGGTGGACTGTCGAAGGCCCCTGATGCCAGAGCACTTCCATGAGCCGTAATTCGGCTTCAGTCAGCGTCGGCGATTTTCTGGGCGGCAAGTTGCATTCTCCCGTCGTCGGAGCGGCCTGAACTATTAGACGTAGCCCAAGGGAAATAGTAACTAATTATTTAGTTGAAGGCAAGATTGTAAAGGATGGAAACGCTATCGGGACTCTGTCCGCGTTTCCGGGCGTTTCCCGAGTGCTATTTCTGTAGCGGCGAGTCCTTGAGCGGGAATTGCGCATCCAGCGCCAAGTTTAATTCCAGTACATTTACGCGCGGCTCACCCAAAAATCCGAACTGCCGCCCTTCTGTATGATCGCGGACGAGTTGTTGAAGCCTGGGCAGATCGTCCTTGCCAATGTTCCGCGCGCGTGCCACGCGCGGCATCTGGAATTCGGCTCCCGCGAGAGTGATGTGCGGATCGAGCCCCGAACCGGACGTGGTGACCAGGTCCACGGGTACCGGCCTGCCCGGATTTTCGGCCTGCAACGTGGCGACGTCACCTTGCACTCGTGCAATGAGCTTTTTGTTGGTCGGTCCGTAGTTGCTTCCGCCGGAGTTCGCGGCGTCATATCCATTGCCGGCAGCCGAGGGCCGGGGATGAAAGTAAGTCTCGCCGGTGAATGGCTGGCCGATGATACGCGAACCCACCACTACGCCATTCCTGGTAATGAGCTGACCGTTGGCTTTGTCGCGCCAGATCTGCGCCAGTCCGGTAACCACGAGCGGGTAAATCACGCCCAGCAGGACCGTGGTCACAACGGTCATCAAGATTGCCGTGATCAGATTCTTTTTCATGTGCCTTCCTTTCGAAATGCCTTTTCCTTTCGAACGCAGCAAGCTGCGTTGCGGCGCTCTACACCAGGTGCAGGGCCTGCACAATGACATCGATCAGCTTGATGCCGAGAAACGGCACGATCACGCCGCCAGCGCCGTAAACCCACAAGTTGCGGCGCAGCAACGCTTCCGCGCTCATGGCACGGTACTTTACTCCGCGCAAAGCCAGCGGGATGAGCGCAATAATTACCAGCGCGTTAAAGATCACGGCTGACAGAATGGCCGACTGCGGCGTCGCCAGGCGCATGACGTTGAGCGAGTTCAGCACCGGGAACGTTCCCGCAAACATCGCGGGAATAATCGCAAAGTACTTCGCCACATCGTTGGCGATGGAGAACGTGGTCAGAGAGCCGCGCGTCATCAGGAGTTGTTTGCCGATCTCGACGATCTCAATCAGCTTCGTGGGGTTGGAGTCCAGGTCCACCATGTTGCCGGCTTCTTTGGCCGCTTGCGTTCCCGTATTCATGGCCACCCCGACGTCGGCCTGCGCCAGCGCCGGAGCATCGTTGGTGCCGTCGCCGGTCATCGCCACCAGCTTACCCTCTGCCTGCTCTTTCCGGATCAGGTCCATCTTGTCTTTGGGCGTGGCCTGGGCGAGAAAGTCGTCCACTCCGGCCTCCCGGGCTATCGCCGCGGCGGTGAGCGGATTGTCGCCGGTGATCATGACGGTACGAATTCCCATGGCGCGCAGTTGCGCGAAACGCTCGCGAATGCCGCCTTTGATCACGTCCTTGAGATAAATCGCTCCGAGCGCGCGGCCTTTTTCCGCCACCACCAGGGGTGTGCCGCCGGCTCGCGCAATCTCTTCCACCGACAGTTGCAACTCTTTGGGATATGAACCCGAGTTGTCCTTCACGTATTTCTCCATGGCATCGGCGGCGCCCTTGCGGATCTCACGTCCGTTCAGGTTCACGCCGGACATGCGCGTCTGCGCCGTGAAAGGCACAAATTCCGCCTGGGTAGAAGAGAAGTCCCGTCCCCGCAGTCCATATTTTTCCTTGGCCAGGACCACGATGGAGCGGCCTTCCGGAGTTTCGTCTGGAAGAGAAGATAACTGTGCCGCATCCGCCAGTTGGTCATTGCTGACTCCGGGGGCGGCAATGAACTCAGCAGCTTGCCGGTTACCGAGCGTAATCGTGCCCGTCTTGTCCAGGAGCAGAGTGTTCACGTCGCCTGCCGCTTCCACCGCGCGGCCGGACATGGCGAGCACATTGTGCTGTACCAGACGGTCCATCCCGGCGATGCCGATGGCCGATAAAAGTCCGCCGATGGTCGTGGGAATCAGACAGACCAGTAACGACACCAGAACAAAGATGGTTTGCGGCGAGTTGGAGTAAATCGCAAACGGCTGCAACGTGACTACGGCCAGCAGGAACACCACCGTAAGACCGGAGAGCAAAATGTTCAGCGCTATTTCGTTGGGTGTCTTCTGCCGTTCCGCGCCTTCCACCAGGGCGATCATGCGGTCCAGGAAAGTCTCGCCGGGATTGGAGGTTATCTTTATCTTCATCTGATCGGAGAGGACGCGCGTTCCACCCGTTACCGCAGAGCGATCGCCGCCGGCTTCGCGGATCACGGGAGCAGACTCACCCGTGATGGCTGACTCGTCCACGGACGCCACGCCTTCAATCACGTCGCCATCGCCGGGTATGATCTCGCCCGCGGAGACAACCACCACGTCGTCCTTCCTGAGCTTGGATCCCGGCACAGACTCCGTGCTGCCATTTTTCAGCAGCCGGTTGGCAACGGTCTCCGATTTGGCTTTGCGCAGGGTCTCTGCCTGCGCCTTGCCCCGGCCTTCGGCCATGGCCTCGGCAAAGTTGGCGAACAGGACGGTGAACCACAACCACAACGTGATCTGGAGATTGAACCGGAAGTACTTGCCGTGCAAGTCCTTAAACAGGAGCGCGGTAGTAATGACACTGCCAACTTCCACCACGAACATGACCGGGTTCTTCATCATGGTGCGCGGATCCAGCTTGCGCACGCAATCCAGCAGCGCATGACGGACGATTTTTGCGTCCCACAACGATCTTCGGCCTTGTTTCGACGACGCCATCATGTCCCCCTAAAAAGTCTTGCCCGCATTCATCAGCAAATGCTCCAGAATGGGTCCCAGACTGAGTGCCGGAAAGAAAGTCAAAGCGCCCACAATCAAAATCACGCTCACCAGCAGAATCGTGAATAAGGGCGTGGTCACCGGAAACGTTCCGGGCGACGGCGGTATGGCCTTTTTGCGCACCAGGTTGCCGGCCACGGCCAGCATGGGCACGATCATCAGAAAGCGCCCGATCAGCGTCGCAAAGCCGACCGTCAGGTTGTAATACTGGCTGGGGCCAAGACCGCCAAAGGCCGACCCGTTATTTCCGGTTGCGGAAGTGAAGGCGTACAGCATCTCCGACAGTCCGTGCGGTCCGGTGTTGGTTAGCGTAGCCAGCCCGTGCGCCGGCGACAACACGGATACGGCGCTGAAAACCAGAATCGAGAGGGGAAAGATCAAGACGTACAGCATGGCCATCTTCACGTCATAGGCCTCAATCTTCTTGCCCATATATTCCGGCGTGCGTCCGACCATCAATCCGGCGATGAACACGGACAGCACCACGAAGATCAATATTCCGTACATGCCCGCACCCACGCCGCCAAAGACGATCTCGCCGAGCATGATGTTGATCAGAGGCACCATTCCCCCGAGCGGCGTGAACGAATCGTGCTGGCTGTTGACGGCGCCACAACTCGCGTCGGTGGTCACGGTAGCGAAGAGCGCAGAGTTGGCTATACCAAATCGCACGTCCTTGCCTTCCATGTTGCCCCCGCTCTGCGTCGCGGAGACCTGCTGGTCCACGCCTTGCAGCAAAGGATTACCCTTGGCTTCGGCCCAATATGCAGTCAGGACACCGGCAAAAAACAATACTCCCATGGCGGCAAGAACGGCCCACCCGTGACGCTGTGAGCCGGTCATTCGACCCAGCGTGTAGGTAAGACCCGCTGGAATCAGAAATATGGACACTAGTTGGAGAAAATTGCTGAACGGAGTCGGATTCTCGAACGGGTGGGCGCTGTTAGCGCCGAAGAAGCCACCGCCATTCGTGCCCAGCATCTTGATGGCTTCCTGGGAAGCGACCGGGCCTTGCGCAATGGTCTGGTCGGTCACCGTGTCTGTTGCTGCTTTGCCATCCGGGCCGATGACCGGGTTGCCGTCTTGTCCGACTTTGGGAACTTGTTGCGGCTCAACAATCTTCGCCACGGTGTAAGGCTTGAAATTCTGGATCACGCCCTGCTGGACCAGGAAGAGCGCATACAGAGTACAAATAGGAAGCAGCACCCAAAGGGTGGCGCGCGTCATGTCCACCCAGAAGTTGCCGAGAGTATCTTTTTCGCGGTGCGCAATACCGCGGATGAAAGCCACGGCCAGGGCCATGCCCACGGCGGCAGAAGCAAAGTTGTGGTACGCCAGACCTGCCATCTGTGTGAGATGACTCATGGCCGCTTCGCCGGAATAGAACTGCCAGTTCGTATTCGTGGTGAAAGAAGCCGCGGTGTTGAAGGCCAGATCAGGAGCGATGTTGGCAAACGCCTGCGGGTTCACGACTGCCGGAAACGAATGCTGCACGCGCTGCAGAAGATACAGCACCAGCATGGACACCGCGCTGAAGAGCAGCATGGCGATGGAATATTCCGTCCAGCGCATCTCGTGGTTCTCGTCAACTCCGGTGAGTTTGTAGAGCAGCTTTTCCACCGGACGCAGCACCGGGTCGAGCCAGGTGCGCTCCCGCGAGAAGACCCTGGCCAGGAAGATCCCCACCGGCTTGGTCAGCGCGAGAACAACCAGGAAAAAGAACAGGATTTGAAACCAGCCGTTGGCGGTCATCAGAATTTCTCCGGCCGCAGCAAAGCGTAAATCAGATAGACCATCAGCAAGACGCTGATCGTCAGCATCACTATGTTTTCAAGGGTCATACGGGCCTCTATTTGAGCTTGTCGCATCCGACCGTGTACAGGATTGCGACCGCAAAGAAAACGATTGTCCCAAGGACCATCAACAGATCCATGACCAGCACCTCAACAGGTTTACGATTGTCACATAATCTCTCAGGCCGGGCTGGCCGCTCCTGACTCGAAGCGGCCAGCGCGCCGGTGGTACAGACAAATCAGAATTTGACCAGGAGGGCCAGGTTCAACCGGTTCTCGCGCTTCCGGAGGTCCGGCTGGAATCCCGGCACGAACGAACCCGGCGCCCCGGTGTTTCCTCCCAGGGGCGTAACGCCACCCGACCCTGAGAAATACGGCACGTTGGCCGCCCGATAGTTGTATTCCCATCGGAAGGTAATGTACTGGCTGGGCATGTAATCCACGGTAGCGGATGCGTCCAGCGCCTTGTACTTATCTCCCGGGTTTTCGGTGAAGTATGGCGTCCCCGATGAGGCTGTAGCTCCGTTGATCGGCGGCAACAAGACCAGATAGCGTCCGGGATTGTTGATTGCTCCGCCGCCCAGCGTCAAGGCGTATAAATCTTTGTGGAACCAGAGCCGGTTGTAGATCATGAAGCCGAGAAAGCTCTGCTTCGGGCCGCCCTTCCCGTTGCCGAAACAACTCACGCCACCACCGCTTTCACATCCAGCGTCTCCGGTCAGGGAGAATGCGGCCTTACTGATAAAGGTGCCCGGATTGTCGTAATATTTGTACTGAATGCTGTCGTCGGTATGGAAGCGCGTGCGTCCGGTCACGCCGATGGTGTCTCTGCCGATCGCGTACTGGTTACCGAGGACGGACCATTTACCGTTCGGGCGCCACAAGATTTGTCCGCCGACCCCGGGTCGCTTATTGAACCTGCCGTACGATTGCCAGCCATTGATGAGCCACGGTTCGATCTTGAGTTTGTCTGTCGCAAAAACCTGCACGCGCATGCCGTTGAAGAACCACGGCGTGTTCGAAGAAACATAGGACGGCTGGTAGGCCCAGTTATCAAAGTTGTAGTAGCTGAACAAGCCCACATACGACATGAAAATGCCGGCTTGTACGTTGATACCGTGCAGCTTATTGATGTGGTACCCGCCGTAGGCTTCTGAAATGTAACGATACGCGTCAGCCAGGTTCCACTGGCCGCGCGATGGGCTGGCATCATTGCGCGGTGTGGTCTGCGAGTACATGCCAAATTGGGTCATCAGACGCGCCTGGACGTTGTCAAAATGAAAGTCACCGCCAACGCCCAACTGCGTGACCTGGAATTCGTTCGCCCGGAAAACTTCACTGGAGCCGCCGATGGTGTTGTCCGAGGGATGATTGAAGTCGTAAATGTAGTCAACATCGGCGCGAATTTCCGGCGTGAAGAACGGCGTATCCAAGGCCGGAGTCTTGGTGCGCGCGTTGCCGTTCAGCCAGGTGAAGTCGGCGAAGGCAAACGGATCGGACGGCTTGTTCGCGGCTGGCGCCTTCTCGTCTTGTACAACGCTGGCGCGCGATGTCGAAGGCACGGTGAGCGACACATTCTGCAGAACGGCCGGCTGCTGCGTTGCTGCCGACTTAGCATCCGACTGTTCTTTCAGTTGCGCTTCCAGTTGCTGAATGCGCGCCCGCATTTCCTGGAGTTCCTTGAGAGTCTCCGCGTTCTGGTTGATCGGTGTTTCCACCCTGGCGTCAGGGCCAGAGCCTGGGACGGCGGTTGTGTCGGCGGCTGAAGCCTGCAAAGTCTGGGCAATGGTCGAGGTCTGAGCGGAGCCGAGACACAGGGCCGCTGTCACAGCGAGGATGCTACAGGGAATCTTCATTGTGAACGTCCTTTTCTTATCGTCATTTCAAAAATCCAACCCTTTCCATATTGTCTTCAAGATGTCTTTGCTTTAACAGTACGAGGGGTAGTCGTGCGGAGCCTGGGTGAAAGCCGCCGCGGAAACTCTATGGGCCTGCGCGGATTCTCAAAAGTCGTTTCTTCCCTCATTTTTATGAGCAAGGCCTTAAGAGTCTGTTCTTGCCGCAATGCTCTTTGAAAGGCATGGAGACACACCAGAAGAAAGATGATGGCCATACTGGCGATCAATCCGGGAACAATGTATGACGTCATGGTCACCGCGCTACGGCCCGATGCAAGGCCCGCTCTTGCCAGGCCAGAATTGATTTCACACGTCGCCGCATAAAGATGGACTAAGGAATTTGTTAAATATTCATAAAGACGAAGGCTCCGGATGCCGCAGCAGCGTTTATAAATATTTGACGATCTGTTTATTCAATCCTTACGGACCTTCTTATCTAATACTCAAAGGGAGACAGCTCCCCGGGAGGCGTGGACGAATATGCTCTACCGAACGATTAAGCCATTACTAGTGGACGCAATCCAGGTAAAAGAAGCTGTTGATATTCCTACGGATGGAGGAGTCCTGCACGCGAAACCAGGAGATTGGCTGGTGCGGGACGCTCATGGCAATCTCAGCCGTTGCGACGACCTTAACTTCAAGTGTACTTTTGAATCGCTCGGCACCGGGCGCCCATTGGAAGAGATCATTGAATCGAAGCCCTGCGGCTGCTAAATGAAATCTAAAACGGGTTGAATTCTTTGCGCGCAAAATGAGAGCGCTGCAAGTTACCAGGTCTCGCCCATATGGTTTCCCCACCACCACACCAGTCCGATCGTGGCGGTGTTTTGGTGATTGCTGAGGGTGCCTAGACTGTCGGTGAGAAAGAATGGCCGGTTGGAGAAGTCGCGGCGCCACTCCGTCCGCACCAGAAAGCCCTCTGTCAGCTTGTGGTCGTAGGTCAGGGTGGCCTCCTTCAGCGCCTGGGTTGTGCCGCTGAAGATCCCGCCCCGGTCCGAGAGGTATTCGGCGCGTGCGGCAAACGCTACCTTGGGAGCCGCTTGATACCGTGCGTAGAGCGCCCCACCGGTTGCATGCGACGGAGCCGACTCCTTCAAGATGCGCTGAATGACATAATCGCCTTCAAGGGCGAGCGTGAGCTTGGGTGTGGATTGCCACGTCACATAGCTGTCCAGGATATGCAGTCGCCCGTTGGCCGGATTTGGGACCGGCTGAAAGGGCAGCCCCTGCTCCGTCGGAGAGCCCGCGGGCGCACCGCCATTCGGAAAAAATACAACGTCCGGATGCTCCTGCCCCAGGTAATAATTCGCAATCCAGTTCACTGTCTTATGAGGCTGCAGGTTAAAGCCGAACATCTGGTCCTTGAACCCGTTAAAGGCCTCGGTCCACTGCGTCCCGTTGATGACCCAGTAATTCACCGCGACCCTATCATTCAACTTGTAACTGGCCCGCGCACCCATGTGGTAAAAGGGGAGGAAAGAGAACCAGTAGGAGCGCGAATAGTTCATCTGGTCCTTGGTGTAGTTGCCCTCTATGCCCAGGGAACTTGCCCACTTGCCGAAATCCACCGTCAAACCGTTTCCTACAGGAACAACGTAAGTGCCATAGACCTGATAGATCGGGCGGTAGACGTCAGGCCGCGGCTCGTTGGCGGGATTACCCTGGAGCGTTTCGGTGGCCTGGCCAAACTGGAGGTCCAGACGGACGCCGAACCGCCGTCCCGCGGCGACATCGGGATCGCGTTTGATGATCAAGTTGGCCTGGTTCAGGCTGAAAGCATTGCTGCTGACGTCATAGGCACGCAGCAGATTCACCCGCCCAATAGGATCGTTGAAGTTGTATTGGTAGTACCCATCCACGGCGATGGCCATCGTAGTCGTTTTAAAGAAGTCCAGCACTCCGCGATCGTCCGCGGTTGCGGCGAAAGCAGATTGAACCGGAGCAACAGCGGCGCTTGCATCGGGTACCCCCGCCGGCGGCCTGCTTGTGTCACTAGTGCTCTGTTGCCCTTCGAGTCTCTCAACTCTTGCCTGGAGTTTGAGCACCAGTTCGCGCAGTTGCTGAATTTCCGCGTCCCTGTCTGCGGAAGACGAAAGCACGGTTTGCGCCGGCACCTGGAACGTAAGTGTTCCGGAGCATGTGGCGGCGAGTGCGACAGCGATTCTGATGGCGGGAACAAGCCTAAAGTAGTTCATGTGGTTCTCCATTTTCAGCATGATCAAAAGCACGACGTTCGAGTTTTGCCGACAATCCTGCCGTTCCCTGTCGGCGCAGCGTGCCCTGCTCTGAATCTCTGACAGCTTGCCAGTCTGGCTCTGGTGGACAGAGGGGCGGTAAACAGTTGTTAGGCCTTCTCCGGTTCGAAGCGGTATCCCACCCACGGTTCCGTCAGGATGTAACGCGGAGTGTCGCCTGGTTCAATCTTCTTCCGCAGTTGGTTGATAAACACCCGGAGATATTCCGGCTGCTCCACGCTCTGTCCGCCCCACACTGCGTTCAGCAACGTGCGGTGTCTGAGCACCTGTCCCGGGTTGCTCGCCATATAGGCGAGAAGATCAAATTCTTTCGGCGTGAGGTGGATTTCTTTCCCGCGTACGGTCACGATTCTCTTCTGGCGGTCAATGTAAAAAACTCCTACTTCAATGATGTCCCGCAATTCCAGCTCTGACGGTTGTGTGGCGCGCCGCAGCCCGGCACGAATGCGGGCCAGCAGCTCATTGATGCTGAAGGGCTTGGTCACGTAGTCGTCCGCGCCGGAGTCCAGCGCTTCGATCTTGGCGCGCTCTTCTCCTTTCACCGACAGGACAATGATCGGCACTTGCGATTTAGCGCGGAGCAGGCGGCAGAGTTCGATGCCTGTCATGTTGGGCATGGAGAGATCGGTGATGACCAGGTCGGGCGACCACGCAGCGAAAAGGTCAAGCCCGGATTCACCATCATTCGCCGTGCGAACTTCGTAGCCGCGGCTGGACAAGCTCGTTCGAAGCACCCGGGTAATCTGCGGCTCGTCGTCCACTATCAGGATTTTGCGTTGGGCGGTCACCGGCTCAGTCCGGGACCTGGGTCACGATATGAACATCCACCGGAGGAGCATTGCGCATGAAGCTTTGGATTTTTCCCAGATAGAGATACTGCTTCCAGCCTTTGAGCGAGGACCGGCCAAAGACAATCTGCGTGATGCGGTTCTCGCGGACAAACGCCGCCACGGTCTTTGCCACGTCCTTGCCCTTGACGCGCACAACTTTGGCGGAGAGATTTTCAGCAAAGCGGATATTGGCGGTCAGGTTGCGTTGTTCTTCAGGTGACTGATCACCGTCCAGGTCCACGTGGACAACAAAAAATTCGGCATCAATCGCGTGCGAAAGCCGGGCGCCTCGGGCAATGAGTTGCTGGGACGCCGGATGGGAGCTGATACAGACGGCGATGCGTTCACACACGCCCCAATTCTGATCAATATTCTTGTTTTTGAGATAAGCATCCAGGCCGCGGTCGACTACCTGGGTCACCTGCCGCAAGGCCAGCTCGCGCAGCGCCAGGAGATTTCCCCGGCGAAAGAAATTTCCCAGCGCCTTTTCCACCCGCTCCTGCGGATAGATATCGCCGCGGCGCATTCTGGTCTGGAGCGCTTCCGGTGTCAGGTCCGCCATCACGACTTCATCGGCGCGCTGCAGCACCCAGTCGGGGACCGTCTCCCGCACCTGTACTCCGGTCACACTCTGCACGATCGGGGTCACGCTCTCCAGATGCTGCACATTCATGGTGGAAAGCACGTCAATGTTGGCCTGCAGAAGTTCGATGACGTCTTCATACCTCTTCTTGTGCTTGCTGCCCTCGACGTTGGTATGCGCGAGTTCATCCACCAGGACCACCTGGGGCCGGCGCGTAAGAATCGCGTCCACGTCCATTTCTTCAAAAATGGTGCCTTTGTATTCGAGCTTGCGGCGCGGTACGACCTCAAGCTGCGTTGCGAGCTCGGCAATGCCTTTGCGGCCGTGGGTCTCGATCACGCCGATGACCGCGTCTTCGCCGCGGCGGTGGCGGCGAACGGCTTCGCTCAGCATGTTGTAGGTCTTGCCCACGCCCGGCGCGTAGCCCAGGAACAACTTGAACACGCCGGCTTTCTTTTCCGGGGCCGCGTGTTCCAGCCATTGCTCGGGGCTCTTGGGCATGATGGGGATATTGTCCATGACGGCGGCGCAAATGTCATCTGGCGTTACAATTCTCCCGTGAAGAAGAACGCTGCCTTTGTTGTCGCTTTCAAGATACTTGCCATGGTAGCTGCGGTGCTGCTGATCTCGGGTTTCTACCGCAGAGCGATGCACGCGAACCCCACAACGGTCGCCCTGACGTTGCTGCTGGCGGTGCTTGGTGTGTCCGCGCTTTGGGGTTTGCGCCTGGCGGTATTCATGTCCGTGCTGGCGGCCATGGCGTTTAATTTTTTCTTCCTGCCGCCTATCGGCACGTTTGCAGTTGCCGACCCGCAAAACTGGGTTGCCTTGTTCGCCTTCCTGGCCACCGCGGTAGTGGCCAGCCATCTCTCCGAACGGGCTCGCGAAGAAGCCCGGGAGTCTAACGCGCGCCGCCAGGAAATGGAGAGGCTTTACGGATTCAGCCAGCAGCTGCTGGTCACCGACAACGTTGTTGAGCTGCTGAATGCCATTCCCCGTTTCGTGGTGGAAAGTTTCGGTGTGACGTCGGCGGCCATCTATCTGAACGGCCGCGACCAGGTGTACCGTTCCGCTCCGGGTCCCGAATTTCCTACTGAAGAACTCAAAGTCGCCGCTGCGCGGGCGGAGCTGATCATTGATGCGGACCGCAATGTCAGCTTTGCCCCTATTCTCATGGGAGTCCGTCCGATCGGCGTGCTGGCGATTTCCGGAAACATGCGCTCGGGCAAGACCCTGGAGGCGCTGGGCGGCCTGATCGCCATTGCCACGGAGCGGGCCGGCGCGGTGGAGAAGCTGACCCGCACGGAAGCCGGGCATGAAAGCGAACGGCTCCGCTCCGCGTTGCTCGACTCGGTGACGCACGAGTTTCGAACTCCGTTGACGTCGATCAAGGCTTCTGTCTCAAGTTTGTTGAGTGACCCGAAGCTGGATGATGGCCAGCGCCATGAACTGCTGACCGTTATTGATGAAGAAAGCGACCGCCTGAACCGCCTGGTGGGTGAAGCCGTGGAGATGGCGCAACTCGACGCGCATGAAATGAAGCCGGAAATTGGTCCGCACCAGCTTCGCGAAGCGATCGACGCGGCGATCGAAGAATCAAGACAAGTGGTCCACGAGAATCCCGTGGAAGTACGCGTTCCCGAGCATCTGCCAAAAGTGCTGATGGATTTGACCATGATCAAGAAAGTCATTGGCCATCTTCTGGAGAATGCGGCCAAATATTCCGAGCCGGGATCGCCGATTTTTGTCAGTGCGGAAGCCGGCAACAACCGAGTGATGGTCAGTGTGGCAGACCGCGGGGCGGGCATTGACGATCTGGAACGCTCCATGATCTTCGACAAGTTCTACCGCGGCCAGAGCCAGCGGTATCGCGTACAGGGGACCGGAATGGGTCTGGCGATTGTGAAAGCGATTGTCGAAGCCCACGGCGGAAGAATCAGCGTGACCAGCCAGCTCGGCAGCGGCTCGGTCTTTTCCTTCGGGCTGCCGGTGGCGACGTAGGCAATTTTCCTTTTGTGCGACAACTCGCTTGGATGTTCCTGCTCTCAACATTGCGAAGGGAGAGCGGTTTCTCGCAGACACGCTTGATCTGACGCACGACTCAAGTGAAAAAATGCGGTGCGACTTGCATCGCACCGCATTAACCACAAACTGCTGTTATGCCTTTCCCTTTTGCGCGCCAATGCTCATTCCGTAGAACGAACGCCACACGAAGAAGGCCGAAATCAGGAAGAACAGTATGGCGAGACCCTTTGTTACCGACGGGCCTTGCTCCTTCGTCAACTGCACGGCCAGTTCCACAGCCAGCAAGCCGAACAACGTCGTGAACTTGATGATTGGGTTCAAGGCCACGGAAGAAGTGTCTTTGAACGGATCGCCAACCGTGTCGCCAACAATTGTGGCGTCGTGTAGCGGGGTGCCTTTCATTTTTAACTCTACTTCCACGACTTTCTTGGCGTTGTCCCAGGCGCCGCCGGCGTTGGCCATAAAGATGGCCTGATAGAGACCGAAGATGGCAATCGAGATCAGGTAGCCGATAAAGAAGTACGGCTCCACAAACGCGAACGCCAGGGTGGCAAAAAAGACGGTCAGGAAGATGTTGAACATTCCTCTTTGGGCGTACTTGGTGCAAATCTCAACCACTTTTTTACTGTCGGCGACCGAGGCCTTCGCCGCGCCGTCCAGCTTGATGTTTTTCTTGATGAACTCAACCGCACGGTAAGCGCCCGTGGTCACCGCCTGGATGGAAGCACCGGTGAACCAATAGATGATCGCGCCGCCGGTAATCAAGCCCAGAAAGAATGGAGCATGGAGCAGGGAAAGATTCTCGGTGAATTCCGGCTTGAGGCCCTGCGTAAGCGCCATGATGATGGAGAAGATCATGGTGGTAGCGCCGACCACTGCGGTGCCGATCAGCACTGGCTTGGCGGTCGCCTTGAACGTATTGCCGGCGCCGTCGTTTTCTTCCAGCAAGTGCTTGGCCTGCTCAAAGTTCACGTCGAAGCCGTAATCCCTCTTGATTTCGGCGACGGGTACCTGCTCAATGAGAGAAAGCTCGTAGACGGACTGAGCATTGTCGGTGACCGGGCCGTAGGAATCCACGGCGATGGTGACCGGGCCCATTCCCAGGAAGCCAAACGCCACCAGGCCAAAGGCAAAGACAGCCGGTGCCAGCATGATGGGCACAGAAACCGTGCCACCCAAGCCGAGGGTGCTCACATAGTAGGCAATCGACATCAGCGCAACGATGCTGATTCCGAGCCAGTACGCGGAGAAATTTCCCGCCACCAGCCCGGAAAGAATGTTGAGGGAAGCCCCACCTTCTTCTGAAGACGTTACCACTTCTTTCACATGTCGCGACTCAACGGAAGTAAAGATCTTGACCAACTCAGGAATGATCGCTCCCGCCAAAGTGCCGCAGGAAATGATCATTGAGAGTTTCCACCATAACGTGCCGTCGCCCAGCGTTGGAATGATCAGTTTGGACACCAGGAAGGTCAGCCCAACCGACACGATCGAAGTGATCCACACCAGCGAGGTGAGCGGCGTCTCAAAGTTCATTTTGTCGGAATCGCTATATCTGGCCTTGGCAATGGCTTCGTTGATGAAATACGATCCGGCGCTCGAGACCAGCATCATGATGCGCATGACGAAGATCCAGACCAGCAGTTGAATCTTGACGGCCGGATCATGCACGCCCAGCAGGATGAACGTGATCAGAGCAACTCCGGTCACACCGTAGGTTTCAAAACCGTCCGCGCTGGGGCCGACCGAGTCTCCGGCGTTGTCTCCGGTGCAATCGGCGATCACGCCGGGGTTACGCGCGTCGTCTTCCTTAATCTTGAAGACGATCTTCATCAGGTCCGACCCGATATCGGCAATCTTGGTGAAGATTCCACCTGCAATACGCAGTGCTGCCGCGCCCAGTGATTCGCCGATGGCGAATCCAATGAAGCATTGTCCCGCGTAGTCGCCGGGGATGAAGAGCAGGATGCAGAGCATGATCAGCAGTTCCACGCTGATCAGCAACATCCCGATACTCATGCCTGCTTTCAGAGGAATCGCGTAAATGGGATATGGCTTGCCCCGCAATCCGGCAAACGCCGTCCGCGAGTTGGCGAAAGTGTTAACGCGGATTCCAAACCACGCCACGCCGTAGCTGCCGGCGATTCCCACCAGGCTAAACAAAAGAATGACGATGACTCTGAATGGCCCCAGCGGCTTCAGCACGCCGAAGTAGAGAACAATCACAACGGCAATGAACGCTTCGAGAATCAGGATGAACTTGCCCTGGGTGATCAGATACGTCTTGCAGGTTTCGTAGATCAGTTCCGAGATCTCCAGCATGGCCTTGTGGACTGGCAGGTTCTTCAACTGCATATAAATCCCGAGGCCAAACAAGAGCCCCAATGCGCAGAAGATCAGGCCGAAAAGGAGCAGGCGGTGGCCGTCAATGCTGTCGCCAAAGAAACTGACTCTTGCTAGGTCGGGCAGCTTCAGGCTGGCCTCGCCTCCGGCTTCCTCAGTCGAAGAAGTCGCGGTTTGCGGTGCGGCTGGCGTGGCAGATGCGGTTTGCGGATTGCTGGGTTGGGTTGTCGGTTGCTGGGCGAACGCGTGTGGCAGGACAAGGGCCATCATCACGAACACGGCCGCGAACGCCAGAATCCGGCGTGCGGAAGCTGCATGACGCATCACGCCCTGAGTGGACCGGGTGTGCATACGGGATTCCTCCGAGAAGCTTAAGAATTTGGATTTTGAATTTAACTACGCCTCAAATTCCAGAAACGCGCTTCCACATCAAGAACGATGGTTGAGGTTTGGCCGCGCCGGAACACCTGGCCAGACCGCAGCTGACTCCTGCCAATCCGGCCAGTGAAACCTGCTTTTATAACAGTTTTTGAGAAGGAAGGTCAATGCATGAAGCTGGCGGGTACTGAGTGGAAACCGAAATTAGATCAGTACCAGCTGGCCGGTAGTGGATCACTTTAGCTTTCCACAGGACGCCTATCCGTCCCTGAGAAGCGCCTTCAAGACCATTGCTTTCTCTGTAGCCCTCGCGCTGGAAACCGCAAATCCAAAAAGGCCCATTACCGCCATTTCATTCGATGATCAATCCTGCTCAGACTTCAGCAAGTTAAGAGATTATAAGCAAGATAGACGCCGGACTTGGGCGTCCGCGCTCAGTTCGACGTTTGTCAATGGAGCTTGGAGCCAACAGAATGGCAACGACAAAGATTAATCCGGTACCCATACTCGTGCCACCTGTGAGCGATGCAAAGCCTGCCCCTCAAAAAGTTCCTCATGCCGCATCCTTCTGGGTGAGACGCCGCTTTTGGCTGATCGGAACCCTGCTGGTCGTCGTCGCAGCCGCATTCGGCTATCGCTGGGTCTTTGCGACACCCAAGGTTGTCTACACGACGGCGACCGTCCAACGTGGCGATATCGAGAGCACGGTCGTGGCCGCCGGTATCGTTCAGCCGGTCAAGTATGTCGATGTTGGGGCCCAGACTTCCGGCATGCTCAAATCATTGAAGGTCCAGCGCGGCGATCACGTGGTAAAGGGCCAGTTGCTCGCGGAAATTGACCCGGCTCTGGCGGACACCGCGCTCACATCGTCCAACGCGGCGCTCTCCAGCATGACCTCGCAGCGCGCTGTCAAGCAGGCGGCACTGGTGCTGGCCAAGGCGCAAATGGTCCGAAGCGATCAACTCTTTGCCGCAGGAGTAATCGCCGCCAGCGAACGTGACGTAGCCCGGGCAGCCAATGACTCCGCTCTCGCCGACGTCGCCTCGCTCTCGGCGCAGATGAGGCAAGCCCACGCAGCCGTGGACACCGGCAAAACCAATTTGGGCTATACCAAAATCACGGCGCCCATGGCCGGTGAAGTCGTTTCCATCACTCTGCTGGAAGGCCAAACACTCAACGCCAATCAGTCGGCGCCGAATCTCCTGCGCATTGCCGACATCAGCACCGTGACCGTCTGGTCGCAGGTTTCGGAAGCCGACATTGTCGACGTCAAGCCCGGCCAGGCTGCCTATTTCACCGTGCTGGGCTCGACCCGGCGCTGGTTCGGGAAGGTCCGGCAGGTTCTTCCAACTCCAGAACTCATTAACAACGTAGTCTTCTATGACGTTCTCTTCGATATCCCGAATCCCGGGGGTGAACTGAAAATTCAGATGACGGCGCAGGTGTTCATCGTGTTGGCGCAAGCCAAGGGCGTTTTGTTTGTACCGGCAGCCGCGATCGGCAATGCCAGCGAAGGCTCGGCAATCAAGGTGCAAGTGCTCAAACCCGATGGCACGCTCGAGACGCGCACGATCAAGATCGGCATTAAAAGTGAGCTTTCAGCCGAGGTGACAGCCGGCCTGAACGAGAATGAGAAGGTCATCATCGGCGGAAAGACGGGAACGACAACGACGGCCAAGAAGACCAGCGCGCTGAGCTCTCAGAAGGGCCGCTAATGCCCGCAACGCTGCTCGAACTGCGTTCGGTCAGCCGCACCTACACAACCGGGGGCGAGCCGCTGACCGTGCTTCGGGAAGTAAGCCTGGAGATACACAGCGGGGAATTCGTCGCCATCATGGGCGCATCCGGCTCCGGCAAGTCCACGCTGATGAATATCATCGGCTGCCTGGACAGACCGTCGAGCGGCATCTATTCCATCCGTGGCATCGACGTATCCACTCTCGACGGTGATCAATTGGCGGCCTTGCGGCGCGATACCTTCGGCTTTATTTTCCAGCGCTACAACCTGATGTCCGATCTCAATGCCGTAGAAAACGCGGAGGTCCCGGCCGTGTACCGCGGCATGGCCAAGGCGAAGCGGGCCGAGCACGCCAGCAGCTTGCTGCAGGAACTCGGACTGGGCGACCGCCTGGAACACTTTCCCGGCCAGCTCTCCGGCGGCCAGCAACAGCGCGTCAGTATCGCCCGAGCACTGATGAATGGCGGGCCGGTGATCTTGGCCGACGAACCGACCGGAGCGCTGGACAGCCAGGGCGGCAAGGAAGTCATGGCCATTCTCGTGAAACTGCACGGAGAAGGCCACACCATCATTCTGGTGACCCACGACAGCGAGATCGCCGCGTATGCGCACCGCATCATTCGCATTGCGGATGGCCGAATCACCTCTGACGAGCAGCAGCAACACGGCGAGACGGATATTCAGGCGCAGGCCGGCAATCCGGAAATGGATGTCAAAGCAGGTTCAGCTGTGATCGGCGAGTCTCTGAAAATGGCTTTTCGTTCGCTGGTGCACAATCGCCTGCGGACTTTGTTGACCATGCTGGGAATCATCATCGGCGTAGCCTCTGTAGTTGCCTTGATGGCGATCGGAAACGGAGCCAAACAGGACGTCCTTGATCGCATCCAGGCTATGGGTACCGACCTGTTGACTGTCAGGCGCGGAGCGCCGGGCGTTCGAGCCTCATCCAACATGGTGACGAGTTTTCTGCCGGAAGATCTGCCGTCGATGGGCGCCTTGCCAGGTGTCGCCGAGGCGAATCCGGAAACAGACATATCTGCGTTGCTGCGCTTTGGCGACCAGGATTTGACGGTCACCGCTTTCGGAACCGGCGAAACCTTTCCCGCCGTGCACGACTGGCCCCTGCAATCCGGCGTGTTCTTCTCGGCCGAACACGTCATGCGCTATTCCCAGGTCGTGGTACTCGGCCAGACTGTCGTGAAGAACCTTTTTCCCAAGGGCACGGAGCCGCTTGGCCAGTACGTCCTCGTTGGCAGCTCGCCTTTCCTGGTCATTGGAGTCTTGAGCAGCAAAGGCCTGAGTGCCCGGGGCGACGATATGGATAATGCCGTCTGGCTTCCTTACACCACAGCCGGAGCGCGCGTCTTTGGCCAACGCTTTTTCAGCGATTACGTCATAAGAGTAGCGCCGGGCGCAGACATGGCCGTCGTGCAGGCTGAGCTCAGCACGTTGCTGGTGAAGCGCCACGGCAAGATAGACTTCGACATCCGGAACATGGCCGACACCATTGCCACGGCCAATGCAACCCAGAACACGCTCACCTCTCTTCTGGTGGCGATTGCCGTGATCTCGCTTGTCGTAGGTGGCATCGGCGTAATGAACATCATGCTGGTCTCGGTCACCGAGCGCACCCGCGAAATCGGCATCCGCATGGCGATTGGCGCGCGCGGTTTCGATGTATTGTTCCAGTTCCTCACCGAGGCCGTGATGGTCTGTTTTATCGGCGGACTGATCGGTGTATTTGTCGGCATTGGCGGTGGCTTGGCCACCTCCGCGACCGCAGGTTGGCGCGTCATCTTTACGGTTATACCGATCGTCATCGCCTTCGCCTGCGCTTTTCTGACAGGGATCGTGTTTGGCTATCTCCCGGCGAGAAAAGCCGCGCAACTCGACCCCATAGAGGCTCTGGCCCGAGACTAGAAGTAAATCGCAGTTGCGGAATCACGGCCGGACCCTTTCTTCCTTTAGCGCTTGTTCTCCGCCAAGACGACGAGTGCGGCCAGGGCGGCGCTCTTCTGGTCCTGTGTCCATGGAGGACCCAAGGCCCGTCCCAATTGCACGATTCTTCGGTGCACACCGGCCGAGCGCTTGCCGAAAGCGGTGGAGACCCGCTCCTCGAGCTGTCGCTCGGGAATTCCCGCGACGGGAATCTTGAGTTCCTCGAAGGCCTCGCGGAATGCCTGGCGGAAGAACACGCCTTCCGCGGTGTGAAGCATCGGGTGGGATGCAAGAATCTTGCTGAAGGGCGGCAACGGGCGGCCCGAACCAAACAGGATGGCCGCGCCTGCGATGCGATAGCCGTTGTCTCGCAATCGTTCGACGACCTCGCGGATGGCCGCCAGCGCCATCTGCGACGATGCCGCCGCGCACTTGGCAACGTGTTGCTCGGCTGCCTTCTCGCCTTCGCGAACGTTCAGCCTCTGCGCAAAGTGATACGGCTGGCTCACGCCCTCGATTTCAGTATTGACGATGGCGATCCGCGCGCGCTCAATGACTTCTTCGGTGCCGATGTCTCCGGAGACGGCTACCAGAGCTCCCCAGCCTGAGTGGACGCGAATGCCAATCGCCGCCTTCTTCATCTCGTGCCCTTCTTGATGCGCGCAGTGTAACACCGCGGGAGGGCCCTGGGCGCAGGGTCTATTCTGATACACATGTCTGCCGTGTGGGACACAGTCTTGATTCACCGTCATCCTGAAAGTCCCACGGCCCCAATAGGATACAAAATGGCATCTAACTTGCTGTATTAGATATTCTTGATCGTCAGTACAGGCAAAGCACAAGTGAATATACGAATCAGAATTCCGGAGTCGGTAAAAAACTCTTTAGTGGCCAGGATGGCAAGCCGCCTTGCCCGCCGCTGGGTTCTCAGCCTGATTGCGGGCTGCGTCCTCTTTGGGTTGTTGGGGTTCTCGGTTTTTGCCTACGACTACATCAAGTACCAGCCCATAGTGGACATGCGCATGAGCGGGCCTATCTTTGCCAATACAGCGAGGATTTACGCTGCTCCGCGCGTGATCCGTGTGGGCGACACGATTCGTCCGTCGGAGATCGCCGCCGAACTTCACCATGCTGGATATGACGATGCGGGAGCAGCAGCTAAGTCCGAGGCTCTTAAATCAAAGGCGGGAACGTACCGGCTGCACGCGAACGCCATCGAGATCATGCCTGGCCCCGAGTCGTTCTACAGTCCGGACGTGGCACGGATCTCTTTTGCCGGCGGCAAGATCGAGAAAATCAGCCTCGCCAGCGGAAGCGCGGAAGACAACCAGGACGGCTATGAACTGGAGCCGCAGTTGGTGACCGGGCTCTACGAGCAGTCGCAGCGGTCCAAGCGCCGTCTGGTCACCTACGACGAAATCCCCAGGACGCTTCGCGACGCAATTATTTCCATCGAAGACCGGCGCTTCCTCGAACACAAGGGCGTGAATTATCTCCGTCTGGCAAAAGCCGCCGCCATAGATATCTTTCACGGAGGCTTGAATCAGGGTGGGTCCACATTGACCATGCAATTCGCCAAAGGATATTTCCTGACGAATGAGAAGAGCTTCTCACGCAAAATGGCCCAGATCGTGATTGCGTTGCAGCTGGAGCGGCGCTTTTCCAAGCAGCAGATTTTTGAAACCTACGTGAACTGGGTGCCCATGGGCCAGCGCGGGTCGTTTTCTATTGACGGAATGGGAGAAGCCTCACAGGCCTATTTCGGCAAGGACATCAAGAACCTGAACCTGCAGGAGTGCGCGCTGCTGGCCGCCATCATTCAGGCGCCCAGCAGGCTGACCCCGTTCCGGCATCCCGATCAGGCGCTGGAGCGCCGCAACCTGGTGCTGGAGACCATGGTGGAGACTGGCGCCATCACGCGCGAACAGGCCGACCAAGCGAAAGCCACTCCGTTGAAGCTCGCTCCACTCAACATTGAGGCCAGTGACGCTCCCTATTTCGTTGACATGGTGCGCGAATCGTTGCTGGCGCAGCACAGCGACGAGGAGTTGAATAGCAACGGCCTGCGCGTCTATACGACCCTTGATCCCGATCTGCAAAAAGCGGCGGCCGAAGCGGTCACTGCGGGCGCGACCCAGATAGACGACCGCCTCGCCAGGCTGCAAGCCGGCAAACGGCGCAGGAAAAAGACCAGACCGGGAAAAGACACGCCAGCCCAAGTTCCGGCCGCACCTGTTCACCGCGCCGAAATCGCGTTGGTGGCGATTGATCCGCATACGGGCGAGATCGTGGCCCTGGTCGGTGGAAGAAACTACGGCGCCAGCCAGTTGAACCACGCGCTGGCGAGCCGGCCCACGGGCTCGATCTTCAAGCCGTTTGTGTACGCCGCGGCTCTGAATTCTGCCGTCACCGGCAGGCAGCCGGTTTTCACGGAAATCACCGTGCTCGATGACACGCAGTCAGCGTTCGAGTACGGAAACCGGGTCTATGCTCCGAAAAATTTCCAGAACGAATATCGCGGGCAAGTGATCGCCCGCGAAGCCCTGGCCCACTCGCTTAACAATGCCACCGTCGCTTTGGCCCAGATGGTTGGCTACGATCAAGTTGTTGATCTGGCCAGGAGCGCGGGAATCGCTTCCGTAAAACCTACGCCGTCGATCGCGCTGGGCGCGTATGACGCCACGCCTCTGGAGATGGCCGGCGCCTATACCGTCTTCGCCAACGCCGGCACGCGAGTCAATCCCATCATGGTCAATTCGGTGCGCGACGCGCAGGGCAACGTACTGGAGGATTCCGCGCCGCAGAAAGACCAGGTGCTGGATCCGCGCGTGGCGTACCTCACCACCAACATGATGGAAGAAGTGCTGCGTAGCGGCTCGGCCGCAGGCGTACGCGGCATGGGCTTCACCAGTCCGGCAGCAGGAAAAACCGGAACAGACCACGATGGCTGGTTTGCCGGTTATACCGATCATCTGTTGTGCATCGTATGGGTCGGCTTTGACGACTACACCGACCTCAACCTGCAAGGCGCGCATTCTGCCGCGCCCATCTGGGCCATATTCATGAAAAAAGCGGCAACGCTGTCCCGCTACAAAGACGTAAAACCTTTTGCGCCTCCAGCGGGTGTTGTGACCGTGAGTCTGGACAAGAGGACCAATCTCATCTCCACTCCCGCCTGCCCGGATTCCTACGAGGCTGCCTTCGTCGAAGGCACCGAACCGAAGGAAACCTGTGAACATACCCCAGTCGGGCAGCCGAACGTCCCCCAGGCGCTGGTCGGTGCCGACAACAAAACGGGCAGGGACGCGACGTTGTCGCCGCCGGGCGTGTCCCGAACGCAGTTTTAGCGAGTGAGACTGAGCGTACTCGAAGTCCAATCGGAAATCCGGGTTAGAATCGCAGCAACCAACTCTTGGCCAGGAGAGCACGCTTGCATACAGCTGCGTCTGCTGCAGACAATTCTTACAACCGCTTCACTTCCGGCTCCGCGATTGTTCTCTATCTTGCAGCGGCCAAGTTGCTGTTGCATCTGCTGACCGCCGCGCGTTACGGCATCTTTCGCGACGAGATGTACTATCTCGCCTGCTCCCAGCATCTGGCCTGGGGATACGTGGACCATCCGCCTCTGACGGTTTTCATCGCCTGGTTTGCCCGGCACGTCTTTGGTGAATCGGCGCTGGGCTTGCGCCTTCTTCCCGCCATCGCCGGCGCCGCTTTGGTGTGGATTACAGGCAAACTGGCACGCGACATGGGTGGAGGACGATTTGCCCAGGTTCTCGCTGCGCTGGCCATCCTAGTGGTCCCCGTGTATCTGGTCGGGCATCACTTGCTCACGGACAACGCAGTTGAGCCACTTACCTGGATGGCCTGCGTGTGGCTCGTGGTCAGTGCCATCAACACGGGGCAGCCGCGTTACTGGCTTTGGTTCGGTGTGCTGGCCGGTCTGGGGTTTGAAAACAAATACTCAATTGCCTTTTTGCTTGCCGGGCTGCTTGCGGGCGTGCTGCTCACACCGGAGCGCAGGTTCTTGAAGAGCCCGTACCTCTGGCTCGGCGTGCTGGCCTGCGCCGCGCTCGCTCTTCCAAACTTCCTGTGGGAGGTGCGCAACCATTTTCCCTTCCTGGAACTGATACACAACATCCGCATGGGCAACCGTGATGTTGTGCGCGGCCCGCTGGACTTTATTGCCAATCAGGCCTTGGTAATGCATCCGACTTTGTTTCCACTCTGGGCCGGCGGACTGGGCTGGCTGTTCTTTGCCAGGGAAGGACGGCGGTATCGCGTGCTGGCTTGGACGTTCGTGGTGACGTTGGCCCTGTTCATTGTGCTTAAGGCCAAGTACTACTACGTTGTCCCGATCTACCCCATATTGTTTGCTGCGGGAGCAATCGGCTTCGAGCGGGTGACAAGTTTCCGGCTGCATTGGTCGAGAGCGGTCTACGCCGGACTGGTAGTACTGACTGGGGCGATTCTCGCCCCGCTGGCGTTGCCGATTCTTCCGGTGGAAACTTTCCTGGCCTACCAGAAGGCGATAGGCCTGCAGCCGCCCGCGTTCGAACACCAGCAAAACGGCCCGCTGCCGCAGTGGTTTGCCGACGAGTTTGGGTGGCCGGAGATGGTCGAGCAAGTGGCGCGGGTGTATAACAGCCTTCCGCCCGAGGAGCGCGCCCGCACCGCGATCTTCTCGAACGGCTGGGGCGAAGCGGCTGCAGTCGATTTCTACGGCCCTAAGTACGGTCTGCCGCGGGCCATCAGCCGGAATAACAACTACTGGATATGGGGTCCGCGCGGCTACGACGGCAGCACGGTGATTGTCTTGCGCAGTGACGGCCGGGGTGATCGCGAGTTCTTTCAGACGGTCGAAGCCGTGGCGCACGTGGAACATCCCTACGCCCGCCGCGACGAATATTTCGACATCTATCTGTGCCGTGGCCCTAAGTTCAACTTACAAGAGGCATGGCCGAAGCTGAAGCGGTACGAATGAGCCATGACAGCGATCTTAGTCTACGGGGCCTCTTGCTCGCGAAATCCTGTTAGCCAAATTGTGCCGCGTGTTTTAGAATCAGGCGCTCTTTAAATAGTTTGCCGACAACCGGCATTCCTGCTGGAGATGATTCAGATGATGCAGCGCCTGTTCGCAGTTTTTCTCTTCTTCCTTATTACGGTTTTCTCTGTCGCGTCCCCGCAAAAGCCCGCGGCTGCGCGTGGAGATGCCAAACCATCCGCTGCCAAAACAGACTCCGACGCCAAAGATAAAGATAAAGACAAGGCCAGAGACAAAGACAAAGAAAAAGACAGCAAGGAAGCTGAGTCGTCCGATCCCATGTCCAGCGGCACTTTCAGCGGGCTGAAGTTCCGCGCCGTGGGGCCGGCCTTGATCTCCGGTCGCGTGGTCTCAGTCGCGGTGAATCCGCAGAACAAGAGCCAGTACTATGCCGGCGTGGCGTCGGGCGGAGTGTGGCGAACGGACAACGACGGCACCACCTGGACTCCGGTCTTCGATCATGAAGCGTCGTACTCCATCGGGACTGTAGTCATTGATCCCAAGCACCCGAACATCGTCTGGGTAGGGACGGGAGAAAACAACAGCCAGCGCAGCGTCAGTTATGGCGACGGCGTCTATCGTTCCGAAGACAGCGGCAAGACGTGGAAGAACATGGGACTGAAGAAGTCCGAGCACATTGCGCGGATCCTGATTGACCCGCGCGACAGCAGCGTCATTTATGTGGCTTCACAAGGGCCGCTCTGGGGACCCGGCGGAGACCGCGGACTGTTCAAATCCACGGATGGCGGCAAGACGTGGAATGCGGTCCTGACCATAAGCGAAAATACCGGCGTCACGGACGTGGTGATGGACCCGTCCAATCCGGACGTGCTCTTTGCCGCGACGTATCAACGTCGCCGCCATTTCTTTACTCTGATCAACGGCGGCCCGGAAGCCGCAATCCACAAAAGCATTGACGCCGGCAAAACCTGGACCAAACTCAGCGGCGGACTGCCCAACAATCTTGAGATGGGACGCATCGGGCTCGCCATCTCTCCAGTGAATCCCAGCATTGTGTACGCGATCATCGAGGCGGGAGAGAAAAAAGGCGGCGTCTACCGCTCTGCCGATTCCGGTGTGAACTGGGAAAAACGCAACGACTACAACTTCGGCCCCATGTACTACGGTACGTTGTTTGCCGATCCTAAACGTGAAGACCGCCTGTACGCGACCGGATTCCTCATGCAGGTTTCCGATGACGGGGGCAAGACCGTGCGCCCTCTTGCCGCGGCCCACGTCCACGTCGACAATCACGTACTGTGGGTGGACCCCGATGACGGCAATCACATGCTCCTGGGCAACGATGGAGGCCTTTACACCACGCGCGATGGCGGCGCTAACTGGCGATGGATGTCCAACCTTCCGACCGGCCAGTTCTACGACGTGGCGGTGGATAACTCCAAACCGTTTTACTACATCTACGGCGGCACGCAGGACAACTACTCGCTAGGCGGCCCGTCGCAGACCCGGGACATTTCCGGCATTGCGAACCAGGACTGGTTCGTTACGCAGGGCGGAGACGGGTTCCGTTCCCTGGTTGATCCTGAAGATCCCAACACGGTGTATGCCGAAGCCCAGCACGGGAACCTGATTCGCTTTGACCGCGCCAGCGGCGAACGCCTTGGCATACAACCGCAGGAGGGCAAAGCCGAACTGCCCGAGCGCTGGAACTGGGATTCGCCGTTCATCATCAGCCCACATTCGCATACCCGGCTCTATTTCGCCGGCAACCGCGTGTTCCGTTCCGACGACCGCGGAAACTCATGGAAGGCCGTCAGCGGCGACCTCACCCGTCATCTCAACCGGGATGAAATTCCCGTGATGGGAAAAATCTGGGGGCCAGACTCCGTCAACAAGCATGTCTCGACGGCATTCTACGGCAACATCTCCGTGCTGGCGGAGTCTCCGCTCAAGGAAGGCCTGCTCTTTGCCGGTACCGACGACGGTCTGGTCCAGGTGACCGAGGACGGAGGCGGGCATTGGCAGAAAATTGAAAATCTTCCCGGAGTTCCCGCCAACGCTTACGTCAGCCGCATTGTCGCTTCGCGGTTCGACGATAAGCTGGTTTATGTAACTTTTGAAAATCATCAGAACGCGGACTACAAGCCTTATGTGCTGCGCTCCGCCGATCGGGGCAAGACCTGGACGAGCATCGCCGCCAACCTGCCGGACAATGGTCCGGTGTGGGCTTTCGTCGAGGATTCCGTAAATCGCGACCTGCTGTTTGCCGGCAACGAATACGGCATCTGGTTTACCACGGATGGCGGAAAGAAATGGATACAGCTCAAAGGCGGCATGCCGGTCATCGCGGTGCGCGACGCGGTGGAACAAACGCGCGAGTCAGACCTGGTGATCGCGACCTTCGGCAGATCGTTCTACGTGCTTGACGACATTTCCGCGCTGCGAGCAATCAACCGCCAGAGTCTGCAGCAGGAAGCTACCTTGTTTCCTGTGAAAGACACCTTGCTGTATCTTCAGACCGCGCGCATCGGCGGACGCAATCAGGGCTTCCTTGGTGACACGTTCTATGTGGCGCAGAATCCCGCATTCGGCGCCACGTTCACCTATTACTTGAAGGACAAATACAAGAGCCTGAAAGAGACGCGCCAGGAGGCCGAGAAAAAAGCGGCCAAGGAACATAGCAACGCTTATCCCGCGCTGCCATATCCAACAAAAGACCAGCTCCATGCGGAAGCGGAAGAACAAGCCCCGTCCCTGTGGCTCACGGTCCGGGACGAGAGTGGAAACGTCGTGCGGCAGATCAGCGCAGGCAACGAGAAGGGAATCAACCGCGCTTCCTGGGACTTACGTTATCCGGCGCCCAGCTTGCCTTCCGCCGAACGCGAACCCGGAGAAGACGGCCCGCCGCCAGGGGGCCCGCTGGTAATGCCGGGAACGTACACCGTCCAGCTCTCGCGGAAAGTCCGCGATCAATGGACCGACCTTTCCCAGCCGCAGAAATTCCGCGTCTATACGGAAGCGGAAACCGGCATGAAGCCGGAGAATCTGGCCGAACTGCACAAATTCCAGCAAAACCTGGCGCGCCTGGAGCGCGCCGCGGCCGCAGCGATCGGATACGGCACAGAAATGAACACGCACTTGGCGGCAATCAACCGCGCGCTGGCCCAGACCGCGGCGGACACCAGGCGCCTGCGGCAGGAATCGGACGCTCTGGTCCGCGAGCTCGACCAACTGATGAGTGCGCTCCGCGGAGATCAAGTGCTCAGCGCGCTCAACGAGCAGGCCCCGACGTCCATCATCGGACGCATTCGGGAAACTGCGTCTGCCCAGCGTCTTTCCAGTTCCGCGCCCAGCGCCACCAGCCGCGCGCAATATGCCATTGCCGCGGCGGAGTTTGCCGACACCCTCAAACAATTAAAGGCGCTCTCCGCGCGATTCGACGCCTTGCAGCAGCAGGTGGAACACGCCGGAGCGCCGTGGACGCCGGGCCGTCTACCGGAATGGGAGCCGGAAAAATAAGCTGGCAATGCTAAAAGGAGGAGAACCCATATGTCAGGTCCGTCATTTGTTCCGCCGCCACCGGGCCCGCCGGTTTTGCAGCCGCCCTCGTTTGCCGGATACGCAGGAACACCCGGCCAACTCGAGGGTGTGGGATTCTGGCCGCGTGCTGGCGCCCGCCTGATTGATCTGGTCTTTCACTTCTTCGTAAGCATCGCCGCCGGATTGGTCATGGGCATTGGGTTGGCCATCTACGCAAGTGTGAGCGGTCAGTCTATTCAACCGTGGCTTGTCAAGATCGGCCACAACGGATGGCTGGCTTACGTATTTGCAGCGCTTGGCTCAGTTGCGTCGAATACGATTTGCGAGAGTCTGCATGGGAGTACCTTGGGCAAACTATTGTTGTCGATGGTCGTGGTCAAGGAAGATGGTTCTCCCTGCACTCTGGACTCGGCCGTGATTCGGAATCTCGCTTACTTCCTCGACGCGTTCTTCTTTGGGATGGTCGGATACATGGCCATGCAGAAGAGTCCGCAACAACAACGTTACGGGGACCAGTGGGCGCATACCATAGTCTGCAAACGCGCTCTGGTCTCTCCGCAGAACCTCAGAAGCGGCGGCAGGTTTGCTGTCGCGCTGCTGTTTGGCGCTTTTATGGACGCAGTCTTTCTTGGAATCGGGTGGCTCACAAATCTCGCCTAGGGTTGCTGGTTATTCATTTATTCACTCTTTGGTTCTGCAAATGTGCCAGACCGTTTCTTAGAGGGGTACTGAATTCACCGCGTCGGGCGGGCGCTCGCCGTTGAGCGCATGAATAATGTTGCGCGCGGCGGCCAGTTCGATTTCCAGACGCACCTGTTCTACCGCGGAGCCCAGATGCGGCGTAAACAGAGTACGATCGGCGTGGCGCAGGAGGCGAGGATCGACCGTACGCGGACGGTCCGGCCGCGCCCAGTCTTCCATCTCGAAGACATCAGCGGCATAGCCGGCTAGATGGCCGCGGTCCAGCGCGTCGGCGACTGCATTTTCATCTACGACGGAGCCGCGTCCAACATTGACCACGTAGCTGCCGGGTTTCACGCGCGCGATTGCGGCCGCCGTCGATCAAATGAAATGTTGATTCCGTCAGAGGCAGCAGGGTAACCACGATATCGCTCTGCGCGAGCAGCGCGTTCATCTCGACGCGGCGAACACGCAATTGGCTTTCTTCCTCTGACGTGAGGGGAGCAGGATCGGAATAAAGGACCTCAGTATCGAAGCCGGCTAGCACGCTTGCCAGCGCGCGGCCAAGCTTTCCCATTCCAACAATACCTATCATCCGGACGTGAAGGCCGCTGCCGTAGAGCACCGGCCGCCAGCCTTGAAAACTTCCGCTTCGCACCAGACGGTCGCCGGCAGCAATGTTGCGCGTGATTCCCAGCATCAACCCCAGTGCAAGTTCAGCGGTAGGCAGGGAAAGAAGATCAGGCACGACGGTGAACCAAACTCCGCGGCGGGTGCAGGCGGCAACGTCAAAGTTGTCATGGCCTTTAAGGGCTGCGGCGATGATCTTGAGCCGCGGACATCGCTCCAGAAAACCATCGTCCACGCTGTCCGACATGAAGACCATGAGCGCATCGGCCTGCGCCGCAAGCGTATTCAGTTTTTCTCTTGGCCAGCTATGCAGCGAATCATTGGCAATCACCGCGCACTTTGTTCCAAGAAGCTCCATCGCCTCCGGGTGGACACGGTGGGTAATTACGACTACCGGCTGTGCGCTCACAGCACCATCTCCTGGGAAACTTTCCAGAATTTCCGTACGCGAACATTGGCCAGGTCCGTCAGCATAACCACGGCCCAGGTCACGACGAGGTACCACATCATCTGCGGGTAGTGAAACAACTGCTGCTGGTCGTAGAGCGCCTGGCCGACTCCTCCGGCGCTGATCATTCCCATGACGGTCGCAGCGCGAACGTTCCATTCCAGCCGAAACAGGCTGTGCACGACCATGGGAGCAAACGCCAGCGGCAGGTGCGCGAAACTGGTGACCGCAATTCTCGGACCGCCGGTTGACGTCACCGCCATCACCGGCTCCGGGGGAACGTTTTCCAGCGATTCCGCGAAAAGCTTGCCGAGGCTGCCGGCGCTATGCAGGCCCAGCGCCATGATTCCGATGCGCGGCCCCAGTCCCGCCATGCCCATCAGGATAAGCCCCCAGACAACTTCAGGAATCGCGCGGAGAAATTCCAGAAAGCGGCGCGCCGGAAAATAAATAAAGGCCGGAGTAAGGTTTCTGGCGGCCGCGACTCCGAACGGCAACGCAATGAGCATGGCCAGCAGGGTCCCGCAAAAGGCCATCAGCAACGTTTCGCCTACCATGCCCGGCACCGCAGCAAGACTTTCCGGTGCCTTCGGCGGCAACATTGTCCGGAAGCGTTCTATGGCATGGCTGAAGGCCAGCATGTCCGGACGATTCATCCACACGGACACGGCGCCCGCCGCAGAGAATGCCAGCAACAGTCGGGGATATTTCCGGACCAGCCACGCCAATCTGTCCACCAAAGCTACGACGACTACCAGCATGATTACGAGTGTAGTGACGCGACGATAATCGGCCAGTGCGACCGAACCGATCAACTCCGTGCCCAGCCCGCCCGCGCCCACCGCGCCCACGATGGTGGCTGCGCGGATCACGCTCTCAAATTCGTAGGCGCCGTAGGTCAACAGGTCTTTCTGCCGTAGCGGCAACAAACCAAAAAATGCGACTATCACCCCTCTTGCGCCGGTCGAGTGCAACGCTTCCACGGGTCCGGCGTCGGCGGAAGCGAACAGGTCGGCAAAAATCTTTCCCGCGGCTGCCGTGTAGAAAATGGTCAGGGCCACGACTCCGGCGGCCGGTCCCAGACCCAGAAGAATCACGCAGAAGATGGCCAGCGTGAGATCGGGGAAGGCGCGAACTGAAGTCAGGAACGCGTACACCAGTTGCGCGCCGGGCAACCGCGCTCCTACGTAAAGCCCGGAGAGCCATCCGAGGATGATTGCCAGAAACGTGGCCGCAGCGGCAATCTCCAGTGTTTCCAGCAGCGGAGGAAGCGCCGCTTTGATGTACGCCGACGAAAGGTCGGGCGGAAAGAACAAACGCAGTTGCGAGAGCGCGCTGTCCAGGCCGGACGTCACGCGATCACTTCCTTTCGCGGGCTGCGAAAGCGCTGCCGTTCGTCGGCTACGATCTTTCCGTGCTCGATCTTGATGATGCGGTCAAAGTAGTCGTAGGCCAGCTGCGGCTGGTGGAGTGAGCAGATCAGGGCAAACCCGTTTTCCCTGGCCAGGCGGGTGAGCAGCGCAAGTATCTGTTCACTCAAATCCGGGTCGAGAGATGCCACCGGCTCGTCCGCCAGCAGCACCAGGGGCTGCTGCACCAGCGCGCGCGCAATGGCCACGCGTTGGTGTTCGCCGCCGGAGAGGTTGGAGGTATGCGCCTTGAGTTTTTGCGGGATGCCGACGCGGTCCAGGGCGCTGGTGGCTTCGTCAATTTCTTTGGCGAGAGGGAACAGAAGAAAACGCAGAGCGTGCAGTGTTGACCAGCGGCCAAGGGCCCCGGCCATCACATTCTGATAAACCGTGAGCTGGTCCACCAGGTCGTGGCGCTGCGAGATCATAGCGATGCGCCGCCTCCATTCCCGCAGCCGTTTGCCGCGCAGTCCTTTCGCTAAAACTTCGTCCACGGTAATCGAGCCGGAAAGCACCGGAACAAAACCGGTGATGGTGCGAAACAGCGTCGTCTTTCCGGCGCCGCTGGGCCCGAGGATGGCGACTTTTTCTCCGCGGCCCACTTCCAGCGACACGCCGTTCAATACCGGCGCAGTCTTGCGCGAAGGAGCGGCAACCAGGTCCCGTATCTGCAGCATCGTTATAGTTCCATTCCAATAAGGGGGCGCGCGGCCACGCGCGCGAAGAGGGCATTCATGTTGGCCATCCAGACGGCATCGGTTTTCCCATCAGAAGATCTCGTCTCAGAACATTTTCAGTTGCTGGGCCACAAGACGGATGATTGTGTATTCCGCATTGTCGGCGCGGACAAAGGCCTTGCCCCGAAGGATTTTCAGGATCTCATCATCCTGGCCTTCTTTCAGCCGGAGAAAGGCTTGAGTAAATTTTTCCTGCGTGGCCTTGTCAATCTCCTTGCGCCCCGCCCAGACGTAATCTACAAACGGTTTGGAAGTGTAAAACACGCGGACTTTGGTCTTGTCCAGCTTGCCGTCCGCGATCATAGAGTTGAAAACGCTTTCGTCGAGCGCTCCAGCGTCCACCGCGCCGGACTCAACCGCTTTGGCCGTTGCGGGATGGCTTCCGGTGTAGCGGGAGTTCAGGTCAGCCTCCACGTCGAGGCCGGCTTCCTGCAGTTCCAGATACGGCATCAGATGGCCGCTGGTGGAGTTGATGTCGCCGAAAGCAAAGCTCTTGCCCTTCACGTCCTTCAGGGAATGGATGGATGAACCGGCGCCGGTGATGAACAACGAGTGAAACTCGCGGTCGCTGGTGCGTTGCACCAGCGGTTCCACGCCAAACTGTGCATGGGCTTTGACATAGGTCAGCCCGCCAAAATAGGCAAAGTCGAGCGAGCCGTTGCCCATGGCCTCGACCGTGGCGTTGTAGTTGGTCGGGATAACAAGTTCCACCTCGCGGCCCAATTGTCCGGTCAAATACGCTTTCAGCGGAGCTTTTTCCACCACCGACGCGGCGGTGGCGCCGGCGTCTGGAATCATGCCCACGCGCAGCGGCCTGTTTTGTGCGCGCAGCCCAAGGGTCAGAGAAAATAGAAAAATAAAAGCGGAGATTCGGCGATTCACGATCAAATAGCGTCTCCTTATTAAGTTAGAGCATTAGAGCGCTGAGCATATAACAGGATGCAGAAAATCAGAAGTCTTGCGGCCCACCGGTCCTCTATCTCCTGTACAGAAAGATCTTGTATTCAACGTTGCCTTCCGACGTAACGTCGGCAGTCTTCTCCTGACGCCAGCCCGGCACCTGGTAATCCAGCGCGACCACGCGCGCTCCCTTGGCCAGCTGGCTGGCCATGCGCGGGCCGAGATGTCCGTTCACCTGGGTGAGAAGGTAGAGCGTGACCACCGTGGCGTCATGCAGATCGGCCTTGAAGAAATCCTCCGACCGGAAAGAGACGCGTTCGCTGAGTCCATACTCACGGACTTTTTCTTCCGCGTGGCGGCGCAGTTTTTCGTCCAGTTCAATTCCCACGGCGCGGGCGCCGAACTCCTGCGCCGCCATGATGGGAATACGGCCGTCGCCCGACCCCAGGTCGTACACCAGATCGCCGGGGCCGACGCTGGCCGTTTCCAGCATCTGGCGGCAGACGGCCCAAGGCGTCGGCGCGAAGAAGGCCGCGGTCCGCATCTCCTCGAGAGCGTCTTCCAGAGCGCTGGCTGGGCCGCGCTTCTTGCGGAATAGGAAAAAGGACATAAGGTAAGACTTGAGTAATTGAGTGACTTGGAAATTGGGTAATTGAGAGGCGCCTGGGCAACGAAAATTATCCAATTACCAAACCACCCAAATTACCCAATTCAAAACTTCACCGCGGCTTTCTTGGCCTTTTCGCCAGCCGCAGCCTTGTTCGCCTTGAGCTGCTTGTCGTATTTCTGCCGGTTATCCAGCTGGATCTGTTTGCGGCTCTTGAGATCGCCGATTGGCTTTTCGTTACTCGCCGCCTTCTGGTTCTTGCGTTCAAGCTCTGCATTTGTCGACTTTTTCAGTTTATCCTCAAAAGTAAGCTTACTGTAGGCAGCGCTCTTGTTGGCCTTGTTTTCCTGCTGGGCTTTGTTCTCTTTGTATTGCTTATTCAGTTTTACGGAAGTGTCTGTATTTGCCGACTTTTGCAGTTTCTCGTTACTCCCAATCTTCTCGTAGAGCGAGTTCTTGTTGGCCTTGTCTTCCCGTTGGTTTTTGTTCATCTTCAACTGGCTCTCGGTCTTCTTGTTGGGCTCGGTCGAGCCCTTCAGCACCTGGGCTGAAGCGGGCGCGCCCGATCCAGCGAGGCCAATCATTGAGAGCAGTGCCAGTAGTTGTTTGCGCATGAGTATCTCCTTTGGGAGTTCCCGTTTTGCCGGCAATCAGAAACATCGGCGGAATCAGGACGCGGGCGATTATAGCAATTTCCTGCAGGGACGATAGCAAAAAGACGGCGCAAATAAGACACCAAATAACCGGTCCGAGATGCTTGTTCTGAAGCCGATGGAGCGGACGGTGCCGCGGCAGTCAATGGTCTGGCGGTTGCAAGTGTTCCGGCCTGTGTGTTACACAGGAGAGTTATGCGGAATTGGGTGCGTGAGCGCATGAGGCGCCGTAAAAAGAAGACTGACGTAAATGAGTCTGAAGCTACCGGTAAAGTCGGTCAGCAGAAGCCTCCCGTGGACGAACTCCATCCTCAACCTATTGTCCCGTCCTATGGCGGGGAAACTGTCGCCGGAACAGGCACTGTGTCGGCGCCGCCAGCGCGGGAAAAAGAGAAGCGGATCGAGACTGAAGTCCAGCCGGAATCGCCTTTCACCCCTCCGCCCGGAGTTCCCGAACATAAGCCGGTGCCGGGAGAAAAATCGGCGCGGCCTTCGAAGGGCGTTGTCGTCCTGGCCATCGGACTTCCGGGATCGGGCAAAACAACCTGGTTCAAGCGCCGCGGCGTTACTCCGCTTTCCAGCGACATGCTGCGCTCGATCCTGTTCGACGACATCACCGAGCAGCGCTACCAGGGCCTGGTCTTTTCCACGTTGCGCTCCCTGTTGCGCGCCCGCCTGATCGCCCGCATGCCCTGGAATTATGTGGACGCAACCAACCTCGCCCCGAACGAACGCCGTCAGTGGATCAAGATGGCTAAGAGCTTTGGATACGACGTTCACGCGGTATTCTTTGATGTACCGCTGGAAGTGTGCCTGGACCGCAACCGCAAACGCGAGCGCTCGGTAAAAGAAGAACTGGTCCAGCGTATGGCCGCAAAACTCAAAGCTCCGTCATTTGACGAGGGATTCAGCAAAGTGACAGTGGTGCGGGTGAAGGCGGCAAGCTAGATAGAATTCCGTAATTGGGTAATTGGTAAATCGGCTAATTGAAAAGCAGCAGCGCAAATGGCTTTGTCTGGCTAATTGCCAATTGCTTTTTGCTGATTGCTTATTTCAGATACTGCAGCATTTCCTTGAATGCCGGCGTCCCGGACTGTCCCAGTAATTCATAGATCATCATTTCCGTGGAAGAGATCACCACGCCGGTGGTCCGCATACGTTCCAGTCCCAGTTTCCAGTTCAGTTCCGTGCGGGAGCCTACGGCGTCCGCGGCCACATGTACGGTGTGTCCGGCGTTCAGCGCGCCGAGTGCCGTCTGCAAAACGCAGATATGTGTTTCCATGCCGCACAACAGCAAAGTGTTGCGTCCGGCAAGCCGCGCGATAGCAGAGCAGTAGTCACCATTGCCAAAGCAGCCAAACTCCAGCTTGTCCACCGGAGTAACTCCGGGCAGCAGCGACATGATCTCCGCCGACGTCGGTCCCAGGCCCTTCGCGTACTGCGTGCTCACAATCACCGGCAGCGAAAGAATCCTGGCCAGCCGGACCAGCAGCTTCGCATTGCGCAGCAAACGCTCTTTTTCATGGATGGCAACCCAGAGTTTTTCCTGGATATCAATCACCGCCAGCACGCATTCGTCCGCCCGGAGGGGACGGCGGGCAGCTTCAGTGGCGCTGACGTTTTCAGCCTGAGTGACGCTCATGCGGTTTAGTGTATCAACAAGAATCGCCGTGATCGCCGTCATCGCCGTGATCGGAAGGGCAAATTCATCTAAGCCCCTCCCATATTGGGAGCTGGGAGGAAAGGCAACTAAAGGCAACTCTGGTTCTCCGATCACGGCGATCACGCGCGATACGGCGATCACGGCGATTCCTACCCCCCACCCCCTATGCCACTTTTGTTGAAAACAAAGCTCCAACCCCAATTCGACCGAACGGTCACCGACCGGTCGAAGCCTCTTTTTGCCTTATTTCCACCCTCTAATTACGTTGTTCCTTCCCAGGCTTTGCTCGTTGCTATTTGCCGTCGGGAGTGACTACTTGTTGAAACCACTCCCACAAGCGGCGGCAAGAGTTGGAACGGGGCCAGCGCGTTAGCCTTTCGGCTTCTTCTTTGCTTAGTTTTTCAAAGATCGTTCTCTGCGGCCCGCCTGGGCGGGGCTCGCTCGTGCATCTTGTCCGGCTAAGAGCTAATGGCTAACGGCTTGTTCTTAGCTAACTGCTTTTTAGCCCGCGCGTGGTACAGCGAAACCCTTGCGAAAAGCAATAGCAAAGTTGTCCATGTTTTCAATGGGTTAACGGCGCCCGCTTTTTGGGTTTGAAACGTGGTTTCGAACTGTGCATCGCTGATTACTAGACCCCATGCACCAGCACGCAGGTCACGTCGTCGGCGAGGGGAAGGTTACCGCCCACGAACACATCCAGGCCCACCATGATCTGGCTGATCAAGCTGGTGGCCGAGGGCGTAGCGGTTGCCGCGCTGGAATGAAGACAGGCGATGACGCGCTGCTCGCCATACTCTTCGGCATTGTGGTTCGTGGCCTCCACCAGGCCGTCGGTGAAGATGGCCAGCCAGTCGCCGGGCGAGAGCGTGATCTGGCCGGACTGGTACACTGCGCCGGGCTCAATGCCCAGGGGAAGGCCGCCGGCTTCCAGACGTTCGATGACGCCCGGACTGCGCAGCAACAAAGGCGGGTTGTGGCCGGCATTGATGTACGTCAACGTACGGTCCGCAGGGACATATTCCGCCAGGAACGCGGTGACAAAGCGGCGTCCTCCCTGGCTGTTGCCGCAGACATAGCGATTCATGCCGTCCACCAGTTGCTGGAGAGAGCAGGAAGTCGTGGAAAGAGTTTTCAGGCTGGCCTGGACACTGGCCATCAGCAGCGCGGCGGGAATACTTTTTCCGGCAACGTCGGCCACGGCGAAAAGGAAAGTCTGGGGCGCCGAATTCGAGCCCGCGCGCGGGAAGACATCGTAGTAGTCGCCGGCGACGGTGTTGGCAGGACGCGCGGCAAAGGCGATGTCCAGACCCTCGACCTCCGGGGGCGTGGAAGGCAGAAGCCAGGTTTGGATTTCGCGCGCGATCTGTAAATCGCGCTTCATCACTACGCGGTCGGTGACCTCGAGCAGCAGGACCAGCAACAGGAGAAGCGCGCCGGTAAGCCGAAAATCGAAATTCAAGATATGCAACCCCTCCTTGCCGTGCCATGCCGCCTCGCCGCTCAGGATGATCAGGACGAGCGCAAGCAACAAAAGTACGCGGCGCGCCGGCGACAATTGCTCAAGAACGGCCCAGAAGAATTGCCGCGCGACATTAAAGAAATGCCGGCCCTTGGGCACGTCGTGGGGTTTGGCGAAGTCCACTTCCCGCGAATACAGATGGTAGCTGGCGCGAGTGTCAGACAGAAACTGCGACCAGAGCTGGTTCAGTTCCAAACCAGTGGTAACGCGCCCCCAGAACTGGGTACACCAGGCGGTGAAGGCGTTTTGTCGGTGTGGGGAAGGGGGCATGGGGAAAGGTGTGATTATAGAGGCAATTGTGCCGGCGGGCCGCGCCTAAAGGCGCGGGGATTGTTTTTGGGTGCAGCGTTCCTATGGTTCCGTCGCTGGCGCGACTCCACCATAGGCTAACCTATGGTCGCGCCGATGGCGCTCGCAGCATGGAAGGTGCTGCCCTCGCGCTTGCTTAAGACAGCCATTCTGGGCAACAAAAACCAAATCGTCGCATGGGGAAGACGACAATTGGGCCAATGCTCCGAGCGCCGTCGGCGCGACTAGAGGTTAGCCTATGGTGGAGCCGCGTTCCAGCGGCGGAACCATAGGTAGGGAGCAGGAATGATTCCCGAGCGCCGTAGGCGCGACACAGAGACGTTTACCCGAAGACGTATTTTGGGTCGAACCGGACCTTGTGTTTCTTGAGCAGCGCCAGTAATTCGACTTCGAACGTCATTTTCTTGTGGTGCTTCTCCTGGGTGCGGATGTACCGGACCGCCGGGTCGATATTGGACGCGCTCACGCTGAACGCGCCAAACCCGCGTTGCCATGCGAATTTTGGCCCCATCCATTGGGATGATCCGGTTTTGATTTTGTAAACGATGTCGGACAAGGCCATGGTTGGCGGCTGTTGAATGAGGAGATGGGCATGGTCGGGCATACCGCAGATTTCGTGGACGAAAATCTTTTCTGTATTGCAAATACCGGCCATGTAGGCCCAGAGTTCGGATTGCTGCGTGATGATTGGATGGCGGTCTTTGGTGCTGAAGACAATGTGAACCAGGGATTGGACATAGGTATTGGCCAATGCGTTGTCCTCCGACGGTCGTTATTGTACCGGCGGGGCCGCGCCTAAAGGCGCGGGGAATTGTTTTTTGGGGGCGGCTTCCCTATGGTTCCGTCGCTGACGCGACTCCACCATAGGCTAACCTCTGGTCGCGCCTCTGGCGCTCGGAGCATCGCTGGGCTTGCGATATTGTTCAGGCTTCCGCTGATTGTGCCGGCGGTGCTGGGGCTCTTTTACTTCTGCGGCGCCGTCTTGTCTTCTACTTTTTCAGCCCCCTTGCGGGTTGCCCCGGCCGATTTGTTAACGACCTTCTTGGTTCCGTGCTTGATTTTCCTGCCGGTCTTCTTGGCTGCTCTTCCCGTGGCGTGGGCCGCATCTTTCGTGTCCTGCTTGATGCCGCCGTTGTCCTGTTGGGCGAATGCTCCCTGGGAGAGCAGAAGCGCGAACACAAAAGTCCATACATATCGCAATTTCATTTTTCACCTCAGTTCGTACCCACACATTTTAGCTGAACGCAGCCGCAGGCGTGGCGGAAACCACGGCGCCAGTCTTTGCCGCGGGGAATCCCTGGACTATAATGAGCGCGCTTTACACAACGTTCCGCCGGGAGGAGTGATGTCCGGACATTGTTGTCCGTACAAAATCCGATTTAGTCGCCACCGTACAATCCGCAAATTACCGGTCCACGCAACAGAAAAATGAAGAAACGTCGCTTCGTTATCTCGCTCATAGTCGCGGAGAATGATTATCAGCAGCTGCAGGCGGCTTCGGCCCGAGAGGCCGCACAGCGCCTGGGCGTGGACGTTGCGATCCTCTTTGCCGGCAACGATGCCGTGGCCCAGGGGCAGCAACTGCTGGAGTTGATTCAATCGACCACGCAACGGCCGGAGGGAATCATTTGTCATCCCGTGGGGACGTCTCTCGAGCAGGTGGCGCGGCAGGCGGCGGCGGTGGGCGTCGGCTGGGCGGTTTTGAATCGCGAGGCGGATTACCTTTCCGAGCTGCGGACAAAATCCCGCGCTCCCATGTTTTCGATCACCGTAGACCAGCGCAAAATCGGCCGCATTCAGGGCCGCCAGTTCGGCGCGCTGCTGCCGCAAGGCGGTCTGGGGCTGTACATTACCGGTCCGGGGTCCAATCCTGCGTTCAAAACGCGCTCGGAAGGAATGGAGTCCGCCAAACCTGTGAATATCCAGTTACTAGCGATGGCGGGAAAGCTGACCGAACAAAGCGGCTATGACGTGATTCTGCAGTGGCTCGGCCTCAGTACTTCGTGGACCAGTCCGATCCAGCTGGTCGCGGCGCAAAATGACAACATGGCCATGGGGGCCAGGAAAGCGTTCATCGAAAAAACCACCGGCGAAACCCGCGAGCGGTGGTCGAACCTTCTTTATACCGGCTGTGATGGTTGTCCCGGACAGGGAGAAAAATGGGTACGCGAAGGCTCCTTGCACGCTTCTGTCGTGCTGCCGTCCTCTGCCGACCGCGCCCTGGAGATGATGGCCCACGCGCTCGAGACCTCGGAACAACCGCCGGAACGCACGGAACTCTCTCCGCACCCGCTGCCGGAACTGGAAAAGTTGGCCGCCAAAGCGCACACAAATACAGCCACCCCTTAACTTGTCCCTCGCGAGGCGCGCGCGCGTCAGAGATGGCGCAATCAGCGGGTCCCGTTCCTCCGTCAAGCCGCAAGCGGCGTCACTTTCTGACTCCCTGAGCATCAGAGTGTTACAGGCCGTTGTCTGGAGAGTTGGACGGGAATTGGGTCCTTGGGCAGCTTCCGGCTATTTTAAGATGGAGGCGAAGTTTACGGGATGACCGCGGTTGCGTCGGTACAGAGCGGCGTATTGCTGGACGGCGACAGCCCAACGGACCGAGGGGACCGGCCAAACAATAGCCATCCGAACGATAAAAACAGGAGTACTGTCACGAGCAAAACGACCGACCCGACGCCGCAGGAGATGGCGCTGGTCCGGCGCATTCTGGCCGGGGAGAAGGAGCTCTATTACGACCTTATTGCTCCCTACGAGCGGGCGGTTTATGTGAGCGCTCTGGCCATTGTGCGCAACCCGGCGGACGCGGAAGATTGCGCCCAGGACGCTTTCCTGAAGGCGTTTCGCCATCTGGAAGCGTTTCGCGGAGAAAGCAGGTTCGGCAGCTGGCTGGTCCGCATTGTGTTGAATGAAGCCAAGATGAAGCTGCGCAAGCTGCGGCCGGGGTTGTACGAATCGCTGGACGAAACGGCCGGCGAGGACAGCGATTACATACCGCGGGACCTGGGCGACTGGCGCGCGATTCCTTCAGAAAGCCTGGAACTGAAAGAGGTACGCGCGGTACTGGTGCAGGCGGTCGAAGATTTGCCGGAAATCTACCGCGAAGTTTTTGTCTTGCGGGACGTGCAAGGCATGAATGTTGCCGACACCGCGCAACTTCTCGACGTAAGCGAAGCCGTGGTCAAAACGCGTTTGCTGCGGGCCCGGCTGCGGATGCGGGACATGGTCGCCCCGGTGCTCAAGAACAGCAGCGCGCTGAGCCGCCAGTTCTTCAAAAAAGGAAAGAACCCATGGCAATGACGTGCAGAGAAATATGGCGTGAAGTATCGAATTATATAGATGACACCATCTCGCCCGAGATACGGGAAGAAATGGAACGCCATCTCGCGCAATGCCGCCACTGCACGGCGATTGTGGACGGCGTGCACAACGTCATTGTCCTGGTGGCCGATGGACGCACGTTCGCTCTGCCAGCCGGGTTCAGTTCCAGGCTCCAGGAGAGGCTCCGCCGGGAGCTGTGACCCTGGCTGGAAGTCAACCGACGTGGAGCGCCGCTACATGATGGTGTGGTGAATGGCGCGGTGAAAATAAATTTCTGTCGCCGCGGTGGCCAGCGTAACCAGAGACAGAGTGAACACCAATCCAATTCGCCAGCTCTCCCGGCGGGTGAGCGGGCGTTTGCGCCACGCGGCCGCCGGCGCATTGCGGAGCCGGCGAGCGTTCCACAATAGATACAGGTTGAACAGGGCGCCGGCAATGGCCAGAAACAGCACGGGAAGGCGAAAGATGTCGCGATGAAAGAAGTTGGCCCAGCCGACCGCCGCTGCCGACGATGCGCCCAGCACAATGCCCGCTCGCGCTATGGCCACTGAAAAAACGCAAAGCGCTTCAAGCACCGCCAGCGCCAGCACCCCCCAGCTTCGGCCCAGCGGAGGCGCGATGGCGGCGTCAGTGGTCGTAGACGTAGATCCGGGCGATTCGGGCATGCATACATATTAACGGATGGACGTTACATGGACAGTCGCGTAGCACGAACTACCCCTACCCCGTTCGTTTGCACCACTGGTGTTACTTTTTTATCCGGATTGAATCTAAAATGATGTGAGTAATACAGTACGGGGGCCAATTTGCTGATTAAGAAACCCAGTGATATTCCGTCTTCCGAGATCACGCCCAAGTCGGCTTACGTGAGCCGTCGTACGTTCATTACCGGAGCAGCGGTCGCGGGCGCGGCCGTTGCGTCCGGGTTGTATCTGCGCCGGAACGACTGGCATCTTGAGGAGACCGTACACGCCGGAGCCAAGCTCAGCGGAATCGTGAAGAGCAATTTCAGCACCGCCGAAAAGCCGACTTCCTTTAAGGACATCACGAATTACAACAACTACTACGAATTCAGCACGGACAAGTACGAGCCGAGTGGGCTGGCCGCAAACTTCCGTACGCGTCCCTGGACCGTTTCCATCGAAGGCCTGGTGAAGAAGTCGAAAAAGCTGGACATCGACACCATTCTGAAGCTGGCGCCGCCGGAAGAGCGCATCTACCGGCACCGCTGCGTGGAAGGCTGGTCCATGGTGATTCCCTGGGTGGGTTTCCCCCTGAGTGCGCTGATCAAGCAGGCGGAGCCGCTGGGCAAAGCGAAGTTTGTGGCTTTTGAGACCGTCTCTGCACCGGACCAGATGCCCAACCAGAAGCGGCATGACGTTCTCGACTGGCCCTACGTTGAAGGCCTGCGCATGGACGAAGCCATGCACCCGCTGACCATCCTGGCGATCGGCCTGTATGACGAAGTCCTGCCCAACGTTGACGGCGCCCCGTTGCGGCTGGTGGTCCCATGGAAGTACGGATTCAAGGGCATCAAAGCCATTGTGAAGATCAAGTTCGTGGAAGCCATGCCGCCCACCACCTGGAACGTCATGGCTGCGAACGAATATGGGTTTTATTCCAACGTCAACCCGGAAGTGGACCATCCACGCTGGAGCCAGGCCAGCGAACGCCGTATTGGTGAATTCCGCAAGCGTCCCACGCTTATGTTCAACGGTTACGGAGACCAGGTGGCGAGTCTCTATTCCGGCCTGGACCTGCGCAAGAATTACTGATGCGGCCGCCTCCGGAAAAACTGGTCCGCGCACTCAAAGTCGTTGCGTTCCTTCTCTGCCTTGGCCCTGCCGCCGTGCTCATCTGGAAAGGTTTTCACGGCGACGAACTAGGGGCGAACCCCATTGACGTAATCACCCGCACCACGGGACGCTGGACGCTGACGTTTCTGTTGATCACGCTGGGCGTTACTCCCGTGCGGAAGATCGTGCGCATGCCCTGGCTGGTAAGGTTTCGCCGCATGCTGGGACTGTTTGCCTTTTTCTACGGCACGCTGCACCTCCTTACGTACGTCTGGCTGGACAAATTTTTTGATGTCCACGAGATGCTGCACGACATTCTCAAGCGCCGCTTCATTACGGCCGGCATGACAGCGTTCGCGCTCATGCTGCCCCTGGCGCTGACTTCCACCAAAGGATGGATTCGCCGTCTTGGCGGCAAGCGCTGGCAGCGGCTGCATCGTTTGATCTACTTCAGCGCGGCGGCCGGGGTGATTCACTTTGTCTGGCTGGTCAAGGCGGACTTGCGCCGGCCACTCACCTATGGCGCGATTCTGGCTTTCCTGCTGGCCTATCGCGCACTTGCCTGGGCCACTGCGAAAGTGTCGGCGAAACCGGCGGTCCCCGCGGTCGGCAACTCCCCGGGTTAAGCGCTCCGGAAAACGGAGTTAGAATACAACGACACGGGAGTTGGGGAGGTACCCGCGCCATGCCCATGGTCGCTATTGAAGATCTAATCGCGAAACTGCGACGCTGTCGCCAGGAACAATTCGATGAAGTGGACGATGTCCGCGAAGTGCTGCGCGGTGCGCCTGTTAATCCGGAATCTCTCAAGCGTTACTTGAACTGGGACCGCCAGCACTACACTCGCAACCTTATAGACAAGACCCCACTCTACGAACTGCTGGCCATTTGCTGGGAGCCCGGCCAGTCCAGCTCTGTCCACAACCACCACGACCAGATGTGCTGGATGGCCGCGCCTATCGGCAGACTGCTGGTGCAAAACTACCGCGTACTGCGTGAAGACATGGACTCCGGCGTCTGTGACATTGAGCCTTCCGACGCGGTGGAGATCAGCCCCCTTTCCCCGACCGCCGTTGACCCGCTGAAACCCGTACACAAGGTGTACAACCCTGTAGAGTCTGGCGCGCGCGCGGTCAGCTTGCATGTGTATTCCAAACCGTTTGACCGCTGCCGCGTCTATTCGCAGGAGCAGCACAAATGCGGCGAAGTGCATTTGAGCTACACTTCTGAGTTCGGAGTGCTCAACACCAACGCGGCCCAGGGCAGTCACTCCATAAGCGATTAACGACAGTACAGGCCTGTTGGTGCGGCCGCGGCGCAGGTGCGTGAACTATGGGACCCGAGTGGCGTAAACGGATTCAGATCGGCGTGGCTGTTGCGCTGGCGGTTGTAGCGCTCCGTGTGGGATGGATCTTCTACGAGCGGAGCCAGCCTGCCCAGAACACCAGGCAGCAGCAACCTGCCTATTCAACGAATTGGGATGACTATGTGCGTCCGCACAAGGTCTATGCCTACGACTTGAAATCGGCGAAGCAGGAACTCGCCGGTAAGACGGTTTGGGTGCGCGCCGGAAACGCGGTTTACTACTTCCGCTATGCCGGCGGCCTCGGCCAGAAAATGGGCGTGCTCCCGCCGCTCGAGAAACTGGAAATCAGCGATGTAGTACTGCATAAGTCCTCCGCTGCGCCGCGTCCGGGACAGATCGTCGTGGTCGAGCAGGATGTGATGGCGGTGTTTCGTAAAGCAGGGGTTGCTGGGAACGTGTCAGGGAACAATGACTCAGGGAAATATGCGGTGACCATCGGCACGTCCATCGGCGGCAACTATCAGTTCTCGGTGAACGAACTGTTCTTCGTTGATGATCCCCACGAGCTGTACAAACACTGGCCCGCGGACACGTGGAGCGCGATTGATCGCCATGAAGCCAGGCCCGGAATGAGCGAGCTGCAGGCAGGCTTTGCGCTGGGTGTGAGCGCCGCCGGGGCCGGCAATTATGGCAACCGCACCATGGAATACACCAATGCCGGAAAGCCCGTAACGGTGACTTTTTCCGCCGACAAGGCCGTGACGGTTGTCCCGGGGGCAGCACAGTAGTGGCAAAGCGCGTTGTCCTCTCGATTGCCGGCTATGACCCGTCTTCGGGCGCTGGTATCACGGCGGACATCAAGACGATTGCCGCCCACGGCTGCTACGGACTTACCTGCATCACGGCGCTGACCGTGCAATCCACGCGCGGGGTCCGGCGCGTGCTGCCCATTGCGGGCGCGACGATCACCGCGACATTGAATGAGCTGGCGGGCGACTTCAAGATCGCAGCGGTCAAGATCGGAATGCTGGGATCGGCGGAAGCCGTCAAAGCGGTTGCCGCTTTTCTGAGCCGTCACCGAATTAAGCATGTTGTTCTCGACCCGGTCCTGCGTTCGTCTTCGGGAGCACGGTTACTCACAAAAGAAGGCGTGCGTGTGCTGAACGACCGCTTACTGAAATCAGCAGAGGTCATCACGCCTAATGTTGATGAGGCCGCGGAGCTTTCCGGTATACGGGTTCGCGCGTCTGATGAAATGCGGGCCGCCGCGCGTCGCTTGCATGAGCTCGGCGCGAAAAATGTGGTCATTACCGGAGGACATCTGGACCCGCCCACGGACTTTCTCAGCATGGAATCCGGCATTCGGACCAAAGCCTTTACCGGCAGGAAGATTGTCACGCGTTCTACTCACGGCACCGGATGTGTGTTCTCGACGGCTCTCGCATGCAATCTTGCCGCCGGAAACAATCTGGTCCAAGCCACAAGGGCGGCTGGCGTATATGTGCGCAAGGCTTTGAAGTCTGCCCCCTCCCTGGGAAAGGGAATCGGGCCGGTGGTGTGACGACGCAAGCAGGCTTAATTTTGCTACCATTCGGCTATGCCCGTTGATACGGACACACAAACGACGTTTCTTCCTCCGCTGAGAGCGCCGCGTGGAAACGAACTGACGTGCAAAGGCTGGTCGCAGGAAGCTGCCATGCGCATGCTCATGAACAATCTGGACGAGGAAGTAGGCGAGCGTCCGCGCGACCTGGTGGTCTATGGCGGGACCGGCAAAGCGGCGCGCAATCAGCAGTCGCTGGACGCGATCATCGCGTCGCTCAAGTCTCTGGACAACGACGAGACCTTGCTGGTGCAATCCGGCAAGCCGGTTGGAATCTTCAAGACGCATGACTACGCCCCGCGCGTGCTGATCGCGAATTCGAATCTGGTGGGCCACTGGTCTAACTGGGAGAAGTTCAACGAACTGGAACGCGCCGGTCTGATGATGTACGGCCAGATGACTGCCGGATCGTGGATCTACATCGGCTCCCAGGGCATCATCCAGGGAACGTTTGAGACTTTCTCCGCGGCGGCGGACAAACATTTTGGCGGCGACCTTGCCGGCAAACTGATTGTCAGTGGCGGCATGGGCGGGATGGGCGGCGCGCAGCCGCTGGCAGCGACCATGGCCGGGGCGTGTTTCCTGGGCATTGACGTTGACGCGGAGCGCATCAAGAAACGCCTCAAGACCGGCTATTGCGATTTCATGGTCAATGACCTGGACGAAGCGCTGCGCATACTCAAGAACGCTGTCCGCAAGAAAGAAGCAGTTTCCGTTGGACTCATCGGCAACTGCGCGGACGTGATACCGGAGCTGGCCGAGCGCGGCGTGCTGCCGGACATCCTTACCGACCAGACGTCAGCGCATGATCCGCTAAACGGGTATGTCCCTAACGGCATGTCCCTGGAGCAGGCGCTGGAGCTTCGCAAAAGCGATCCCAAGGCTTATCTGGAGCGCTCACTGGATTCGATGGCCCGCCACGTCGAAGGCATGTTGCGCCTGCAAAAAATGGGCAGCGTGACTTTTGATTATGGCAACAACATCCGTACTTTTGCATTTCAGCGCGGCGTGAAGAACGCTTATGACTTCCCGGGCTTTGTGCCAGCATACATTCGTCCGTTGTTCTGTGAAGGGCGCGGGCCGTTCCGATGGGTTGCGCTCTCCGGCGAACCATCAGACATTGCAGTTACTGACGACTTGGTGCTCGAACTTTTTCCGCACAACCGCATCCTGGAACGCTGGATTAATCTTGCGCGCAAACGAATCAAGTTCCAGGGCTTGCCGGCGCGCATCTGCTGGCTGGGATACGGCGAACGCGCGGAGTTTGGCCTGGCCATGAATGATCTAGTGAGGAAAGGGAAGCTGAAGGCCCCAATTGTCATAGGTCGCGACCATCTCGATTGCGGCTCCGTGGCGTCACCGTATCGCGAGACCGAAAGCATGAAAGACGGCAGCGATGCTGTCGCGGATTGGCCGATCTTAAATGCCTTGCTCAATACCGCGAGCGGCGCCAGCTGGGTGTCTGTTCATAACGGAGGCGGCGTGGGGATTGGATACTCGCTGCACGCCGGGCAGGTCACGGTTGCCGACGGTACGGATGCCATGGCCCGCCGGATTGAACGTGTGCTGACGAATGATCCGGGGATCGGCGTGGCGCGGCATGTGGACGCGGGGTATGAAGAGGCTGCGGACTTCTCCAGAAGAAAAGGCGTGAAAGTGCCGATGCAGGGGCCGTGATCGCGCTCCGCCTGCTGCTTCGTAGTGAACGAGAAGGTGTGGCACAGGCACTCTTGCCTGTGCTCTGTTTCTTTTAGAAAGCTGCAAGCACAGGCAAGAGTAGCTGTGCCACACAAGCTTACGACACGATGAGAATTGCTAGATCGCGACTGTCAAGACTTCCCGAGTGAAGACCCGCAAACCATCTCCGTATTTGCTCGTGGCCAACATTGGCCAACTGCTCACGTTGCGTGGCAAGTCTGGTCCGCGTCGCGGACCAGCACTTAAAGAGGTTGGTCTAATTAAAGACGCCGCTGTCCTTTGCGGAGGTGGCAAGATCATCGCCGCCGGTCCCCAATCCGAAATCCTTCGCCATCCCTGGCTGAAAGAGAACAAACGCAAGGTGCAGGAGATTGACTGCAAAGGACGCGTAGTCTTCCCCGGATTGATTGATTCCCATACGCATCCGGTATTCACGGAGCCGCGGCTGGTGGATTTCGAAAAACGCATTGCCGGCGCGAGCTATCAGGAGATTGCGGCAGCGGGCGGAGGGATTCTTTCAAGCCTTGCCGGAGTACGCGCGGCCAAGCGTGCGCAACTTGCCCAAAAGGTCCTGAGCGCACTGGAAGCAATGGTGGAACACGGCACCACCACGGTGGAGGCCAAGTCTGGATACGGCTTGACTACGGAAGATGAAATCAAATCGCTCGAAGCGATTCGCGACGCTTCGCGCCACTTCCCGGGGACGGTGGTGCGTACGTTGCTCGCCGCGCATGTGGTTCCGCCGGAGTTTGAGGACAATCCAGATCAGTACGTCAGCGAAATCTGTGACGAAATGATACCGCTGGCAGCCAGGAAGAAGCTTGCGGACTTTGTCGATGTATTCTGCGAGCGAGGCGCCTTTACCCAGACGCAGACGGAAAAAATCTTCGCCGCAGCCGGGAAACATGGCTTGGGTATTCTTGCTCACGTGGGGCAGTTCACTGCGGCCAAACTGGATGCTCTGCTCAAGTATCAGCCGGCTTCGCTTGACCACATGGACTTTGTGGATCCTGAAGACCTCAAATTGCTGGCTCGGTCAAACACCGTGGTTACGCTGCTTCCGGGCGCAAGTTATTTTCTCGGCCACAAGGAATTTCCGGATGCGCGGCGGTTCATTGACTCCGGCGCCGCTTTAGCCATAGCGACGGATTTCAATCCGGGCACTTCGCCCACTCCGAGTATGGCGTTCATGATTTCGCTGGCTTGCACGCATATGAAAATGGAGCCTGCCGAAGCCATCGCGGCTTGTACCATCAATGCCGCGCACGCTCTCCGGCTCCAGACAGGGAAGGGAAGCATTGAAGTCGGAAAAGATGCGGACCTGGCCATCTTCGATGTCAGGGACTATCGCGAAATCGCCTATTGGTTCGCATGGAACCGCTGCGCCGGCACGATTGTCGCGGGCCAGCCGCGGATAAGAGACATGCGATAATCGCTTTCGATGCGTAATTGTTTTGCCGGTATCGAGCAATGGACGGTCGCAACAATCGTTGCGATGTGCCTTGCGACAAGTCCTGCTACCCAGTCTCAGTCGACCCAGGCTCACGAGACGGCCCAGCCCCAAACAGCTCAGGTACCGCAGATGGAAGACGGCATCATCGTCTCCGCGGTTGGCGACGTGATGCTGGGTACCACGTTTCCCGACTCGTCCGGCGGCGACCTGCCTCCCAACGATGGCGCGGACCTTCTGCAGGAAGTCACGCCACTTCTAAAGCGCGGCGACGTCACGTTCGGCAATCTTGAAGGTCCACTGTTTGACGGTGGCAACTCGCGCAAATGCCGCGGCAAGCGCGCAGGCACATGCTATGCGTTTCGCGTCCCGACTCGGTACGGCACGTATTTGCAGGCGGCGGGATTTACGGTGATGGGACTGGCCAACAACCATGCGCTCGACTTTGGTCCGGAAGGCCGCGCCAGTTCACGGCGCGTGCTGGACGAGCGGGGTATTGCGCATTCCGGCGACATCGGCGATATCGCGCACCTTACCGTTAAAGGCCAGCGCGTTGCGGTGATTTCTTTCGCCACATATCCCGGCGCGTATAACTTTCTGGACCTGGACGACACGGTGCAGACGATACGCGCTGCCAAAGCAGAATCGGACTTCGTGATCGTCTCCTTTCACGGCGGAGGGGAAGGCCTTTCCCGGCAACATGTGCTGCGAGGAACTGAGAAGTTTCTAGGCGAGAACCGCGGCGACCTGCGCCGCTTTACTCATGCCGCGATTGACGCCGGCGCGCAACTTGTTCTCGGCAGCGGTCCCCATGTCGTGCGTGGAATGGAAGTCTACAAAGGCAAGCTGATCGCGTATTCGCTCGGCAACTTTGCAACGTATGGCCCGTTCAGCCTGAGCGAGGAGTCGGGGCTGTCGGCGATCCTAGAAGCGCACCTGGGACCGGATGGTTCGTTTCTCGGCGGCTGCGCTTATTCAGTCAAACAGATCAAGCCGGGAGGACCGAAGCTTGACCCGGAGATGGCCATCCTTCCGGTTTTGCGTTCGCTCTCGGAGAAAGATTTCGGAGTGAATGGCGTGCGCGTCGGCGCGCAGGGCGAACTCACGCCGCCGTCAGGTCAGGGACCAGCACTCGACTGCGGTCTTCCAGGTAAAGAGGGAGACGCGGCAGCGCCGCGTCCCTAAATCGAGAACTTATTTCGGGGCCAGGGCGCTGACTCCGGCGGTAGCGCAAACGGCGTCGTGCTCGCTGGTATCGCCGGAAACACCGATCGCGCCGACAATCTTGCCGTCCAACACGATGGGAATGCCGCCCTCGACCGGTACCGCCCCTTCAAGGGCCAGAATGCGCAGACCGTCGCCGCCCTTGGCCAGAGCGTCTTGAAACGCCTTGGTCGGGCGCTTGAATTTTGCAGCCGAGCGCGCCTTGGAAATGGACACGTCCGCGCTGCCGATCTGCGTGTTGTCCATCTTTTCGTAATAGACCAGGGTGCCGTTGGGATCAACCACGGCGACCGCCATGTTCCAGTTGTTCTTGCGCGCCTCGGCCAGCGCGGCCGCGGCGGCCTTCTTGGCGGTATCCACGCTGACGGGCGGACCGTACGGATTGGGCATCATTTGGGCTCCTGAAATCATCGCGCCAAGCGCGAGCATTGCGGCAAGCACGAATTTTACGTTTTTTGCGGACACGATGGCTCCTCCTGACTGTCGAACAGGAACGGAGTCTAAGGGGCGTTCCGCCGCAGTGTCAAGGCGCGAGTCCTAGCGGGCCAGCCATGCGCGCATCGAACGCGTCACCAGGTCCGCCGCATCCTGCTGGACGAAGTGGCCGGCGTCAGGAATCGTGACCAGCGTCAAGTCCTTTCCCATCCAGTCCCAGGTGTTGTTGAGAGCGTCCGAGAGCAGGGCAATGTCGTTCAATCCGTGGATCATCAGCACGGGCATCTGGGTCTTCACCACGGGTGAAGGATCTTCCTGATACGGCTCCCGGGGAAAGTTGCGCTTGTAGTACGCCAGCATGGCCTTCATGTCCGAGCGCTTAAAGGCTTCAATGTATTTCTCCTTGGCCTCCGGGTCGGTAATCCAGAAAGCCAACTGTTCCGGCTTGATCAGGGTTTCGGAGCCTTCTTTCTGGAAGTTGCGGGCGTACTGGCTCGCCGCCTGTTGTTTGGGATTGTGGGCCAGCTCGCGCCCGATGCCGCGGGGATGGGGAAGATTGAGAATGATGAGCCGGTCCACGTATTGCGGCGCGTTCAACGCGAGCGACCAGGCCACCACTCCGCCCCAGTCATGGCCCACGATGATGGCTTTGTCCTTGCCAAAGTGTTTGATTACGGCAATCACGTCGCCCACCAGCAGGCGCATGTCGTAGTTCTCATCACCTTGCGGCTTGTCGCTCAGGTTGTAGCCGCGCTGGTCAATGGCCACGCACTGGTATTTGTCGGCGAGACCTTCCATCTGATGGCGCCAGGTGTACCAGTAGTCGGGAAAGCCGTGGATCATGATGATCAGCGGCCCTTGGCCCACGGTTGCGTAGTGGATCTTCACGCCGTTGGAATCGGCGTACCCTTCTTTAATTCGCGATTCAAAAGTGGAAGCTGAAGCGGAGACAGCGGCAAAACCAAGTATCAGAGCAAGTGCAGTCCAGCTCGTCATGGAGATTTCCCTCGCCCGTGAGTATAGCGGGAAATGCGAGCGAAGGCCGAATCGCAGGAGTCTTCATTTTCCGGGGCCTTGCAGTTGAACTCTCCCGGGGTGATATCGTAAAGACCGGAGTCAGGGAGGAATTTCTGGTCCAGCATTTTCGACTTACTGCATTCATTCTATTGTGCGGCAGCCTGGTTGCTTCGGCAGGCGCAGCCGAATTACAGCAGAAGACCGCCAATGCGTTTGACCACTATATCCAGATCACCGAGGCGCGGATCGCCGGCGAGATGGGCGATCCCGCGAAGTTTCTCTGGGTCGACCGCCAATCGGACGCGCGCCGCAAGGCCCTGCTGGCGGAACTGGCCCAGGGACGCGCGGTGGTACAGCATATGGACACGCGCGAAGGCGGGAAAGAGATCTCAATTCCCGACGGCATGGTCCATCATTGGATGGCCACAGTATTCGTCCCCGGAGCCACGCTCCCGCAAACGCTGGCCTTAATGCAGGATTTCGAGCACCATGCTGAGATCTACAAGTCCGATGTCCTGCGCACGAAGGTCCTCAAACGCAACGGCGACAACTTTCAGGTCTATCTGCGGCTGTACCGCAAGACCATCGTCTCCGTGGTCTATAACACCGAGTTCGACATCCGGTTCTTCCCGGTAGACAAGACGCGGAGCTATAGCCGCCATGCAGCGACGAGAATCGCGGAAGTAGAAGACGCCGGCAAGGCCGATGAACACGAAGACCCGGTGGGCAAGGACCGCGGGTTTCTCTGGCGTCTCAACTCTTACTGGCGGTATCAGGAAAAAGACGGCGGGGTCTATATCCAGATCGAGTTTGTAACGCTCAGCCGCAGCGTTCCGGCCATCTTTGCCTGGCTGGTGAATCCCTATGTGCGGAGCGTTCCGCGGGAGTATCTGACAAATCTTTTAGGCACCACGCGTGCGGCGCTGATGAAAAAATAAGCCATTGCCTCAGGCTGTCCTCGTTTTCCCCTCCATTCTCTTGAGATCCCTTTATAGAAACCGTTCGTCTAATGGGAGCCTAGAATGCACTTGTCTTTTAGTTGGGTTTTTAGCCTGAGAATTAAACTCTGGTTAGCCAAGACCGAGTAGTCCCTCGATGACAACTCCTCCAGCGCTCTACAGGGGTTGGACTGGAGAAGAGCCTCAGCCTCCATTTCTGTCCGCTCTCGAGTCTTGCTTGCGAATCGCCCTTGATAATGTGGTGAAGACTGTTGTTCCTCCAGGATTTGCTTCCCTGACGAGAGAGCGTCCAATTCGCGCAACGCAGCTCGCAGGCAAACAGCGTCACAGCCGTATCGCGAAAAAATGTCGAACGCTACCTCCCGATCCAATGAAGGTTCATTGATATCAAGCTTTTTGGCCAATTCGTCATTCGAGAGCGCTCCGTTTTCCTTAAGTCCTTGCGCGATTACGAATTGGTCGGCGAGAGTTGCCGGTTCATTAAAAAAAAGCCTCCTCAACATCTGATTGGCGAATGGGCTGCGATATGAAATTAACTTCTTCAGACTTGCCTCATCTCCTTGCCCAGCTTTTAGGAACAAACGCTGTATCGCTGAGCGACGATTAGATTCGACGCTCTGCCATACGGGGCCCGCAAGGAAAAATGCGAGGACGATGGGACAAATGACCACAAGCCTCTTCTGAAGGGGCGAGAGTGTGCTCCAAATCTGGCTGATGGCCTTTCGCATTTTCTTAGGATATCTGCTGTTGTGTTTTGGAGCTATGGTGGTCCGGCTCAATACCCCGATCGGTTGCTGTCCAGGAAAATAGGAAAAATGGAAAATGTATACCCGAGCGCCAAAGTTCGCTTGTAGAGCGCTTAATCGCGACGTCTGTGCGCATACGGATACTTCATTTTCCGACAGTGGATTTTTTCACACGTTCCTGTCCCCGGGTTTCGGAACAAATAACGCCGCAGTTCAGAGATGTCCCTTTGTCTCGATTTCGCCGATACCTTTCTCTCGGGCCTGCTGGGTTTCCCGCTGACAATCGCTTAGGATATCAAGTATCTTACTTGCTCGTTCATTCAAGGAGAAACATGGCCATCTTAAAACGGTCTTTTTTCGCATTGTTGGCGCTCTTGCCGGCGTTCGCGTTGGCCCAGCGTTTGCCGCAGGAAGCCGTTCCTGAGCATTACAGTCTGACGTTCACTCCGGATTTACAGAAGGCGTCATTTACAGGTGACGAAGTAATTCAGGTGAAAATCCTGAAGCCGGTGCATGCCATCACCCTGAATTCCGCCGAGCTCGAATTCCAGAGCGCCACCATCGAACAGGGCGGGAGCGTGCAGGAGGCCAACGCGAGCTTTGATGTGCCCAAGGACCAGGCCACACTCGCGGTTGCCGGCCCACTGGCGCCGGGGCCGGCGACGATCAGGATCAAATTTACAGGCATCCTGAATGACAAGCTGCGCGGCTTTTATCTGTCCAAAACCAGGGTACGCAACTATGCGACGACGCAGTTCGAATCCACCGATGCCCGCCGCGCGTTCCCGTCTTTTGACGAACCGGCGTACAAAGCCACGTTTGATATCTCGCTGATTGTGGACAAAGGCGACACCGCCATCTCCAACGGCAGCATTGTGGAGGACACGCCGGGTCCCGTGGAAGGCAAACACATTCTTAAGTTCTCCACGACCGCCAAAATGTCAACTTATCTGGTCGCTATGGCCGTCGGTGATTTCCAGTGCAATGAAGGATCTGCGGACGGAATTCCCATTCGTGTTTGTGGCACGCCGGACAAAAAAGCGCTGGGTATCGTGGCCGTGCGCTATGCCGAAGAGATATTGACGTTCTACAACCGGTACTACGGCATCAAGTATCCGTTCGGCAAGCTGGACATTGTGGGCTTGCCTGATTTTGAAGCTGGCGCCATGGAGAACACCGCGGCCATCTTCTACCGGGAATCGTTGCTGTTCATTGACGACAAAAACTCTTCGGTTGACTCCCATCAGGCGGTCTTTGAAGTGCTGGCGCATGAAATGGCCCATCAGTGGTTCGGCGACCTGGTGACCATGAAGTGGTGGGACAACATCTGGCTGAACGAGGGATTTGCCACATGGATGGCGCTCAAGCCTTCCCAGGCGCTCCATCCTGAGTGGAACGCCGCACTGGACGGCGTCCGCGCCACCAACGGGGCCATGGGCCTGGATTCGCTCAGGAACACGCATGCGATTCGCGCCAAAGCGGAGACGCCCGAAGAAATCAACGAGCTGTTTGACGCCATTTCTTACGAGAAGGGCGCCGCGGTCCTGCGGATGGTGGAATCCTATGTCAGTCCGGAAGTGTTCCAGCGCGGAGTGAATGCCTATCTGCGGAAATTCCAGTACAGTAACGCCGCGGCGGAGGATTTTTGGCAGGCGATCACCATCGCTTCGGGCCGGCCAGTGGACAAGATCATGCCGACGTTCGTCGCCCAGCCCGGAGTGCCTCTGGTAAGCGTGAAATCGGTTTGCGTTGCGCCGAAGGTTGCGCCGCCCGGTAAGCGGAGGAGCAGGCGCGCGAAGAGGATTGGGAATCCCCAGTCGAAGACTGAAGTCACCTTATCGCAGCAGCGTTTCTTCGCCGAGCCGGGGACGGACGACGCGAAATCCCCACCCTGGGACATTCCCGTCTGCATCAAGGCGAGTGATGCCAAGCCTTTCTGCCAGCTTTTAGGCCAGACACAGCAGACCATTCCCATGACCGGGTGTTCCAGCTGGGTGTTTACCAATGCCGGTGCGGCGGGGTACTACCGCTCCAAGTACGAGACTGATATCCTGCAAAAGCTTGACGCTGTAGCGGGCACGCAGCTTGGCACCGGAGAACGCATTGCGCTGTTGGGCGACCAGGCCGCCCTGGTAAGGTCCGGGCAACAGAGCGTCGGAGACTATCTGGATCTGGTTGCCGCACTCAACCAGGATGCCGAGGAGAGCGTGGTTGGTACGTATGCCGGGACGCTGGGATTCATCCGTGACTATTTGGTTTCTGATGCCAACGCAGACGCCTTCCGCTCCTGGGTGCGCTCCAATTTCCGTCCCTTGATGGCCAGAGTCGGATGGGAGCCGGTGGCCGGAGAACCGGCGGCGACGCACAACCTGCGCGCAGAACTTATCGGGATTCTGGGGACCATGGGAGAGGACCCGGAAGCGATTCGCCGGAGCACGGAGCTGGCGCAGAAGTATTTGCAGGGCCCCAACTCTGTTGATCCCAGTCTTGCCGGCGTGGTTCTGGCTGTGGCCGCGCGCCACGGAGACGCGGCTTTGTTTCAACAATATCTTGCGGCCAGGACCAAGATGACGTCGCCGGAACAGTTCTACAACGTTACCGGCGCGCTGTCGGAGTTCCGCGATCCGCAACTGATGCAACGCTGGCTGGGAATGATTGTCTCAGCCGATACCCGAAACCAGGATGCAGCCGGCCTGATCGCCGCCGAAATCGGGACGCAGGGCAATGAGAGCGAAGCGTGGAAGTGGGTCAAGGCGCACTGGCCCGAGGTGGAGAGCAAAATTACCATGTCGAGCGGGGCCCAGATCATCGGCAGCACGCGCGTATTTTGCGACGCCGGTTCGCGGGATGATGTGCAGCAGTTCTTTACGGAACACAAAGTGCCTTCGTCGGAGCGGACCCTGAAGCAAACCGTGGAGCGCATCAACTCCTGCATCAGTTACCGGGACCGCCAGCGCGATAATTTTGCCGCCTGGCTGCAACAGCATCCGGCAGGCGATGCAACAGGCAATCGCTGAGGTCAGCGCAGGTCGTAGGTGATTTCGACATCATGCCAGCGCCGCGCGGCTTTCGTTGCCGGGGATGCGGCGCATCCTGAGCACCGAACAGTAAGTTGGCGCGGAGCGGTCCACTGTACGGTGGTCCCGGAGGAGAACGCGTCCTGGTCGATCAGAAAAATTTCACCTTCCTGCGCTTTGCCGGAAAAATAGCCTGGCCTTATCGGCTCCGTTGCTGGGCGCAGGTTGACGTGCGTCAGAAAGAAGGAGTCACCACCGCAGCGGCGGTCCATCACCGTTGCGGCCCACTGCTGGTCCGGACTTATGGCTTCGGACACTAGCTGGTCGGAGCACTGCGGTCGCTCATGCAAATAGACCATGGTCAGGGCGACGAACATGATCAACATGACGGCCGCAAAGGCGATGGAGCCGTGCAGCATTTTCCTGGTAAAAGGGTCCATCGGCATCAGGGTGCGGCTCGCCGGCGGATTTCCTGCCATAGTTCATTTCTTCCCGTGTCCGTTTTAGCGGAGTAGGGAAGAACGGTTGCCACGCCGTGTTCGCGGGCCAGGGAAGTGAGCAGCGGGCGCAGCTTGGTGCTGGAAAGTTTATCGGTCTTCGTGGCGACCACCAGAAAATCCCGGCCCGTCTGCTGCAGGAATTCAATAAGCTGCCGGTCCGACCGTTGCGGCGGGACGTTGGAGTCAACCAGAACCACGGCGAGTTGCAAGGCCCCGCGGTCCTTTAAGTAAGGTTCGATGAATTTGGGCCACTCGGCGGAGATTGCGCGGGAGAGCTTGGCATAGCCGTACCCGGGCAAGTCAACCAATATCAGCTCTGGCCGTGGGTGTTCGGGCTTGGCGTAGATGCCGATGAAATTGATGGTCCGCGTTCGTCCGGGCGTGGAGCTGACGTGAGCCACCTTCTGGCCGAGCAGGGAATTAATCAGATGCGACTTGCCTACGTTGGACCGGCCCAGAAACGCAAACTCCGGCGGTCCTTCCGGAGGAAAGAGTTTGGTATGGTCGGCGGCAATCATAAACCGGGCGATAAGCGGTTTCATGAATATGAGAAAAGCCCTGGTCGCATGGAGCTGGTCGCATGGAGAGGGTGGAATGGCGTGTTACTGTTTTTTCCTGGGCTTGATCGCCTGCCACTGCTCATCGGTGAGCATGTCTCCGTACTGGTTGAAGGACCCGGCACCTTTGAGCAACGCGCCGCCATCCATAATGATAAATTCGCCGTTGATGTAGCCGGCCTGGTCGCTCACCAGGAACGCCGCCAGATTCGCGAGTTCCTCATGCGTCCCGAAGCGGCCAAGCGGGCTGTGCTTTTTGGCTTGATCTTCCAGTTCTTTCACCGGCAGCAGGCGTGAGAACGCGCCTTCCGTCGGGATTGCTCCCGGACCAATGGCGTTGAACCGGATGCCGCGTTTGCCCCACTCGACCGCCAGGCTGCGGGTCATGGCCAGTACGCCGGCTTTGGCGATGGCCGAAGGGACCACGTAACCGGACCCCAGTTCGGCATAGGTTGTGGAGATGTTGAGAACGTTGGCGGAGCGTCCTTCCTTGAGCCAGCGGCGGCCGCACGACATGGTCGCGTTGATGGTCCCCATCAGGACGATTCCGATCACGGCGTCATAGGCTCCCTGCGAAAGCTCTTCGGTGCGCGCGATAAAATTTCCCGCTGCGTTGTTGACCAGGATGTCCAACGGACCATCTTGCCAGATAGCGTCCATCATCGCTTCGACACGGCCGGCATCGCGCACGTCGCACCCAAAGGTCTTGACGGAGCCGCCGGTGGCCTTTTGCAGTTCTACCGCGGTTTCCATCAAGACCGGTTCACGGCGTCCGCAGATGTAAAGTGAAGCGCCCAGTTCGAGGAAGCGCTTTCCCATGCTCTTTCCCAGACCGGTCGCTCCACCCGTGATGAGCACGCGTTTCCCGGAAAGCAGATTGTTCTGAAACATGAGAGACCCCGTGGGAGCTGATGGACTATCCTACACGTCCGAATCGCTGAGACCAAACCTCCAACAGAACGCAAATCCGCTGTGGATGAGTTGTCAGACGTGCACAGCGGCGAGGGGAAGACCGCGTTCCTCCGCCCAGCGTTCCCAATCGCTGGAAGAACGGCTGCGGAAAGCCCGCTCGAACTCAGCGCGGTTTGCAGCCGGCAAGTTGAGTTCAGCAAGCAATTTCGCCGCGAAGTGTGGTTCGAGCGCGGCTAAGGCGATCCAGCCGTCGTTTGTCTGATACAAGGAGTAAAACGGCGAACCGCCGCCCAGCACGCCTCCCGGAGAGGTCAAGCCTGCTGTTCGAGGCTCGGTAAGTTCACGGGCGCATTCATGAAGGGAAACCCAGGCGCAGCCCGACTCGCCGGTTCGGGAGGACTTGAGGAGCAATGCGAGAGCTGTGCTCAGCGCGCGTTCGGCCCCGGCAAGGTCCACAAAAAGACTTGGCGGCAGTTGTGGCGGCGAGAGCAATCCCAAACCCGCTTGGTACGTAACATCGTGCCCTGCGTGTTCCTCGGACGGCGGCGGATAGCCGATGATCCCGACAAAAGAGAGCCGCGGATGCCGCGCATGCAGACTCTTCCAGTCAAGTCCCAGACGCACCAGCGCCGCGGGGCGGAAAGACGCGAGCAGAACGTCCGTTGTTGAGAGAAGACCGTCCAGCATGGCACGGCCATCTTCGGCCTTGAGGTCCAGTGTCAGGACTGTTTGTCCAACGCACAACTCTTCGTACCACTGTCTGGCAACCTTCTTCAGGGGATCGCCTGAAGGTGGTTCAATCTTGGTTACGCTGGCCCCGAGTTTGGTCAAGCGTGCGGCGGCAATCGGTCCGGGCGTATTCAGACCAAGATTGACGATCCGCAAGTCCTGCAACAATGGTGCAAGCAACGGTTCCATAGGTTATGTCTCCTAATGTGCTGCAGAATGGTGCAAAGTCTCAGTCTCAGGCGAAGTTCACATCCGCAAAATCATATCTGGAGACGTGTGGCGGGCTTTCCGACTGCGATCCAGGTCCTCTCGCTTGGCCATCTGCTTGCTCACCGGCGAATCTATGAATATTCGGAAGGGAAATTGGAGAAAAAGTTTTGTAAAAGAGTTTGTAATCCACAAGATGTGTGTGTTACTCTCCCCCGAAATCCAGGCGTCCCAGAAGACCCGATCATTGTAACCAAACTTTAATAAGGCCTTTATCAGGCAGAGATATAGAATCGCTAAATTCACTTTCAATCGTGGGCAGGGAAAAACGCGAAAAATTCTAGGTCCAACACAGGGAGAAATGAAATGGTAAGTTCAGCAAAGCTTATGCGACGCGCGCTGCTGGCAGCGCTGGCCTTGTTCTTGTTCGGCGCAATTGCAGTTGCGCAGTCCACAACAGATGGCGCCATCGGCGGAACGGTTTTTGATAAGACCGGCGCGGTTGTTGGAAACGCGAAAATCCTGGTGCACAACAACGGCACCAACGCGGAGCAGACGACGACGGCGGACTCTTCCGGCTACTACCGTGTCACCGGCTTGCAGCCCGGTTCTTATACGGTGACCATCAGCGGCGGCGGTCTGGCTTCGTTCAAGGCGGAGCAGGTAATCGTGACCGTCGGCAGCATCACCGAGGTAGCGCCGCATCTGGGTGTGAGCGGCACCGCGGAGACGGTGGATGTCACGGCAGAAGCGCCGCAGATCAACTCGGAGACGCCCGAATTTGCTGGTACTGTGGACCAAATGGCGATCTCCAACCTGCCGATCAACGGCGGGCGCTGGTCTAACTTTGCTCTGCTCACACCAAGCGTAGTGAGCACGCCGGCGGGTTTTGGCCTGCTCAGCTTTCGCGGCATCAGTTCTTTGCTGAATAACAACACGGTAGACGGAGCGGACAACAACCAGGCCTTTTTCTCCGAAGAGCGCGGACGCACCAGGGCCGGTTATTCTACGCCCAAGGCCGCTGTCGAAGAATTCCAGGTGAACACGTCCAACTATTCGGCTGAATACGGAAGGTCCGCGGGTGGGGTGATCAACACGGTCAGCAAGAGCGGTACCAACCAAATCCACGGCGAAGGTTATTTTTACGATCGTGACAACGTTTGGGGCGCAGCCAACAGATTCACGCAGATTAACGTGCCGAATGGCGCCGGTGGTTTCAGTCCGTTAAACTTCAAACCCACCGACTGGCGCAAGATCGCGGGCTTCGGCGTCGGCGGACCTGTCTTCAAAGACAAGCTGTTTCTCTTCGTGGCTTACGACTGGTATCACCGCAACTTTCCAGGGGTAGGTGTTACCAGCAATCCGAACGTATTCTTTGCCGCTCCTTCCCTCGCCACCGTCACCACTCTGGCGGGCCGGCTCGGAGTTACGAACGCCCAAGCGACCACTATTTATAACAATGACCTCGCGGGTCTGAACACTATGCTGGGCCAGGTGCAACGCACAGGGCTGCAGAATATTGTCTATCCCAAGCTCGACTGGACCATCAACTCCAAGAACCATGCTTCGTTCTCGTTTAATCGTATGCGCTGGTCCTCGCCCGCCGGCATCCAAACGGCGCCTACCGTCACGCGTGGCATCGCCAGCTTCGGCAATGATTTTGTGAAGGACACCTGGGGCGTGGCCAAGCTCGATACGATCATTACGAACAATTTTGCGAACCAGGTCCGCTTCCAGTACGGCCGTGACTACGAGTTTGAATTCTCGCAGCCGCCGACTCCCTACGAACTGGCCAATCTGGTAAACGCGCCCACATTCACTAATCCGTTAGGGCTGCCGCCGACCGTCTCGATCACCAACGGTTTTACGTTTGGCGTTCCCAACTTCCTGCAGCGCTCGCGCTTCCCCGATGAGAGCCGGGAGCAGGTTGCTGATACCATGACGTGGAGCCACGGCAAACATACGGTCAAATACGGCGCAGACGTCAGCCATGTGAACGATAATTCGCAAAATCTTTTCAACGGCTTTGGCAGTTACAGCTACAGCAGCTTGCTGAATTACTTCTCCGACTTTAACAAACAGAATAGCTGCGCTGGAAAACCGTGTTATAGCAGCTTCACTCAGGGCCTGGGACTTCCTGGACTTGAATTTACCACCAACGACTATGCGTTCTTCGTCCAGGACGACTGGAAGTTTGCGCCGCGCCTGAGCTTCTCCTTTGGCTTGCGTTATGAGTACCAGCAGATGCCAAAGACGGTGGCCAGCCTGGTCAATCCTTTGGTCCCGCAGACGGGACATTTGCCCCGAGACCAGAACAACTTAGGGCCGCGCATTGGCTTTGCCGCACAGCTTACTCACGACGCAAAGACAGTCCTGCGAGGCGGTTACGGAATCTACTACGGCCGCATCATCAATTCGGCGATCTTTAACGCGTTGATCGATACTGCCGCGCCGGGATCTCAAGTATCGAAGTTCTTTACGCCGAGCTCTCCTGGTGCACCGGTGTTCCCCAGTATTTTAACGGGGCTCACCGGAACGGGCAGTAATGTCGTGTTCTTCGATAATCACTTCCAGAATCCCCAGATCCACGAGGTGGATCTGACGTTGGAACATGAATTTGGTTGGAATACGGTTGCGAAGGTAAGTTACCTCGGCAGCTTTGGCCGTGAGTTGCCTGGCTTCGCTGACGTGAATATCGCTCCCTCTGCCTCGAACATCACATACAACGTAGTCGGCGGCGGTCCGATCGGCACAGCCACGCTGACCGAGCCGCTGTTTACCACGCGGCTCAACCCAGCATTTGGTTCTATGACCGATATCTTTAGCGGCGTCAACAGCCGATATGATGCTTTCGTGGTGCAGGTGGATCATCGCTTCAGCCACCACCTCCAGTTCTCGGTCAATTACACTCGGTCGCGTTCGCGGGACTTCGGCCAGAATGAGAGCACGTTCTCAGACACCAATGACCTCCTGGTTCCGTTCCAGATAGGTCCGGAGAAGGGTACTGGCATCTATGACACTCCTTATCGCATTGTCGCCCATGCCATAGCGAAGTCGCCGTGGAAAGTGAATGGCTGGGCAGGATGGCTTGCCAATGATTGGGAGTTTGCTCCCATCTACCAGATCCAGAGCGGGTTGCCGTTCAGTCTCCTTACGGCGGGCACGCCACCCGGAGGCTTGGGCAGCAGCATCAATGGCTCTGGCGGCGCAAACCGTATTGACGTTACCGGACGCAACACCTTCAGGAACCCCGGCACGTGGTTCAGCGATCTCCGTCTGGCCAAGAGCTTTAAGTACCAGGAGAAATATGAATTGGAATTGACCGGCGACTTTTTCAACATCGCCAACAAGCAGAACGTAACGCAGATCAATAACACTGGTTACATCATTGGCGGTAACACTCTTACGTTCGCATCGGCTACGTTTGGCACCATCAACAACTCCAACAGCAACTTCCAGTACACGCCCCGGCAAGTCCAGTTGGGTGCGCGCATTAAATTCTAGTTGCTCTTGGACCCTTAACCAGCGCGGCAGTTTCGGCTGCCGCGTTTTTCTTGGACAGCAGATGTATTGCCTGAGACTTCGCGCATAGTCAGAATTTTGAGGTGAGTCCAAATGCTTTTTATGAAATTTCGCGTTCAAGTTCAATTGCTTGCTCTGGCGTTGGCAACGCTGACTGTTCCGCAGGTGATGGCGCAGAGTCATCCGTCCACTGGTCCAGAAATTCTGCCGACCGGCATGAGCATTACGCCCACGGCGGCCCGCGGTTCGGTTTCCCAGCCGCTTAATCCCGATCTTCCGGACTTGCCGCAGTTCACGGCTGATCATCCCGTTTCGATGGCTGTCGCTCCCGACAAGGCCACGTTGCTCGTCCTGACGAGCGGCTTCAACCGCAATAATGATTCCAAGGGCAAGGTGATACCCGCGCAGTCGAATGAATACGTTTTTGTTTATGACATCAGCCATCAATCTCCCGTCAAGAAACAGGTATTGAAGGTCCCCAATACGTTTGTCGGTCTTGCGTGGAACCCTGACGGCAAAGAGTTTTATGTCTCGGGCGGAGTCAATGACAGCGTGCACATTTTTGAGAACAAGTCCGGACAATGGACGGAAACGCCTTCTCCTGTAGCCCTTGGTCACACAGAAGGCCTGGGCCTGGGAGTGCATCCGATGGTTGCCGGATTGGCGGTCAACGCCAGTGGAAAGCGGCTGCTGGCCGTGAACTACGAAAACGATTCGGTTTCCGTGGTCGACCTTAAAGGCCGAAAGAAGATTGCCGAGGTGGAACTGCGTCCCGGCAAGAACAATCCGAAACAGCACGGCGTGGCGGGCGGAGAATATCCCTATTGGGCGGTGTTCAAGGGCGATGACCGCGCTTACGTCTCCAGCATACGAGACCGCGAATTAGTTGTGCTTGACCTGCACTCCACGCCGGCAGTGATTGGTCGCATCAAGTTGAAGGGACAGCCCAACAAGCTCGTCGCCAACAAAGCCGGGACACTGCTGTTTGTCGCCGAGGACAACAGCGACACCGTGAGCATTATCAGTACGGCGAACGATCGTGTGGTCGCCACCATCAAGACCACCGCGCCGGACAGCATCTTTCCCAACAAAGGCGCTTTCAAAGGAAGCAATCCCAACAGTCTTGCGCTTTCTCCCGACGAGCGCACGCTCTACGTAACCAACGGCGGCACGAACTCGGTGGCCGTGATCAGCGTGGCCAAAGATCTGGATGACAGTCGCGTGGAAGGTCTGATTCCCACAGGCTGGTATCCCGAAGCAGTCACCGTGAGTGCGGATGGTTCCATGCTGTACGTAGCTAACGGGAAGGGAAACGCCGGTCCTAATCCGAAGGGTTGCCGGAATCCGTTGTCCAGCGACGCCGCGCCGTGTAACGCCGCCAACCAGTACATTCTGCAACTGGTCAAGGGAAGTCTGCTGACCGTGCCGCTTCCGGACAAAAACGAACTGAACGAGCTTACCGCGCAGGTGGCCCGGAACAACCTTTTCTCCGCGGGACAGAGCGCCGCCGTTGCCGACCCGATATTTGCTTTTCTGCGCACCCGGATCAAGCATGTGATCTACGTAGTAAAAGAAAACCGCACGTATGATCAGGTGTTGGGCGACCTGGAAAAAGGCAACGGAGACCCCTCTATCACCTTGTTTAAAGAGCCCGTTACCCCCAATCATCATCAGATGGCGCGCCAGTTCGTGACGCTTGACAATTTTCTTGACAGCGGCGAAGTCAGCGGCAACGGCTGGAACTGGACGGTCGCTGCTCGCGCCACCGACAACGTGGAAAAGACCATCGCCGTGAACTACGCCACCCGCGGCTTTACGTACGACTACGAAGGCGAAAACCGTGGCATCAATCTTGGCGGCGGGAGCCAGGAGGAGCGAGAGAAGGTGGAACCCCGGCACAAGAAGCTGATAGATGGCGTTGACCAGTTGCCCGGCACCGCCGATGTCGCCGGACCGGACGGGCCGGAAGACGCGATCGGCGCGGGATATCTCTGGGATTCAGCTTTGCGCGCCAAGCTGACGGTGCGCAATTACGGATTCTTTCTCACTCAGGCCTCCGACGACGCTCCCCTGGCCCATGATGCGGCCGCGGACAAAGTTGTGGTCGCCGTCGTTGACAACCCCCGGCTCCAGGGCCTAACTGATCCGTACTTCCGCGGTTTTGACCAGCGCTTTGCGGACTACTGGCGGCTCAAGGAGTGGGAACGCGAGTTTGACGGCTACGTGAAAGATGGCAATCTTCCCAATCTCGAACTGGTGCGGCTGGCCCATGACCATTTCGGCAATTTTGCCAGCGCCATTGACGGAGTGAATACCGTCGAAACCGAAATAGCGGACAACGACTATTCGCTCGGGTTGCTGGTCGAAAAAGTCGCGCACAGCAAGTATGCCAGCGACACTCTGATCTTTGTGATCGAAGACGATGCCCAGAACGGCCCGGACCACGTGGATGCCCATCGCAGCATCGCCTTCATTGTCGGCCCGTATGTCAAGCAGGGAGCGGTCGTGTCGCAGCGTTTCAACACGGTGTCCATGCTGCGCACGATTGAGGAGGTCTTGGGTATCAAGCCGCTCGGACTGAATGACGCGCTGCAAGCGCCGATGTCCCCCGTCTTTTCCACGACGCAGGCGACCTGGAGCTTCACCGCACGCGTTCCAGAAGCCCTGCGTTCCACCGAGCTTCCCCTGCCGCCAAAGACTGCCAGCGGGCCGTCTTCTTTTGCACCGGCCCATGACGCCGCCTACTGGGCAGAGCAGACCAAGGGCTTTGACTTTACTACGGAAGACAAATTGGACTCTGCCGCATTCAACCTGGTGTTGTGGAAGGGCATCATGGGAGACAAGCCGTATCCCTACGATCGTGATGGCCGCAATCTTCGCTCGCATCGCCGCAGGCTATTGAAAAACGCCGCCACAAACTGATTCCGAATTGAGCCAGAGAACACCGCAAAGACCGCTCCGCATTGCGCGACATCCGCAGGGATGTTAAGTTAAAAGGTTTGCTGTAACAGACAGATTCGCATCTGTGGAGGAGTTCATGCCATCTTCATACAACGGGATCGCGCTTCCCGCGGGCGGCAGCGCCATTACGTTTCAGAACGGGAAGCTCCAGATCCCCGATAATCCAATTATTCCGTATATTGAAGGCGATGGCACGGGGCGCGATATATGGGCCGCGTCCGTCCGCGTATTTGATGCTGCGGTGAAGCGGGCCTTTGGCGGAAAGCGCAAAATCCACTGGTATGAGGTCTTTGCCGGAGAAAAGGCGTGGACGCAGTTCAAGAATTGGCTGCCCGATCCGACCGTGGACGCGATACGCGATCTCCACATCGCAATCAAAGGGCCGCTGACGACGCCCGTGGGTGGCGGCATCCGTTCATTGAACGTGGCTTTGCGGCAGATACTCGAGCTCTACGCCTGCATTCGCCCGGTGAAGTACTACCAGGGCGTGCCCTCTCCGGTGAAACATCCGGAACAACTCAACGTCACAATCTTTCGCGAAAATACCGAAGACGTTTACGCCGGTATTGAATGGAAGCAAGGCACTCCGGAAGCTAAGAAGCTGATTGATTTCCTCAACAATCAAATGCTGGCGGGAACGAAGAAACGGGTCCGTGAAGATTCCGGCGTCGGGATCAAGCCGATTTCCATTACCGGGACCAAGCGTCTGGTGCGCATGGCCGTCCAGCACGCCGTCAAGCACCATCGCAAGTCAGTCACGCTCGTGCACAAAGGGAATATTCAGAAGTTCACCGAAGGCGCGTTTCGCGAATGGGGATACGAAGTGGCCCGAGACGAATTTCGCGATCTGGTCGTGACCGAACGCGAGAGCTGGATTCTGGACAACTACGACAAGAAGCCGGGTCTCACTAACGAAGAAAACGCAATCATGATCGAGCCCGGACTGGTCTTCGGGTCGGAAAGCTTCAAGCGGGAGATCTACGATGAAGTCAAACTGTGTCTGGACACCATCTACCGCACGCATGGCCACGGCGTCTGGAAGAAGAAGATCATGATCAACGACCGCATTGCCGATTCGATCTTCCAGCAAGTCATTATTCGTCCGTCGGAATATGACATTCTGGCGACGCCGAACCTCAACGGCGATTACATCTCGGACGCGTGCGCCGCGCAGGTCGGCGGGCTGGGCATTGCGCCCGGCGCCAACGTGGGCGATCAACACGCGATCTTCGAAGCCACGCACGGCACAGCGCCGAAATATGCCGACAAAGACGTCATCAATCCGGGTTCGGTGATTCTCTCCGGCGTGATGATGCTGGATCACATGGGGTGGAGCGAAGCAGCGCGTCTGATTGAGACCGCCCTGGAAGCGACCATCCAGAAGAAGACGGTGACCTACGATTTTGAGCGCCAGATGCAGGGCGCGACCAAAGTCAAAACCAGCGAGTTCGCCGGACACATGATCGCGAACATGGGATAAGGTGGGTCCGCATGATCAAACTAGCCATTCCCCTATTGCATGTTTCCAGCGCCTCGGCGGCGGAGCAGTTCTACTGCGGCAAACTTGGCTTTACCAAAGAGTTCGCGCATCGTGGTAATGAAAAACTGGCGGACCCTTGCTACATGGGCATTTCGCGCGATGGAGTCTGGATGCATCTCTCATCGTTTTCCGGCGATGGAGTTGCCGGCGGCGTGGTGAACCTGAGGGTCGAAAACGTGGACGCGCTGCACGCGGAGTTTTTAGCCAAACGTGTCCCCATCGCGGTAGCCCCGGTGGACCAGACATGGGGCACGCGGGAGATGTATGTGAAGGATACGGATGGCAATTGTGTGCGGTTCCAGCAATAGAAATTTCAGCCCAGAATGAGGAATGAGGAAGGTCTGATATGCGTAACAAAGTAACCATCGTAGGAGCAGGAAACGTGGGCGCCACGGCAGCTCATTGGATCGCGTCCAAGGAACTGGCGAATGTTGTTTTAATTGACGTGCTGGAAGGAATCCCGCAGGGCAAAGGGCTGGACCTGCTGGAAGCCATGCCGGTGGAAAAGCGCGATTCGTTTGTGCTGGGAACGAACGACTACGCCGATACCGCCAACTCGGACATCGTCGTGATCACCGCGGGCATCGCGCGCAAACCAGGGATGAGCCGTGATGACCTCCTGAACACCAACTTCAAGATCATGCAGGACGTGGTCGCCAAAGTAGTGGCCAACTCGCCAAATTGCATCCTGATCGTTGTTTCGAACCCTCTGGATGCCATGGCCCAGGCCGCGTACAAGCTGAGCAAGTTTTCGCGCAACCGCGTCATCGGTATGGCCGGCGTGCTCGACTCGGCCCGCTTCCGGACCTTCATCGCCCAGGAACTGAACGTGAGCGTGGAAAACGTGACCGCGTTCGTGCTCGGCGGGCACGGAGACACCATGGTCCCGCTGGCGCGGTATTCCACTGTGGCCGGTATTCCGATTACCGAACTGATTCCCAAAGACCGGCTTGATGCCATTGTGCAGCGCACGCGCGACGGTGGCGCCGAGATCGTGAAGTATCTGAAAACCGGCAGCGCCTATTACGCGCCTTCCGCCGCGGCCACGGAGATGGTCGAAGCCATTCTCAAGGACAAGAAGAAGATCCTGCCCTGCGCCGTGTATCTGGAAGGCGAATACGGAATCCATGGCCTGTTTGTCGGAGTGCCGTGCAAACTGGGCGCCAATGGGCTTGAGCAGATCATCCAGATCAAACTGACGAGCGAGGAACAGGCCGCCCTTAAGAAGAGCGCGGACGCCGTGACGGAACTGGTGAAGGTGATTGGAGTCTAGATCGGTTTACGGACGTTGCAACCGGCGCTGATCGCGCCGGTTTTAGTTTTTAACGAGGGCCGTCCGACAGGTACGAGCATCACGCATCGTGGCTGTCTGGAATGTGGCCAGCGTCATCCGCTGACTCATCGGCGTCAGAATGTGCCCAGTGTTCCATGATCTCCTTCATGACTGCTTGCAACACTGCGGCCACATCCCATCTGGCAACAACAATTGTTGCGCCATTCAAATAGAGCGCGGAAGAGGTCTGAGACTCCAACTCTTGTTGCAAACCCTCTGGTGTCGCCACCAGGTACCTGGCAGTCCAGGTGTGGCCGTCCGCGGGACTCTCAAGTTCTATACAGAACTCGTCGCTGAAGGACGTGGGATCGGCAGGGCCCTCAACAAGGTCAATCTTTGCGAAGTAGTAATTGAGGACCTTGGGACGGCTGTAAAGGCCGTCCGGCGAGCGCGTTATGGGCGGCAATGGAATTGGAAAGGGCAAATCTGAGCCCACAACCGCGGGTACCCAGCGGGCTTGATCTTCAGGATGGTCGGGAAGGCCGTCCGGTGGGGGTGGCTGTGAGGCTTGAACAATCACAGACTCTCCCGAGGAGAGTCTGCGCGCCAGCAAAAATAACACCAGAAACACGCCTATAAAAATGCCGACTTTGACCAGGTCCAAGCAGAACCCCTCAATTTACACTGCGCGTTCGATGGTGACGGATTCCAGCACCACGTCTTTTGTGGGCTTGTCCTGGCGGCCGCGGGGAACCTTGACGATTTTGTTCACCACTTCCAGCCCTTCCACCACTTCGCCAAAGATGGTGTGTTTTCCGGTCAACCAATCGGTCGCAGCCACGGTGAGAAAAAACTGGGAACCATTGGTGTTGGGACCGGCGTTGGCCATGGCCAGCTTGCCCGGTTTATCGAACTTATGCAGCGAGCCCTTGGTTTCATCCTGGAATTTGTAACCGGGGCCGCCCATGCCGGTGCCGCTGGGGTCGCCGCCCTGGATCATAAAGTCGGGAATCACGCGATGGAAAATTGTCCCGTGGTAGAGCGGGCCGGAGCCGCCCTTGCCGCTGACCGTGTCTTTCCATTCACGCTTTCCTTCGGCGAGATCAATAAAGTTCTTGGTGGTGATGGGGGCTTCTGCCTCAAAAAGACGGCAGACAATTTTCCCCTCGGAGGTGTTAAAAACAGCATAGGTGCCGGGCTTGCGAGCCATAGTGTCCTTTCTCTATTTGCTGGGAGTAGCGTTCTTCTTTTGCGCTCGGCTCTTACCGGAAGGTTTTCCCGGAGCAGCCTTGCCGGCATTCAGGATCTCAATGTGCTTGATCTTCACGGGGTCTTGCGGACGGCTGTTGGTTCCGGTACAGAGCGTTCCACCCTCGCAGGGTTTGCGCGCAATCTCTTTCACCAGAGCGACCGCTGCGTCGTCGCATTGGCCAAAGATGGTATAGCCGCTGCCCTGGGGAACCTGTCCCCATGGCCTCTGACAACCGCCGGCGTCCAGGCACGGGTTTAAAGCCTCGCGCGGCACCTCGGTGATGAAAAACTGCGAGCTGTTCGTATTCACACCCCGATTGGCCATAGCCAGGCGCCCGGGCCTGTCAAAAAGGAGATCACGCAGCAATTCATTATCAAACTCGTAACCAATGTCTCCGGAGCCGGTGCCCGACGGGTCACCGCCCTGGATCATGAACTCGGGAATGGTGCGATGAAAAATGACGCCGTCATATAAAGGATGGTGGAGCTGGACCTTGCGGGTCGTGGGGTCCGTCCACTTCTTCGAGCCGGTGGACAAGCCGACGAAATTGGCCACAGTCATAGGCGCCTTCTCGGAGAACAATTCGCACTTCAGATCGCCCGCCGTGGTATGAATGATGGCTGTTGGCTGCTTGGCCGGGGTTGCGGCTTTGGAGGTTGATTTCTTACTGGTTGATGGGGTGGAGGTTTTCTTTGTCGTCTGGCCGCCGGCGGTAACTGTAAGAACCAGCAGGGCCAGGAGGGAGCGAAGAAGCATGTATGTCTCCTGTAGAACGCAAGGAACTATTAGAAATGTAAAACACCCAGGAAGTAAAGCGCGGCCTCCCGGCAGCCTTTCCCCGCCGCCGGTTTTCGCGTCTTGACCTTGTAACCTTTTTCTCCTGGCTCGGTACTCACTCATGAAGGGACAAGCAGCAGCCGCAACGCAAGAGCAAGAGAAAAGAGCTATGGCAGACGCTCTACCTGATGAGGAACTCATGGCGCAGGTGCGGAATGGCATCGGCGAGATGCTCGGCGTGTTGTTTGATCGCTACCAGGCGCCGTTGTTCAGCTTTTATTGCAAGCTGACCGGCGACCGCACTCTAAGCGAGGATCTGGTGCAGGAAGTGTTTTTCCGCATTCTGAAGTACCGGCACACTTACGAGACAGGCACTCGATTCCGTCCCTGGATGTATCAGATTGCACGGAACGCGCGCACGGACCACTTCCGTAAGTACCGGCCGGAGACCAGTCTTGAACCGGAAATGTCACCCTCGATCACGCATCCGGACCTCGCGCAGCAGAACCAGGAGGCGGCCCTGTTGCACCGCGCGCTCCTGCAACTGCCGGAAGAGAAGAGGGAAGTCCTGGTCCTGAGCCGCTTTCAGGAGCTGAAATACGAAGAGATTGCGCAGCTGATGGGCTGCGAAGTGAACACGGTGAAAGTCAGGGTGCACCGTGCGCTGCAAGAGCTGCGGAAGACGTTCCAGGGTCTGGAACGCGGCAGCGCGGCGCAAAAACACTCTGAAGGGACGGGCTTCACCCGCCCCGGGAGTTTGCAATGACCATGACGACGTGTGAGCAAATTGCGAAATTGATGCCGGATTATCTGAAAGAAGCTTTGCATCCCGATCAGGTGGGCCTGGTGGAAGCTCATATCCAGAACTGTGCTGAATGCCGGGAAGAAGCGGTCCTGTGGAAGCAACTCGGGTCGTTGCCCCAGGAGCAACCAAGTCCCGCGCTGCGTTCGCGGTTTACGGCCATGCTGGAGAGTTATCAGGAAGGCCGATGGGAGAAGTCCAGTCTGGCTTCTGAACGCCAAAGGCTGCCACTGCTTTCCAGTTTCGGGCGCTGGTTCCGCATGCCGGCCATGGCCGGTGTGGCCTGGGCGTGCGTATTCCTGCTCGTCGGTTTCCTGATCGGTAAGTCAGTCAGCAAGCCGGTAGATTCGCCGGATCAGGCTGGACAGATTGCGGCTATGCGCAGTGAACTCAAGAATACGCAGACGCTGATGGTGCTTGCCATGTTGGAACTGCAATCCCCCAACGAGCGGCTGCGGGGTGTGACGTTGAGCGAACGCGGTGACCAGCTTGATCCGCAAGTGCTGGGCGCGCTGTTGCACACCGTACGTTACGACGCCAGCGTGGATGTACGTCTGGCGGCTCTGGACGCATTGAGCAAATACGGCGCCCGGCCCGAAGTCCGCAAAGGATTGATCGACTCCATGCAGGACCAGCAGTCCCCCATGGTGCAGATCGCGTTGATTGACCTGCTGGTGGATTTGCATGACCGCGCCGCCGTGCAACAACTGAAGAAATTCCGGCAAGACCCCAGCGTCAATCCCGCGGTCAAGAAGCGGGCGGAGTGGGGAATCCAGAAGCTTAGCTGACGCCCCAGACATCAGGAGCAGAACGAAGCAGCGGGTTGTTTAAGGAGGAGTCTTTATGTCTAAAAAAAGATTTTGGCTTGGCATCGCAATCATAGGCGCAGGGCTGGTTGGTCCGTTAATACTGATGGCAGGCGCGGATGCCTCAGAGAACAAGGTCAAGGTGGCTGTCCGGGCCGCCCTTCGCGATGAAAATGACTCAGACTTTCCGTTACAGGAAGAGGAAACCATCCGCAAATCGTTTACGTTGAGTTCCGGGACCAGGGTGCTGGATATAGACAACGTCACAGGTTCCATCGAGGTCGTTGGCGGCCAATCTGATCAGGTGCAACTCGTGGTCCTCAAGAACATTCGGGCAGAGTCGAAAGAGAGAATGGAAGCGGCCAAGAAAGAAGTCACGCTCGACATCACAGAACAACCGGACCTGCTTAAGGTTTACGTGAACGGCCCGTTCCGCTGCAACTGCAACTGCGATTGCGGGAACGATTGCGGCGGCTGGCACGGCGACCGCGGTTACAGGGTCAAGATGGATTTTCAGCTCCAGGTGCCGCGCGCCCTTGTCCTGAAGTTGAGGACCGTGAATTCCGGCAACATCAGCGTGCGCGACGTGATCGGCAGCTTCTCCGTGCGCAACGTGAACGGCGGCATTGATATGCAAAATGTAGGCGGAGGCGCCGCCCACGCTCGCACAGTCAACGGCGGCGTGAAAGTCGCGTTCCGCGAAAACCCGAAAGAGAATTCCGATTTCGGCAGTATTAATGGGAGCGTGGACCTGTACTTTGTGCGTGGTCTCTCCGCCGACTTCCGCTTTAAAACGTTCAATGGCGGCGTGTACACCGATTTCCCCATGACATCGCTGCCCTCGCAGCGTGTCAACGCCGAAACCCGCAACGGCAAGTTTATCTTTCACTCCGACCGCTATACAGGAGGCCGCGTAGGCTCAGGCGGCATGGAAATCAAGGCCGACAGTCTTAACGGCAACATCCGCATCCTGGAACAGAAGTAAGCAAAGAGCAGAAGTGAACAAAGAACAGAAGTGAGCGAGAGCAGAAGTGATCACCCTGGAGCAAAAGTGAGCAAATATATGAAGCAACTTAAATCGAAGTGCCTTTTCGCCGCGGCAGTACTTGCCGGCATCGCATTCTCCGCGCAGGTTGCGTGTGCGCAAGACACAGCCAACAAGATCACCGTGCCCTTGACTGATCCTTCAAGGCCGGCGACCGTCCGGGCACACTTGGTCAGCGGAAGCATCACCGTGAAGGCCTACGATGGCAAAGAAATCATTGTTGAGGCCAACGCGGGTTCCGATGGGGACTCCGACCGGGGCCGGCACCATCACGCGTCCAGGGACGAAGCGCCAACGGAGGGCATGAAGCGGATTCCCATGACCGGCACAGGGCTCTCTGTGGAAGCGGAGAACAACCAGGTGAGCATCAGCGCGGACTCGGTACGCCACGGCGTGGACCTGACGATCACCGTGCCGGTGCACACGTCGCTCTCGCTGCATACGGTAAATGGCGGCAACATATCCGTGACCGGTGTGGACGGAGAACTGGACGTCAACAACGTGAATGGCGAAGTAACGCTGACCAACGTCTCCGGCAGCGTCGTGGCCCATGCCCTCAACGGACGCGTGCTGGCTACTTTCAATCGGGTGGACCAGAAGCCAATGGCGTTCAGTTCGCTGAACGGCAACATAGACGTGACCTTCCCGCCCGACCTGAAAGCCAGTGTCAGTATGCGGACGGACAACGGCGAGGTATTCAGCGATTTCGACGTAAAGCTGCAACCGAATGCTCCACTGCAGACTGTGGAAGATGGACGTCCCCACGGCGGCTCGTACCGCGTGAAGATCGACAAGACCGTCCACGGGACCATCAACGGTGGCGGCCCGGAGATTCAATTCAAGAATTTCAACGGGAATATCTACATTCGGAAAGCCGGCGGCAGCAAATAGCGCGCGCGAAGGTCCGGACTGGCCTGATTTTTATCGTGCTCAGGGCAGTCCGGGCTTGTTGTTTGCCTCGGCCTGCATCCGGCGGGAAACGTCCTCCACCTTCCGCATCACGCGCAGCAGGTTTCCTCCGAGGACCTTCTGGATCTGTTCACGGTTGTACCCGAGGTCGTAAAGCGCTTGCGTGATCCTGGGCAGGTCCGCAACGGAATCAATGCCCTGGGGCAGGGAAGTCACGCCGTCAAAATCCGATCCCAGGCCCACGTGGTCAATGCCGGCGACCTTTGCGATATGGTCGATGTGATCCATCAATGATCTCAGCGGCGGACGCGGGAATTGCGCGGCCCATTTCTTTTCCAGCGGCGCATATTCGTCGTAAGTAACGGGACTGCCGTCGGCATGGGCGTGTTGTGTTTTGAAGGCCTCCACCGCCGCGTCGCGCTCCGTGACCTTCGCTGGATCAGACGAGGCTTTCAGATAGTCCTGGTCCACAAACGCTGAGTAAAAATTCACCATCACCACGCCATCATTCCGGGCGACGGCCCGCAGCATGTCATCGGTCATATTTCGCGGATGGTTGGTCAGCGCGCGGGAAGACGAATGGGAGGCGATCACCGGCGCCCGGCTGGTCTCAACGGCCTGATAAAACGTGTCGTCGGAAACGTGGGAAATATCAATCATCATTCCCAGCCGGTTCATCTCGCGGACAACGTCTTTCCCGAAAGGAGTCAGCCCGCCATGATGTCGTACGGTGGCGTTGTCGCTGTCGCCTGAAGAGTCGGCCCACTCGTTAGTGTTGGACCAGGTAAGAGTCATGTAACGTACGCCGAGCCGGTAGAATTCGCGCAGCAGGCGGATGTCGTTTTCAATCGAATGCCCGCCTTCGATGCCCATGAGCGCGGCGAATTTGTGGTGCTCGTGCGCCCGGGCTATGTCATCCGCGGTAAACGCCATGGTCATTTGGTCAGGATGGCGGGCCGCCTGCTGGTACACGCTGTCAATCAGGTCCAGGGTGCGCCTGGCGTAGTGGCCGCGGAAGTCCGGCTCGACCCAGATGGAAAAGAACTCAGCGCCCAGGTTGCCTTGCTTGATCTTGCCGAGGTCTATGTGTCCGGCAGAAACCGGAGTGTCCTGCCCGAGATCAAAATTCTCGTCCAGAAAACGCTGCGGCGTGTCCGCGTGAGTATCAATAATGATGGCCGATGCATGAATCGCCTGGGGAGAGTCGTTCGTGCCGGTAGGTTGTGCCTGCTGTGCCCGCGCTATTGCCGGAAATAATGCCAGGCAGAAGCAGAGATGGAGCGGTTTCATTCCTGAACGATGTTGTCAGCCACTTGTTTGGTTTCACGCCAGTCGGTGTAGCGGTCGGACACCATTACGTGGAAACAATGCGTGCGGCGTTCCTCGATGGCCTCTACCAGTCCCTGATCGCGCATACCCTTCAGATAGTCGACGACGAACGCATGCTGGGACCTGGACAGGCCGCGCTTGGCCAAGTCCATGGTGATGCCGGCCAGATGAGAAGAAGCCGTCTCGCCCGCTTCGGGAGCGGCGTTGCGGTTGTGGAAGCGCAGCTTGTACTGTTGCTCCATGGTGCGAACTGCCGAATTCAACTGCAGCGGAACGTGGAACTGGTTGTAATAAGCTTCGCTCATGTCCACGATAAACTGGTTGGCCCAGGGGCGGAGATACCGCTTGTTGGCGTCGATCACCGGGCTGATGCGCAGCGCTTTGGTTTCCCGTACCTGCACTAACTCCTGATTATGTTCCAGCTCTTCCAGTTGGGTGTCATCGGCAATGCGCGGCAACTGCAGCCGGTCAACTTCTTCATTCTGCCGTAACTGGGAGCCGGCGGGAGCGCGAAGAATCGGGTTCCAGACCACGTGGCGATAATGAGCTTTGCGGGACTTTTGGGCTTTGTGGTGATCCCTGGCGTGGACAGCAAACGCAGGAGTGGCGGCAACAAGCAGCGCGACAAGCGCGCCGGAGATGACGGAGATGCGAATGCTGGATCCCATTATTTCGTCCCTTTTCGTCTTTCTTTAAATACGAGAAATTAACCTCAGATGGCAGATTCTAAACCAGCTAAGCCCATAATTGATACCCGAAGGTTCCTAAACAGTATCAAAAGGGGAAACCGACGTGTGGGTGCTGTTCCGGCCCTTAGGTAATCACTTGGCATCGTCTATTCGCCAGGTGTTCGCTGCGGTGCCCCAGGCCGCAAGAAAAAGTGCCGAAAGCCGTTCTGTTAAGGGGAGAACTGGTGTCCAATAGCAACGTCTACTCGTAATATCGACACTAAGGGGGCGAAACATGAGGGCGAAACTCATTTGGGTGGTCATTACCTTGTCCGCGATGCTGGCCGGCGCACAGCAGGGAGCGGAAAAACTGCCGGTCCGCCGGGTTGTGCTCTATAAGAACGGTATTGGTTACTTTGAACACACCGGACGAGTCACCGGTAATCAGGAACTCAAAATTGATTTCACCAGCTCTCAGCTGAATGACGTGCTCAAATCGCTGACTGTGCTTGACCTGAACGGCGGCCGGATTTCCGGAGTCGGCTACAACTCCGTAGCGCCAATTGCCGAGCAGCTGAAGTCCCTGCGGCTGCCGCTGGGAGAATCCACAACGCTGACCGATTTTCTCAACGCCCTGCGCGGCGCCAGAATCCAGGTACACAGCGGAGCGGCGGTGGTCGCGGGACGCCTGCTCAGCGTACAGGAGAAGACGACAAGGAAAGGTCCGGAAGGGACCGTTGAGGAAACCAAGTCGCTGGAAATCGCCGTTGTAACCGACACCGGAGAAGTGCGCACCTTTCCGCTGACTACGGCATTGAGCGTTCGCGTGGCCGATCACGATCTGAGCGAAGAGATCTCCAAGTACCTAAACCTGGTTGGATCCGCGCGCGACCAGGACCTGCGGCAGATGAGCATTGCGACTTCCGGCGCCGGCGAACGCAAGGTCTTCGTCAGCTATATCAGCGAAGTGCCGGTCTGGAAGAGCACCTATCGCATCCTGCTGCCGGTAAAAGAAAGCGGGAAACCGCTGCTCCAGGGCTGGGCCATTGTGGACAACACCGTTGGCGAAGACTGGAAAGACGTAGAGCTGTCCCTGGTAGCTGGCGCGCCGCAATCGTTCATCCAGGAACTTTCGCAGCCCTACTACACGCGGCGCCCGGTGGTTGCGTTGCCGGAAACGGCAATGCTTACGCCGCAGACACATGAAGGGACCATGGCGGAGAATATTCCACCACCACCGTCGCCTCCTCCTTCTTCACCGGGAGTAGTCGGTGGCGTGGTGGGCGGCGTACCAGGAGGCGCTGCATTCGGAGGACCGATGTCCAGGGCCCACGCTCTAAAGTCTGTAAACGGGGCTCTCGCTGCTGACGCGACCGCTGCGGCCGAGCCTGTCAGCCTTACGGAAGCTGCCGAGCAGCAAGTCGCTGGAGCCAGCGGACAGGACTTAGGCGATCTCTTTGAATACAACTTGAAAGACAAAGTCACGATCCTCAAGAACCACTCTGCGCTGGTCCCCATCATAAGTTCCCATATTGACGCTGAAAAAGTAACGCTGTGGAACCGTACTTCCCGGCGGGCCTTGCGTGCTTTGTGGATCAAGAACACCAGCGGCCTCACTCTGGACAGCGGTACCTTCAATATCATCGAAAATAACGCGTTTGCTGGTGAGGGGCTGGTTGATTCCCTCAAGCCGGACGAAAAACGCCTGCTTTCCTACGCCGTGGACCAGGGCGTGCGCGTGGAACATTCTGACCGTTCGGAATACCGGCCCATTACCCGGATCCGGATCGTTCACGGAGTGCTGTTCCAGACGCGGGAACAGCGCGACCACCAGACCTACACTGTGCGCAATGCCAATACCGAACCACGGGAGATCATCATCGAACATCCGGTGCGCGCGGGTTGGAAGCTCGTCGGCGATATGAAGCCGGAGGAGACCTCGTCTTCGTTTTACCGCTTTCGCGTCAAAGTTGCGCCCAGCCAGACTGGAACGCTCCAGGTGGATGAAGTGCAGCCCATCCAATCCACGATTGCGCTCTCCAACATGACGGATGACCAGATCAAGTTGCTGGTCAGCGCCAACGTGCTGAAACCGGAGACCATTCAGGCGCTCGAAAAGATCGTCCAGCAGAAGAATGCGATCGCGGCGCTGGACCGCCAGATCCAGGACCGGCAGACCCAAATCGGCAGCATCAACCAGGACCAGGAACGGCTGCGCGAGAATATGAAGGCCCTGAAAGGAAGTGCGGAAGAAAAGTCGCTGTTGCAACGTTACACCAAGGAGTTGAATGACCAGGAAGACAAGCTGCAGGCCGTGCGCTCGGAAATTGCGTCTTTGCAGCAGCAGAGCGCCAAGGCCCGCGAGCAACTGGACAAGATGATGCAGGAGATGACGCTGGACGAAACAACGTAAGGTAGCGGACCGCCCAGCGACAACGCTGCATTACCGAGCGGCCTTCATCCGGAAGTACACCAGGGACACGATTGCGGTGAGCAGAAACGCCAGCACGGCAAAGCGATACGCGACGGCCGGTTCAACGCCCAATTCCTGATGGCTCACGAAAAGACCGTAGAACATCGCGCAGGTGCCTGCGCCCGCAGCGGCGCTGATGCCGAAACATTTCAGAAGCATGGAACCGGTCTTGCTCATGTTATTGTGTTCACGGCTTGCTACGGCGCACTTTTTGCCTATAGCAGGCCCATCTTATAGCAGAATATTGCCGCTTTACCATGACGCAAACTCCAAACGCAAGACGGCCATTGAAGACCCGCGATAGAGGATGGGCAAAAGCGCTGGCCCAATTTCTCGTCCAACGGCGCGTGTCTCCGAATCTGATTTCCATCTTCAGCATTGTCTTTGCCCTGGCAGCCGCCGCGGCGTTTTATTTTGCGTCGCCCTCCCAGCCGCTTCGGTACATACAAATGCTGGTGATCGCCGCCGTGGCCATCCAGGGCCGCCTGCTTTGCAATATGCTCGACGGCATGGTGGCCGTGGAAGGCGGACGGCAAACCAAAACAGGTGAAATCTTTAATGACCTCCCGGACAGAATCGCCGACTCGATCATTCTGGTGCAGGCCGGGTACACCGTCCACTCTTTTCCCTTCGGCATGGAATTGGGCTGGGCCGCCGCGCTGCTGGCCGTCTTTACTGCCTACGTGCGCATGATGGGCGGCGCTGCCGGCCTGAAGCAGAGCTTCATGGGACCGATGGCCAAACCGCATCGCATGGCCGTACTCACTGCTGCCTGCGTGCTGTCCTTGTTTGAACCCTCGTTCCTGGCTTCAGGCACGTTGCTCTGGGTAGCGCTGATCGTCATTGTCCTGGGCAGCGTGGTGACCATTGTGTTGCGGACAATAAAAATTGTGCGCGAACTGGAAGCCCGTTGATCCGAAGTTCTTTTTTCGCCGGCCTCATCGCTGGTGGTGCGCGATTGCTTGCCGGACCAACGGTGCGTTGGATTGGCTCCAAACCGGAGCGCCGGCAGCGCGTCTATTTTGCCAATCACACCAGTCATCTCGATTTTGTAGTTTTGTGGTCCGTGTTGCCGCCGGACCTCCGCAGACGAACCCGTCCTGTGGCTGCAAAAGATTACTGGCAGTCCGGATTGCGGAGGCGGATCGCCGTCAACGTCTTTCACGCAGTTTTGGTCGAACGCGGCGCCAGGCATCCGGCGGACGCAGCCAGTGCTGCGAGCCAGCTTGAGTCCGCTCGTTTCGCCCTGGACGTGCTCCTTGACGCGCTGGACAAACGGTACTCGCTGATCCTCTTTCCTGAAGGCACACGCGGATCGGGTGAAGGCATCTCCGCGTTCAAGAGTGGAATCTACCATCTCTGGTGCAAAAGGCCGGACGTCGAGTTCGTGCCGGTGCATCTTTCGAATCTGAATCGGATCCTCCCGAAAGGGGAATTTCTTCCTGTTCCGGTGATCAGCCATGTGGTTTTTGGCCCGCCGCTGCAACTGGACGAAACGGAAAGCAAAGAGTCGTTCTTAAAAAAAGCGCATGAGGCACTGGACGCGTTAGGACATGCATGAACTATAAACTCGACCATCAGATGTTCTGGATCGCCAACGGTATATTCGTTGGCCTGCTCGCCGCCAGTCTGACCGGACTGGCCCTGGCCCGCATCGTGAAGTCGGAGGGCGGCCAGGCAACGGTAGCCAACTTGAACGCCAGAATCCGCGCGTGGTGGGTCATGATCGGGATATTTGCCCTTTCCTTCATGATCGGCACTGGCGGATCCATGCTGTTGTTTGCCTTCATCTCGCTGCTGGCCCTGCGCGAATACGTAAGCCTGATTGGCACCGTGCGCGCAGATCATAGGACGCTCTTCTGGGCTTTTTTCGTCTTCACTCCGGCGCAGTATTTCTTCTGGTATGAAGGCTGGTATGGAGTCGCGATCATTTTGATTCCGGTGTATGCCTTCCTGTTCATCCCGACACGGCTCGTGCTGGCTCACGATACAACGGGATTTCTCGACCGTGCCGCCAGGCTGCATTGGGGCTTGATGGTGTGCGTTTATTGCATCAGCTACGCTCCGGCGCTATTGACCTTGAACATTCCCAACTACCAGAAACAGAATGCCAAGCTGCTGCTTTTTCTGGTGATGATCGCGCAACTTAGCGATGTCTTCCAATACATATGGGGCAAGCTTCTGGGTAAACATAAAATTGCACCTGCTATTTCTCCCAACAAGACCTGGGAGGGCTTTGTGGGAGGCGTCGCTTCCGCATGTGCGCTGGGCACGGGCCTTTGGTGGATGACACCGTTTTCGCCGCTTCAGGCCCTGGGCATGTCGTTTGCCATCACGCTGATGGGTTTTGCCGGCGGCCTCACCATGTCCGCGATCAAACGCGACCGCGGAGTGAAAGATTTCGGCGCGACCATCGAAGGCCACGGCGGTATCCTGGACCGCATGGACTCCATCTGCTTTTCCGCTCCGCTGTTTTTTCATCTCACGCGATGGATTTTCGTTTCGCCGCATCCGACGTGGTTTCACTAAACTCGGTTTGTGACTCTTGCGGGTCGTCTAACCGCGGAAGAAATCCTTGACCGCCTGCTTCATCACTTCGCGGCCGGTGTCGGAAATGGCTTTAGTGAGCGGAATGTCCTTGGGGCAGACTTCCACACAGTTCTGGGCAAAGCCGCACTCCTGGATTCCACCATCGCCCATGAGCGCCTGAAGGCGTTCGTGCTTGAGGGCTTTGCCGGTGGGGTGTTGATTAAACAACCTGACTTGCGCAATGGTGGCTGCGCCCACAAAGCCGGTGCTGTCATTGAATTGCGGACAGGCTTCCATACAGCAGCAGCACGAGATGCAACGGGAGATCGGATACGCCTCTTCCTGCTCAGTCGGATAAACACGAGGGCCGGCGCCAAGGTCGTACGTACCGTCTACCGGGACCCAGGCCTTGACGCGTTTGAGGTTTTCGAACAGGACGCTACGGTCGACAGCCAGATCGCGCACCACCGGGAACTTGCTCAGCGGCTCAACCCGGATGGGCTGTTCCAGTTTGTCGACCAGCGCGGAGCAGGCCATGCGTGCGCGGCCGTTGATGAGCATGGCGCACGATCCGCACACTTCCTCCAGACAATTCGAATCGTAAGCGATGGGTGTGGTCGCATGGCTGTCGCGGGTGACGGGATTGGCGGCGATCTCCATCATGGCGGAAATCACGTTCATGCCGGACTTCCAGGCGAGTTCGAATTCTTCCCAGCGTGGCGTGGCGCCGGGACTGGCCTGGCGTTTGATTTTGAGAATTACGGTCTTAGCCATTGTTCCTTTGCTCGCGTACAACAAAAAACTTTAGCGTGGTCATGATCCCATTCATCAGGGTAATCGCGGCCATGAACCAGTAGAACCAGAGATGACGGGTCGCCGCAAACCAAAACAGTACGCCGCTGATGATAAAGAACGCGGCGGCCGTGATCTTGTAAAAGTTTGGCGATCCTGATGGTTGTGGTGGCATGTCCTTTTTCCAACATCCCGAGCGAAGCGAGGGAGCCCTATAGCTACGAGTAACCCAAGGGCTGACTTGCTGCGCTGGCTCTTTCTTGTCTTCCCATTCTGAATACTGCCAAGGTTCTCCACTCCAAAATCCTTGCTGCCATAGGGCTCCCTCGCTACGCTCGGGATGGAAAACTATAAAACAGATCCTTCGCTACGCTCAGGATGACCGCTGCGGGCTCCCGCTTCGCTCACGCCCGCAAAAGCGCGGTCACTTCGCCATGTCATACCGCCGCGCCCTGGGCGGCAGCAGGGAAACGTCCACTGGCTCAAACTCAAACCGGGGCTCATCGGCATCGGCGGCAAAGTAGGCCTTGGTGGTCTTCAGCCAGTTCTTGTCGTCGCGTTCCGGAAAATCCGGTTTGTAGTGCGCGCCGCGGGATTCATCCCGCATGGCTGCGCCCTGGGCTATCACCCGCGAAAGCTGGAGCATGTTGTAGAGCTGGCGGGTGAACGCAAAGGACGTGTTGGCCCACATGCTCTTGTCGCTCAGGTTGATCTGGCTGAAACGTTCCAGCAGGTCCACTAATTTTGCGTCGGTCTCTTTCAAGTTCTTGTTGTAGCGGATGACGGTGCAGTTCTTGGTCATCAGTTCGCCCAGCTCACGCCAGATCCGGAACGGGTTTTCACTTCCGCTGGAGCTCATCAGACGGGTGTTGATTTCATTCTGACGCTTCTTCTCGGATTCAAAGGCCGCAGTAGATACGGCGTCCGTGGGTTTGGCGGCGTTCCTGGCGTACTGCATGGCCTGGGGACCGGCGACAAAGCCGCCGAAGATGCAGGAGAGCAGCGAATTCGCGCCCAGACGGTTCGCGCCATGGTAGTTGTATTCGCATTCCCCGGCGGCATAAATGCCTTTGATGTTGGTTGCCTGGTTGTAATCAACCCAGAGTCCGCCCATGGTGTAGTGCATGCCGGGGAATATTCTCATGGGCACGTCGCGCGGATCGTCGCCGACAAACTTTTCGTAAATCTCCAGAATGCCTTCGAGCTTGCGGTTCAGAGTGTCGCGGTCAACAGCAGTGAGATCGAGATAAACCATGGGCTGTCCGTCAATGCCCAGATCGTGTTCGTACACGACTTTATGGATCGCGCGCGTGGCCACGTCGCGCGGGACCAGGTTCCCGTACTTGGGATACCACTCTTCCAGAAAGTACCAGCGGTCGGAAGCGGGAATGCTCTTCCAATCGCGCTTATCACCTTTGTTCCTGGGGACCCAGACGCGCCCGCCCTCGCCGCGCGCCGATTCCGACATCAGTCGCAGTTTGTCTTCGCCGGGAATCGAAGTCGGATGCACCTGGATGAATTCGCCATTCGCATAAAAACAACCCTGCTGATACAGGG
>Ga0210407_10000120_pt1 | contig 99113 bp, 70 predicted proteins | sample IncBWC27MmetaG_FD_150860 | JGI IMG/M metagenome (GOLD analysis project Ga0210407, IMG submission 150860) | Forest soil microbial communities from Barre Woods Harvard Forest LTER site, Petersham, Massachusetts, United States - Inc-BW-C-27-M | ecosystem: Environmental > Terrestrial > Soil >...
CCCCGGAGAAAGCGGCCGAGTTGTTTGCGCCACCCGCAATTTATTACGGCGTCACGGGCTTCGCGGAATTCGAAGGGTCGCGTTGCATTCTCTCAATCAAAGATCCGCTGGCCGCAGAAACTGTGACCGTGGAAGGTCGCGGTTATCCCATGGCGGCGAATTTCACTGCGGCCCTGGCGATGGGGTTGGCAAAGGAAAAGCCACAAAAACTCGGCTTTGTGCGACTTCTGCGTCCGCAGGAATACGCCTCAACTTTCCGGGTCGCCCGAATGGAGCCGTACAATCCCAACAAAACCGTCGTGCTTGTTATACACGGTTTGATGGACACGCCCGTGACGTGGGTGCCACTACTAAACGATTTGCGCGGCGATAAGGACATCCGGCGCAATTACCAATTTTGGTTTTATAGTTACCCCAGCGGTTATCCCTATCCGTGTAGCGCGCTCATCCTCCGCCAGGAGCTCGACGCCATCGAAAAGAGATTTCCGATCCGCAAAAAGATGGTGGTGATCGGTCACAGTATGGGTGGATGCATCAGCAGAACGCTGATCACCGACACCGGGAACAAACTCTGGATCGAGGCCTTTGGAAAGCCACCGGAGCAAACGGAGATGCCGACCGAGAGCAAACGCCCCCTCGAGCAGGCCATTATTCTCAAGCATCGACCGGAAATCGGGCGCGTCATTTTTATGTCCACTCCGCATCGCGGCAGTGACCTGGCCAGCAACTGGGTCGGCCGTATTGGATCGATGCTGGTGACAACACCGAGTCGATTGCTAACAATCGGCAAGACTATCCGCGAGGCGGCTACGCCCGATCCCACCGCTCTTCAATGGAAACGCTTTCCGAACAGCGTTGACACGCTCGCCCCGAATAACCGTTTCGTCGTTGCGATCAACAAGGTCCCGATCACCCCCGGCATTCCGTATTACACGATCGTTGGCGACCGCGGACGTGGTGATACTCCCAATAGCAGCGACGGCGTCGTCGCTTACTGGAGCAGCCACCTCGATGGCGCCAGGAGTGAATTTATCGCGCCGTGCAATCACAGCTCGCCCCTTAACCCACAAGCCATCGCCGAAGTCCACCGCATTCTCAAACTAAGCATCCAATCAAACTAGACCCAACCGCGACAGATTATGACAAAATACATCGCCCTCTTACTACTTGCCCCGTTCTCTCTGCTGGGACAGTCCGACTCCGCGTACGAAGAACTGCCCGAGCTCAAAGCGAGCGAGATCCTCAAACCCGAATTTTTTAAGGGACAATATCACACCGTACGCGAGCTGGTGCCGACTTCTTCCGGCACGAATCAGTTCGTTATCGATTCCGACTTTGGCGTGTTTGACGCGGACGGGAACGAAATGCTGGCGCGCCGAGTGAAGGAAGTCTACGCCATCGCCAGGCTCAAGGATGTTTCCCGCACGGATCAGTTCAAGGACTCCCTCGCCACTGCGGCCAAGGGCACATACAACGCTGCCAAAAATATCGTTAAAGATCCGGCCCAAGCTCTTTCCAACGTGCCAAAAGGCATCATGAAGTTCATGGGGAAGGCCGGAGAATCGATCAAAAATGTTGGGAAGAAGAAGGAAGATGGTGGAGCTCAGGAGGAAAGCAAAGTTCAACAAATGATCGGTTACTCCAACACCAAGCGAAAAATTGCGGTCAGCATGGGAATCGATCCCTACAGCACCAACACCGTGTTACAGAAAGAACTGGATGAAGTCGCCTGGGCATCGTGGGCGGGCGGGTTCACCTTCAGCGCCGGGACATTTCCAATCAGTGGGCCGGTAGGAGCGGCGCTTACCGTTACCAACATAAGCGACTCGCTCGACAAATTGGTTCACGAAAAACCGCCTGCTGATCTCAGGCAGATCAATCGAAGCGGTCTGCGGAGCGTCGGCGCAAGCGAAAAAGATACCGACCGATTTTTGAACAACACCGCATTCACGCCCACTCACCAGACCGCATTCGTACTCAACCTCAAATCCCTTGGCGGAGTGGCCAATCGGGGGGCGTTCGTCCACGCCGCAGCCGAAAAAAGCTCCAGCGAGTCCGACGCGCTGTTTTGCGTGCAGACTGCGGCCTTGATGGGCCAGCTCCACACCGGCGAACATCCGCTTGCTCGCATCGCTATGATCGGAAACTTTCCAATCTGCATCGGCAAAGACGGAACAGTCATCGTGGCCCTGCAATGGGACTATGCTGCCTGGACATCGGGCGCCGCTCGCTTCCTGGAGGAAGTGCAAGAACTGGCCACCCAATCAAACGAGAAGAGACCAGTCCTGATCGAGCTTTCCGGAGAAGCTTCGCCGCGTTTGAAACAGGAATTGCAGGATCGCGGTTTCACGCTGCGAGATCGAGTCAGTCCGGGACCGCTTAAGTGATCTCTTGCTAATTGCGGTCCGAGGAAGCCACGGGTTGAAAACAAACGAAGACCCGAACGCTCTATGAAAGCGATTAGATTCATCGCTTGGATACTCGCCTGGTTCGGCGCCTTCGTTTGTGCGGCATGGGCAACAGGCGCGCTCTATTTTGATTTCCCCATTCTTACGCTTCGTGCACCGGTCGCGATCATGTTTTTGATCGTTCTGTTTGTTTCGGTAATCTTCATTCCTGGAAAGCTGCGAAGGCTCGTGGCCGCCCTTGGCGGGTTCGCATTGGTTCTCGGATGGTGGCTCACACTCAAGCCAAGCAATAATCGACCTTGGCCGCCCGATGTTGCCCAAACCGCTTGGGCCGAGATCAACGGTGATAAAGTCACCATTCACAACGTCCGCAACTGCGACTACCGGACCGAGGCCGACTACACGCCGCATTGGGAGACGCGCACCGTGCGCATATCGCAGATCGCCGGGATCGATCTCGCGGTCAATTACTGGGGCTCGCCCTGGATCGCGCATCCCATCCTCAGCTTCCAATTCGCCGATGCGCCGCCCATTTGTTTCTCCATTGAGACGCGCAAGAAGCTTGGCCAAACCTACTCGACCATCGGTGGGCTCTACCGGCAGTTCGAACTTATCTACATCGTGGCCGACGAGCGCGACGTGATCCGCGTTCGGACGAATTATCGGAAGGGCGAGGACATCTATCTTTACCGCACTACCATTTCTCCGGTGGACGCGCGCGAACGCTTCCTCGAATACATCCGTTCGCTCAACGCTCTACGGGACAAAGCGCGCTGGTATAACGCCATCACGACCAACTGCACCACGAGCATCCGCACGCAGCACGTCGCCACGGAGCGTATGCCTTGGGACTGGCGCATCCTCGTTAATGGTAAGGGCGACGAGCTGCTCTACGAGCGCGGTGTCCTCGACCAGAGTGTGCCATTCGCCGAGTTGAAGCGCCGCGCCTACATCAATGCTCGAGCCCGGGCCGCCAACGACGCCCCCGATTTTTCCGAGCGAATCCGCACGCATGTCGTGGGAGCAGTCCCGAGCCGCTGACTCACCGACGCAGCCGGTAGTCGACCGGTAGAGGATCCTGTTCTCGTCCGAGAGTCAGCGATAATCGCGGCGGCATTGAGCGCGCAGGCCGTGCGTGCATTGGGCGTGCAGTCGCGTTGCATTCTCATTTTAGTTAGCGTCGGGATGCGGGATGACAGGAAAACACTTATGCACGGTCAAAGTGACTGAAGGTGTCATGTCATCTGGCGAGCGTCACTCGCAGTTCTCGGGATCCGAAAACTGCCTTATGCCAGCGCGTCGATCCGGCCGAGCAAATCTTTCTTGCTCGTCATCCCGGTGATTTGATCCCGCAGTTGCCCGTTCTTGAAGAAAAGGAGGGCCGGAATGGCGCGGATGTTGTACTTAACGGAAAGGCTTTGGTTTTCATCCACGTTGACCTTTGCGATCTTGATCGTGCTCGCTTTTTCCCGCGCAATCTCATCAAGGAGCGGCGCGATCATTTTGCAGGGGCCGCACCATTCCGCCCAAAAATCGACAATCACAGGCTTGTCGCTTTGCGTGATTTCGCGATCGAAGTTGGATTCGTCGAGATTGATGGTCGCGGAGTTCTCCATTTGATTTAGGAAATGTAAGTCCAAATCTGAATAATCAAAATCACCGTGGAAACGCCAAGCAGCGTCCAGCAGAGCGGCATCGGACTTGCATCGACCATCGCGGTCGTATCCTTCGTTGCCACAGTGAGGGGAGGAGTCTGGAGAGTAATCTCTGGCATGGTAACGAGCGGCCGAGCTTTTTTCATCTGAACCGCTGGTAATGCCGTGGGGCGGGGATCAGGCAAGACCGCGATCCGCGCGGTCTCTTTCTTCGGCTCGGGTGCACTGTCGGCCGAGGAACTCGCCATTGGATGAGACGCAGTGGGCGGTTTTGGCGAGAAAGCGGGAGAGGGAGGTGACGGTGGGAAAAATCGCGGCGGGTTGACTACCTTGGCACAGTCAGGGGACCCGGCTGGCGGTGCTGGAACTGTCGATGGCGGATGAGCTGGCAAATTAATTCCGGCAATGTCGCGCGATTCATTGCCCGCACCGGGCGGCTTCGCGGGAGGTAGTGGCGCAGCAATGCGAACTGTCTCTTTCTTGGTTTCGTTTGAGTCAGCCATGAGGCGTTGCAAGTCAGTTTCTAAAATTGCTGAAAACCGTCCACCTGTCACTCGCTAAGTTGAATGCCGAGTAGAAAATTTTTGCTGCTAACCCGTAGCCGTTGCACTCTGCGCCGCTGCCGGAGCGCTTTGACGCGCAAGAGCTGCGTGACGTGTGCGTGCAAGCCTTTCACACTCGCGTCGCACTCGCGGCAGCGAGCGGCGACAGCAGCCTTATGCCAATAGATCGTACCCGCGTCTTCCAGCGATTCTTCGCCAAGTGAATTCGCCCACCGGTGCGGGTTTCGTGAGAACAACGCGCCCATCTACATCGGGCGCATCGGCCTCGGTGCGCGCAGTGTGGGGCTGATCGACCAATAACTTCAATTCGCGTCCAACTTTTTCCTGGGCCAGCTCGTGCGCAATCTTTTGCTGGATCGACATCGCTATTCGGTGGCGCGCGTTCTTGATCTTGGCCGGAATTTGGTCCGGCATTTTTGCCGCGCGCGAGCCATCTTCCTGCGAATATTTGAAGATGCCGAGCCGTTCAAATCGAGTGCGCTGGATAAACTCGAGGAGAGCCTCGAACTTCGGATCGGTCTCGCCTGGGAATCCAACGATGAAAGTCGTGCGCAAGGCGAGGCCGGGAATGCCGGCGCGCAGTCTGTTGATCAAATTCTCAATATGATCGCGTGAAGTTTCCCGCCGCATCCGGTACAGCATCGACTCATCAATGTGTTGCAAAGGAATATCGATGTAGCGCGCGACCTTGTCGCATTCGGCGATTGTCGCGATCAATTCATCGCTCCAATGCGCCGGATGCGTATAAAGCAGGCGCACCCAGAACTCGCCTTCGATTTCCTGGATGGCGCGCAGCAGTGCGGCCAGCGTCGGGCCGCGTGATGAATCGACCGGTTGCCGCGGTCCCGCTTTCTCTGGCCACAAGTCCATTCCGTAATAGGTTGTGTCCTGACTGATCAAATTGATCTCGCGGACGCCTTCGCCGACGAGTCCCCGGACTTCTGCGAGCACGGAATCGGGAGAGCGACTGCGATGTTTTCCGCGCATTTGCGGGATCACGCAAAAACTGCACGGGTGATTGCAACCCTCCGCAATCTTCAAGTACGCGGAGTGCGCAGGAGTAAGCCGGAAGCGCGGCGTATCATAATCGGGAATGTAGCGCGGGCGCGGCGTGACGAAATCAACTTGCCGGTTTGAGGAAACATCGAACGCCGAACATCCAACGTCCAACGTCCAAGTCAGCTTGTTCGAAGTTGGAAGTTCGAAGTTGGAAGTTCGATGTTTTCCGAGAATTCTCTCCACGATTCCGCCAAGCTGCGCAACCTGATCGAGCCCGATGAATGCGTCCACTTCGGGAAGCGCTTCACGTAATTCGCACGAGAAGCGCTGCGCCATACAACCGCTCACGATCAGTTTTTGATGTGGTCGTTTGCTTAGCCCGCGTTGCTGATGCGCTTCAAGAATCGCCTCGATCGATTCTTCCTTGGCCGAATCGATGAACGCGCATGTGTTGATGACCAGAACGTCGGCTTCGTCTGCGTTCGTGGTTATTTCCATTCCGTGCTGCAAAACGCTTCCGAGCATGATCTCGGCATCGACAAGATTCTTGGCGCAGCCGAGGCTGATCATACCAATCTTTGCGCTCATGTTTGAGAAACGCCGGCGAGGGCGCTATTCGATCGTGACGTCAGCGTCGTTCTCGGCTACGACCTTGCCATTTTTCCTGATCTGGACGGCGTCACGATCGAGCACCCGCACGGCGATATGTTGACCGCGAAATTCCACCGTCCCATCAGCCGGCGAAATCCAGCGCTCGAAAGCCGGTTTCTCCGTCTCGCTGTCCACTATAACTTTGATGTAGGTTTTCTTTAATGGCTTGATGTCGACGCGATTCAGTCCGGTTGAACCCGCGGCCGGAGAACTTTCCGCGGCCTCAGCTTTCACGAGATCCTCCTGACGCACCGGCTCGGCTCGGCGGATTTCAGGCTCTTTCGTCGGGGCCGGCGATGCTGCCACGACCGCTGCTGGGGTACTCACAACAACGGGCGCGGCTGTCGGAGTAGTAGCAGAAGCAATTGGAGATACACCGGCGGCTGTTTTGGCGGAAACTTTTCCGACCGGCTCGGCTTGCCGGGCGATGATTGTCCCGGAGGTTACGGGCGAGGCAGTGGGCGTGGCCGCTGCAGCTTGGTTTTTCGTTTCACTGCGCGGTCCGATCCGCTGCAAGTTAAGAATCAACTTCATGAACGAAAAACCAATGAGGAGAACCACCACCCCGATCACAAACGGAACGAGTGACCCGCGATTTGTCGATTTGGGAATTATCGGTGTGCGTGCCGGCTTCGGCGCCGGATTGTCCTGGAGATAAGAGTAGCCGTCCACTGTGACGTTCTCGGAGCCTTCGAACGCTTCGAGATACGGCGTCACATCGACATCCAAAAATTTCCCGTAGATGAGCAGGAACCCTTTCGCATAAGCAAGGCTGGGGAATTGAGAAAAATCGTCTGCCTCGATCTCCGCCAGACGTGATGGGCGGATTTTGGTCAGGCGCGCGGCTTCGTCGAGCGACAGGTTCCGCGCGCGCCTCGCTTCCTGAAATTTTTTGCCGAGCCCTTCGATAGACATCTTAGAAATGCCGGCTAGACGGCGGCGTCGAGATCGACCAGAATCTCGCGCGGCTTCGCGCCTTCGCCGGGACCCAAAATACCGCGCTGTTCCAGAATATCAACGATCCGCGCCGCCCGCGTGTATCCGAGTCGCAACCGGCGCTGAAGCAGGGAAGTGGAAGCGCGTTTTTCCTGGCGAATGATTTCAAGACATTTTTCAACCAATTCCTCGTCTTCGTCCGTGACCCCGTCAGTCGGCGTGCCTTCTGCCTCCAGTTTTTCGTGCATCACTGCATCGAACGTGGGCGGACTTTGCGCAGAAACAAATTCAACCAGGCGGCGAATTTCATCGTCGGTCACGAGCACGCCTTGCGCGCGAATCAATCGCGAAGTGCTCGGCGGGAGATAAAGCATGTCGCCCTGGCCAAGCAGTCGATCGGCGCCGTTTTCATCGAGAATAACGCGACTGTCGATTTTGCTCGCGACTTGAAACGCGATCCGGCTCGGAATATTCGCCTTGATCACGCCGGTGATGACATCGGCCCTCGGCGTTTGAGTGGCGAGAATAATGTGAATGCCGGCCGCGCGCGCCATCTGGGTGATGCGCGCGATCGCGCTCTCCACGTCCGCCGGCGCGGTCTGCATCAAGTCGGCCAATTCGTCGATGATTACGACGATATAGGGCATCTTGTCCGGAATCTGGACTTCTGCGGTGGCGGCCCTGTCGGCGACGCTCGAAGATTTCGCAGGCGATACGCCTGCCTCTACCGAATTTTCCTCAAGATCGACATCTTTCCTTCTCGCCGGCCGCGCGTTGAAGCTGGTGATATTGCGCACACCGATGCGTGCGAAAATTTTGTAGCGTCGCTCCATCTCATCGATTAGTCCCCGTAATGCGAGCAGCACCTTTTTGGCATCGACAACCACCGGGAATGCGAGATGAGGGAGCGAATTGTAAATCTGCATCTCAACCATTTTCGGATCGATCATGATGAAACGCATCTCCTCCGGCGTGAAGCGGAAGAGCATGCTCGCAATCAGGGCATTGATGCAGACGCTCTTGCCGCTGCCGGTGGTGCCGGCCACGAGCAAGTGCGGCATCTGGGCGAGATCGGCGATGATCGCTTTGCCGTAAACATCCTTCCCGAGCGCCAGTGGAATTTTCGCGCGCCCCTTCGCCTCCTCCCAGTCGGGCGATTGCAACAGTTCGCGCAGCGTCACGGTCACTTTTCGCGTGTTGGCCAGTTCAATCCCGACGGTGTCTTTGCCCGGAATGGGCGCCAGGATGTTGATCCGCTCCGCGCGCGTGGCGCGAGCTAGGTCGCGCTCGAGACTTACGATTTTGTCCACACGGACGCCTTTGGCCGGATAAACTTCGTAGCGCGTGATCGTCGGGCCTTTGGTGATGTCGCCCGGCGCGACTGCAATGCCGAATTGCCCGAGCGTTTCGATCAAAATTTGCTGGACGCGCTCGAGTTCGGCCGGATCCGCAGCCGTGCGGCCCTCCGGATCATGTTTATCCAGCAGATCCAATCCGGGTACCGTGTAATTTTCCGGGTTCCAGGTTCGACTCGTTAGGCCAGCAGCGGCCCTTGGTTTTTCTTTGCTTGCGGTCAGCTCCGCGAGCGAAGGCTTTCGACGGGCGCTGACGGGCTCGTTTGGCAGCGCAGTTGTGTCCACCACTTTTGGTTTCGGACGACTCGCCAGTTCTTCTGGCGAAATAAACGCGGTCGCCGACTCGGCCACAGACGCACCTTTTTTCTTAAGCTGCTTTTCGATCGACCGCCGCTGCTTCCCGAGTTCTTTCTGGCTGATTTCCAATTGTCCTTTGAGGTCGGACTTGCGGAGTTGCCGGTGCAAACGCCATTCGTGGAGCTTTGCGTTTGCGCGGCGCGTCGTCGCGATCGTCTCACGAACAAGGTGAATTGGTCGAAGGCCCGTCATCAGGATCAGCGTCGTCACATAAATTCCACTCAAGAGAATGGCAGAGCCGACTTTGCCCATGGCGTTGAGCAGCACGGTTTTTCCTAAGAAGTAACCGGCCCAGCCGCCCGGCCCCTGGATGTTGAAGGCCAAACGCCAACCGCGGAAGTAACGTGTCTGTAACTGCAAGAGGCAGGCGCCCGAGGCGATGAAGAGAACGATCCAGATGATGCGCGGCGTCACCCGCAAACTCGAATGAAATAGTTTCGCCGCGCCGAACCCGAGCAGAACAGCCGCCAGCAGATACGCGGCCGCGCCGATCGTGTGATAGCAAATTCCGGCGATGATTGCGCCGAACGGTCCGATGAAATTTTGCGCAGGACGATTCGCCGGCGAAATGTGGCTGAACCAGACCCAGGAAGGCACATCCTTCGGCGTGTAGGAAATCAGGGCGAGAAAAAGCAGCGTCCCGACGCCGAGCAAGATGAGGGCGAAGACTTCGTTCCAGGCGCTAATTTTTAGCGTTCGAGCCACCGCAGAGGATAGTAGTGCGCTGGCCGCGCGTTTCAATTAATTGTCGTGCTCACACTGCAAATCGTAATCGAAAACGTCAAATCGATTACCAGGGCAGAATTACGCTTCGCTTTGGTCTTGCGCGCCGCGCAAGGTGACGATTACTGTGCTTTCGCTTATGCGATTCTCTTTGCGGAAGTGCATCGCTCTTTCCGCGTGCCCTTGTCTGATTCTCCTTTTTTCCTGCGAGAAACATCACGTCGGCGAGATGCCGGAAGTGCAAAGGGAACAGGTCGATGTTGCTGCCGCGCCGAAAAAGAATCCGGACGCAGCCACTGAGACATCGACATCTCCCATGCCGCCGGTCAAGCCCACTCCCGTTGAATTCTTTCCCGAAGCCACACCTCGTTAGAAAAGGGAAACCGTATGGCCAAACACAAATACGCAACCTCGCCCCCAAACTTAACAGGCATGCCCCCCGGCGTGCCGTACATCATCGGCAACGAAGCGGCCGAGCGTTTCTCCTACTACGGCATGAAATCGGTCCTGACCGTCTTCATGGCGCATTACATTTTGAGTCAATCCGGCTTGCTGGCGCCGATGCAGGAGAACGAAGCGTACATGTATACGCACTATTTCGTTTTCGGCGTCTATTTCCTCCCGATTCTCGGCGCGATCATCGCCGACGGTTTGCTCGGCAAGTACTGGACGATCCTGTCGCTTTCCATCGTTTACTGCCTGGGCAACCTCACACTCGCGTGCATGGCCACTTCATGGGGAGTTGCAGTAGGGCAGCGAACGATGCTCGCTATCGGTCTTTTCCTAATCTGTTTGGGCGCCGGCGGCATCAAGCCGTGCGTGTCGGCCAACGTTGGCGATCAGTTTGGCGACTCAAACAAGCATCTGCTTTCAAAGATGTTTGGCTGGTTCTATTTCTCGATTAACGCCGGATCGTTCATCTCCTCTATCCTCTGCCCGTGGCTTCTCGCAAATCCCAAGTACGGCCCGGGCTGGGCGTTTGGAATTCCGGGCATTGCAATGCTCATTGCCACTTTGTTCTTCTGGGGCGGTCGCAAAAAAATGGTACACGTTCCGCCGGCCGGGCTTGGTTATTTGCGGGAAACATTCTGCCGCGAAGGTCTCAGCACGCTCGCCAGGATCGCGATGGTTTACGTCTTCATTTTGGTCTTCTGGGCTCTGTGGGGAATGAGCAATGGTGTCGAATGGACCTTGCAGGCCGAGAAAATGGATTTGCACTGGCTCGGGATGGATCTGATCGCTGCCCAGGTGCAAACCGCGAACCCGATCTTGATTTTGATTTTTATTCCGCTCGTTAACTACGTCATCTACCCGCTGATCAACCGGATCTTTCCCCTTACTCCACTGCGCAAAATCGGCATCGGTCTTTTTATTACCGGCCTCTCGTTCATGGTGATCGTTTGGATCCAGGGCCAAATCGATTCGGGATTGAAGCCAAGTATCAATTGGCAACTGTTGGCTTACGTCATCCTAACGCTTGGTGAAGCAATGGTTTCGATTACAGGGCTTGAGTTTTCATATACTCAGGCGCCCAACTCGATGAAGAGCTCGGTCATGGCGTTGTGGCTTCTTACCGTAGCCACCGGTGAAGGCTTCGTTGGTCTATTTAATAGATGGGTTTTGAATCCCGACGGCACACGAAAACTGAACGATTACCAGTACTTCACGTTCTTCACGGTCTTGATGTTCGCCGCGGCGATCGTTTTCGTCATTGTGGCTTGTTTCTACAAGGGCCGCACTTACCTGCAAACCCAGCAGCCTACGCCGGACGAGATCGCTACCGAGCCGATTCTTCACGGCGGCACACCGAGCTAAGATAATGAAAATCATTTTCGCAGCTGCGTGCGCATTGTCGCTGTCGATCTTCGGCGCAGAGGCGAACCCGAAAGACGATGCGTTCGAAAAGATCGCTAAGGATTACCTGGAAGGATTTCTCTCGTCCCATCCTGAGTATGCTACCGAGCTGGGCGATCATCGATTCGACCAGGAGCTGACCGATTACTCAACAGCAACGCGGGATCGGCAACTCGCGCGCGCGAAACATTTTCGGGAATCCCTCCAGGCGTTCGACGATTTCTCCCGCCTCACTGGCGCGAATCAGGTGGACGTGCGCATCCTGCGGGACAACATCGACAATGAGATTTTCAAGCTGGAGGAATTGAAGGAAGCCGACTGGAATCCGCTCGTTTATAATCAAAGTCTCGCTAACAGTCTCTATCTGCTCGTCGCGCGCGATTTCGATTCGCCGGAAAAACGCATCCCGAATCTGCGCAAGCGCATGGAGGCGATTCCGCGTGTCATCGATCAAGCGAAAGCGAACTTGCAGCACCCGCCGCGGGTCCATACCGAGACTGCGATCGAGCAAACGCAGGGCGCAATCAGCTTGGTGCGCGAGGGTCTTTCGCCGGTGCTTGATCGAGCGCCGCAAATGAAGAGGGAGTTCGCGCCGTTGCAGGAAAAGACAGCCAAGGCATTGGAAAATTACAAGAAGTGGCTGCAAAACGACTTGCTCCCGCGCTCGGATGGCGATTTCCGCATCGGGGCTGATAAATTCCGCAAAAAACTCCGCTTCGCTCTCGCTTCCAATTTGTCGATGGAAGAAATCATGAAGCGAGCGCAGGCCGATTTACAGCATACGCAGGAGGCAATCTACGAAACAGCCCGGCCGCTCTTCAAAAAATATTTTCCGAATGCGGACGAAAAAGCGCTCAGCGACAAGAAAAAAGTCACCGCTGCTGTTCTCAGCAAGCTGGCCGAACAGCATCCGGATGACAACACGATCGTCAGCTACGGTCAGAAGATTGTCGGCGAAGCCACAGATTTCGTGAAATCGCATAACCTCGTGACGGTGCCGAACACGCCACTCGACGTCATTGTCATGCCGGAATTCAAGCGCGGCCAGGCGATCGCCTACTGTGACGCGTCTGGTCCACTGGAAAAAAACCCCAAGACATTTTTCGCAGTGGCGCCCACTCCTAACGACTGGTCGAAAGAACGAAAGGAATCATTCTTCCGCGAATACAACAACTACATGATCCGTGATCTCACCGTTCACGAGGCGATGCCCGGTCATTATTTGCAACTTTCGCATGCCAACGAATTTCACGCGCCGACTTTGGTGCGCACAATTTTTCAGAGCGGTTCGTTCATCGAAGGCTGGGCCGTTTATTGTGAGCAAATGATGGCGGAGCAAGGCTACGGCGGCCATGAAGTAAAGATGCAGCAATTGAAGATGCGCCTCCGGGCAATTGCCAACGCGATTCTTGACCAAAGTATTCATGCCGGAGGTATGACCGAGCAGCAGGCCATGGATTTGATGATGAAAGAAACTTTTCAACAGGAAGGCGAGGCGGTCGCCAAATGGAAACGCGCCCGCCTCACATCGGCGCAGCTTTCTACCTATTTCGTCGGCGTAAGCGAACATCTCGACCTGCGCGAGGCGGCGAAAAAGAAACTCGGCAACGAGTTCAATCTGAAAAAATACAACGACCAGGTCATTTCCTTCGGCAGCCCACCGGTAAAATACGTGCGTGAATTGCTCGGATTGTAACTGACTGGCGGATCCGTGCTGCCGAACACGATCTCGTAATCAGGTGCGCCGCTTTTTAGCCGGTTTGCGCTTTCGTGCCGCAGTCGAGACCGATTTTTTTGCGCCCGATAACCACACCAGTTCGTCGAGGTTAAAAGTCTTGCGTTTTCCTGTTTTCGCTTCCCGAAAAACGACTTGATACCAGCCGTTCATTCGCTCGACCCGGTAACGTTTTTGACCGAGGCGCATCGGTTCACGGGCGATCACGCGGTGGATGACTTTTTCATATCTCGAGCGGGACCAATGCCGCATCCGGCGGCGGCCCCAATCAATCACCCGCCCGGCATCATCATAAGCCTCGGGGCGTTTCGGGAAATCGAGGAGCGAGCGCGCATCTCCAGCGAAAACCGAAGTGATGTGCCGAAGTGTTGCCGCATCGCTCAGGCGTTGAATTTGCGGACGAAATGGCATCACGATTTCTGCCGCGATTGCGCGGAGACTAAGTATCCGGCCATCACGCAATTTCCAAAGCGGCGCGTTGACGTCCGCCGCGAATGGATTCGCGCCTAACGAGTCGCGCAGGATCCGCCAGCCACGACGCGATGAATGCTTGTGCAAGCGGAACGGCGTCAGGCGAGGAATTCCACGCCGGCTCAATTGCCGCAGCCCAAACTCTTCCCAGCGCAGGACCGTCTCCACCACACCAGCGACAAAAGCACACGTCGCTAGCATCAGCGCGGGATCAGGCGTAAAATCGGCAGTGATCTCGAGTCGCGTTTGGCGCGGCCGTACGCCCACAGCGCTGCTCTGGCGATTCGCTGCCAGCAAAAGGACCGGCGCCGGCAGAATGTGCGCCAGCAGATACGCAACCTTGGTCGCATTGCGGGATTTTGATTTGCGCGCGGCAGGAAATGAGAAATTGTAGTGGGTGCTAAACCCCTGTAGCCGGCAGTGGTGGCCACGACGCTTGCTCCAGTGATCCAGCTCCGCGCGCAAGTAACCGATCTGTTCCCACAGCAGGCGTGTCGCGCGATAACAACAGCCCCGCTCCAATTCGACAATCGGCGTGGCGACTTCAATCACGCCCGTGTCGAAGTAAATCGCGCCGCCGGCCGGCAACTGAAATGATTTTCCGGTGCGCGGGATCATTCGCCGACGCACCAATCGACGCGGATCGCCGAAAACCTTTTCCGGCCGCCGTCTTTTGCCATCGACCAAAAGATTAAACTCCGCCTCCAGACCGATGACTGCACGCGGCGGCGAGGTGCGAAATTCTCTCCCTCGAAAGCGACCACCCAGTTCTCCCTCCGAATTCTTCACGATAACAAAAAGACGTCAGCTCGTTTCGCTACATTGACGCGGAGTCAAGGTCAGAAACCCGAGATCGAGATGCAAATGGTCATCGGCTTCCCCGGTTCCCGATCCGAATGGCCGGACTAGCACTGCCGGGCTGAGCGATACCGCGATGGCGCCGTATTTTTCAATTGATTTTGTGTCATCGAGAAAGGTGTCGCCGACTCGGTAAATATCCGCAGCTGTACCCCAGGCATGAATGCTTTTGGCGCCGCCGATCTGATGGGCAGGCGACCGGTAGCCGCCATTTGCGCTGACAAAAACGGGTGCGTCCACTTCCCGGCGAAAATCTTCCAAAAAACGCGCGAGCAAGACAATCGCACACGGCACGTAATGGGGGAATTCGCGCAAGAGCAGTTCTGCTTCACGACAATCGACTGTCATCAATTCCGCGAGTTTGAAGTGCGGCGCGAGCCGGATCTCATGCGCTTCCTGCCAACTGGCAACTTCATAAAAAAAACGTGGCAGATAGTGAAGATTTCCATGCGAGTCGCTTTCGGCTTCGCCTGGCCGCAGGAGCGCGCGATGCTCTGCCGGCAGCTTCAGACCGTCAATTGCGCGAAGTACCTCGGTGTTCATTTTGACTTCAGTTCTCTGCCTGTCAACGAGCGGTAAATCATTTCAGAAATGGCCGCCACGGTTTCGCGACGGCCATTTTGTTCCGCATCAAACTCCGTCAGAATAACCGCGATGTAGGGTTCGCGTTCGGGCAAATACACGATCCCGACATCGTGGCACGCGGTCGAGATCTCACCGGTTTTATGCGCCACGGTTGCATGGGCCGGGAGACCGGCGGGAATCATCGAGTTGAAGCGCTGCGCGAGCAAAACATGGATCGCTTTTTCCTTGCTTTCCTTCTTCAGAAAGTCACCCCGCAATGCAGACAACAGCGTGAGCAATCCATCGGCTGTCGCTTCGTTGTCGATGCCCTTTTCATGGGCCGCTCGATCCTCGACCCCCCGTCGCAATTCCACCCCACTCACCTGCGCATCGCGCAGGATATTGCGAGCGTATTCGACCCCCAGAAAATCGAGCAGCAAATTGGTCGCCAGATTGCTGCTCGCGACGATCATTCCTTCCGTCAGCGCTGAAATTTTCGCGGTCCGTCCAATCTTCTGGTAGAGTTCCGGCATCGCATCCGAACTTGGATCCACGCGAAAAGGCGATCCGTTGGCTGCGCTCACAAAACGGTTTCGCACGTGGAGTGAATCATCCAGCCGCAGGCGACCCTCGTCCGCTGCGCGAAAAATTGCGAGGAGCACTGCTAATTTGATCGTGCTCGCAGCATGAAACCAGCGATCACCTGCCAGAGAAAATCGGAAACCGCTTTCGAAATCGAGCAGCGCCACTGCGACTGCGCGTGCCTTGTTCTCGCGAGCTAGTTTCTCCAGCACCTCGCGTAACGTTATGGAAGAATCGGCAAGACAAGTCATTGGACTGCTCTTTACATGGCAGTAGGGAAGTCGCAAATTCGCCGATGCCAAGCCTGGCCACATGGATGCGCGCGAAAGACGAAAAATGGTTTCAACCTTTTTTCGACAAACATCCGGCGATTTGCGTCTGCAATGCGCGGAAAGGCGAAGCCGCGCTCGAGGAGATCGACGGCTTGCTTTTAACCGGCGGATCGGACATTGCGCCGGAATTTTTGAACCAGGAAGTGCCCGATCCCAGCATATTCGAGCAAGATGTCGATGTTGCGCGTGACCGCTGGGAATTTGCAGCCGTGAAAGATGCACTCTCGCGCGGTCTGCCGATCTTTGCGATCTGCAAAGGGCTCCAGCTTTTCAACGTCGCGCTCGGCGGCACGCTCAAGCTAGACATTCCCGGGCACAAACTTCCCGGACAAAAGGAGCACGATATTCAGCCATTGCGTAGCGACGCGACGGCGAAGCATCGCTTCGAAAGGGTGAACAGTTCCCATCACCAGGCGATCGATCGACTGGGCGAAGGGTTGGAAGTAGAAGCGTGGTGCGCGACCGATAACATCGTCGAGCAAATCCGCCTCGCAGGTTATCCATTCGCCCTGGCCGTGCAATATCATCCTGAGCGCGGCAGGATTTATAACGGGTTATTCGAAGATTTCTTCTCGCGATTGGATACTCATTGAAGCGCTGAACCAATCGTGACGTTCTAACAATTCAATCCGTCTGAGGCGGGTTGATTGCCGATCTTTTATTTGCCGCGATAAACGCAGCGCGCCGTCGGCGTTTCGTGGACGACAATCTCGCAGAGTCCGCGACATTGCGGCTGCAATTTTTTCCAGAACCACGCGGCCATGTTCTCGATCGTCGGATTTTCCAAACCTTCGACCTCATTTAGGTAAGAATGGTCCAACGTTTGGAGTAGCGGTTTCATGGCCGCGCCGATCTCGGCATGATCGTAGACCCAGCCGCTAATTGGGGCGACCTCTCCTTCCACCGAAACCTCGATCTTGAAACTGTGACCATGCATACGCCGGCATTTATGACCCTCCGGCGCGCTCGGCAAAGTCTGCGCCGCTTCAAAAGCGAAATCCTTGGTCAGGCGTGCTCGCATGTTGCCGAGAATATCATGACTGCTACTGCGTTGTCATCCCGATCCCGCAGTCGCGGGAGAGGGACCTCTCACAGGCCGATGCGGCTGTTCTCTGAATCTAAGCTAACCCAAGCTTCGATTGTGAGATCCTTCGCTCCGCTCAGGATGACAGCGGAGGCGGCGTCCGTGAGTTCAAACTCCGCGCTGCGTGGGTCTCCAGATGAACTTGTGCATTTGCAATTGAAAGCGAACATCGAGTCGGTCCGCTAAAATCCATTCCACGATTTCGCGCGGATCGATCCGGCCGAAAATGGGGGAGAACATAACGGCGTGGCACCGCTTGGACAAATTGAAAAGGCGCACTTTGTCGCGCGACCAGTCGTAATCTTCGCGTGAACCGATCACGAATTTCACTTCGTCGCGGGCAGTGAGATGATCAACGTTGGACCAAAGATTGCGCTCCACTTCGCCGCTGCCCGGCGTTTTCAAATCCATGATCCGATGCACGCGAGGATCAACCGCTGAAATATCGTGCGCGCCGCTGGTCTCGAGCAAAATCGTGTGACCCGCGTCCGCCAACATCGACATTAACGGCAAGACATTTTTTTGCAGCAACGGCTCACCGCCAGTGATCTCGACAAGCGGACAGTTAAGCGCCGCGACAAGATCCACAATCTCATTCAGCTTTTGTTTTTTGCCTTCGTAAAACGCGTACTCGGTGTCGCAATAATTGCAGCGCAGATTGCAGAAAGTCAGTCGGACGAAAACACAACGCTGCCCAGCCCAAGTGCTCTCGCCTTGGATCGATTGATAAATCTCGTTGATGGTCAGGGTTTCTTCGCTCATTCGCTTACAGACCGCACTTTTGCGTCGCCTCGGTGAAGCTGGAGCGCTTTCGCAGGAGAGATGCCAGGTAGGAATCGACAAAAGGTGCGCTGCTGATTCGCGATAGATTAGCCGGCGTCTGAAGACGTGAGAAAATCGCGTAGGCAATCTTGCTTCTTGGGACACTCTTCTCTCCGTAGCCGGACGGAATGTTGCTCGACCAGTAGCGGACATATTCTACGCCCAGCCGGTTCTCCGTTCCGAGAAAAATCGCGGAATGTCCATGCTCGCTTCTGCCCACCTGTCGCGACCAGAATATTTTTATGAAATCGCCTGGCTTTGCCTGATCGAAGTTGTCGAAGTTTCGGCCAAGGCCCAGTTCGTGAAAGAGACGAGCTGTGCCCGGCCCATTTGCGTTCCACCGGCCCCAGATTCCTTCGCCATCGTGCTGATCTCGGATGATGAGCTGATCCAGCGTAGCAAAATCGAAGTGGAGCTCTCCCCGCGCACGCAGCGCTTCGATGGTTCTGATAAACACGAGATAGGTCGCTCCCGAACAGAAACTCGGCGAGGCGGCTGAAGGAAGGATGAAAAACTTGCCGGACTCAAAATGGGCGGCGGATTGGAGTCGAATCTTTGCAAAATGCGATACTGAATAACGACCACCTTGCGGCATCTGTTTGATCTGCTCGAGAATCAACTCATTGCAATCATCAGCCAGAGATACCCGCATGGTGAAGGCAAACGTCACGATCAAAGTCCATGCCGCTACTGTCTTCACGAAGGGACAAGTAAGCGCCAAATCCGCCACTGGCAACGGCCGTTGGCTTTCCGGTCAGAGTGTGCTAGACGAAATCGCATGCTGCGTTTCACGAAGATGAACGGCGCGGGCAACGATTTCGTCATGCTCGACAATCGTGCGGGCAATATTCACCTCAGTCGCGCCCAGGTCGCGCGCATTTGCGATCGCCATCGCGGCATCGGCGCGGATGGAATTTTGCTGCTCGAAACGGCGTCGAACGGCGCAGATTTCCGGATGCGCTATTTTAACAGTGATGGCGGTGAAGCCGAAATGTGCGGCAACGGCGCGCGCTGTTTTGCGCGTTTTGCGAATCGGGTCGCGAGCGCGCCGGGAAAGATTTCATTTGAAACTCCAGCCGGCGTAATCAGCGCCGAGCTTCATGATGAATTGGTGACGCTGCGATTGAGCGCCCCAAGTGATTTGCAATTGAATATCGCGCTTCGCACTGCGGGCAAAAAGAGGACCGTCCATTTCATCAACAGCGGGGTGCCGCACGTTGTGGTTCCCGTTTCGCAGATTGACGAAGTCGATGTCCGGCAGGATGGAGCAGCTATTCGTCGTCACGAAATGTTTTTGCCGAAGGGCGCAAACGTAAATTTCATCGAGAAACGCGAAGGGAAAAGGATCGCCGTCCGCACCTATGAACGCGGCGTAGAAAATGAAACGCTCGCTTGCGGAACCGGCGTAGTGGCGAGCGCGCTCATTTTTGCCGCCACGGAGAATTCCAGCGGTCCGGTCGGCGTGCTCGTACGCGGCGGCGATGAGTTAACCGTCGCCTTTGAGAAGGACGGCAGTGAATTCCGAAACGTGACGCTCACTGGCCCGGCTGAGTTTGTCTTTGAAGGGACAATCGAACTCTAGTTAATCTGTCGCTCGAATTGAAAGGAGAAAGTGCGACGGTCAAAGACCGCCGCTACAACAAGAATGTTTCGCGGCACGTTCACTGCGCTGGTTACTCCGTTTCGCGATGGCGAGATTGATGTTCCGGCTTTCCAAAAATTGATCGAAGCGCAGATCGCCGGCGGAGTTACCGGCGTGGTCGCGGTCGGCACAACCGGTGAGTCGCCTACGCTTTCACACGACGAACGCGAGGAAGTGATCCGCCTTGCGGTCACAATCGCGGACAAACGTTGCCAGGTCTTGGCCGGCACCGGTTCGAACGCCACCCATCATGCCGTGGCGGACACAAAAATGGCCGAAAAACTCGGCGCCGATGGCGCGTTACTCGTCGCGCCGTATTACAACAAGCCAAGCCAGGAAGGACTCTTTCGCCATTTTCAAGCAATCGCGCACGAAGCGAATCTGCCCATCATGCTTTACAACATTCCCAGCCGTTGTGGCGTCGACATTGGGCCGGAAACAGTCTTACGCCTCGCCGCGGAATGTCGAAATGTTGTTTCAATCAAGGAAGCCAGCGGGAGCGTTGAACGCGTTAGCGAACTGCGCAGCCGCTTGCCTAACGAATTCACGATCTTGAGTGGTGACGATTCATTGACGCTGCCGTTCATGTCGGTCGGCGCGGTCGGTGTCGTAAGCGTCGCCTCGAACTTATTTCCCGCGGAAGTTGGCGCGCTCGTCCGCGCCTATGAGTCTGGCGATGTGAAGTCGGCCCAAAAATCACATCGACAGTTGTTCCCCCTCTTCAAGGATTTGTTCATCGAGCCGAACCCGGTACCAGTAAAGACTGCGCTCGCCTGGCGCGGTGCGATGTCGGGTGAATGCCGATTGCCGCTCTGCGAAATGAGCGAAGCGAATCGGGCGCGTCTGCGCAAAACGATCGAGGCGTTCGAGCAGGTGCGATGAAAGCACCGGTGCGTGTGTTGCTGGTCGGGGCGGCCGGTCGGATGGGCCAGACGATTGTCAAGCTTGCCGAGAGCGCATCGAACATCGACATCGTTGCGCAATGCGATCGTGGTGACGCGCTCGAACCGGCACTGCAAAAATGCGATGTGGTGCTCGATTTCAGTCAGGCCGACGCGATAGAGGGAATTTGCCGGACAGCCTTGCAACATCGACCCCGAAAGCTTTCGGGGCTCGTCATCGGCACGACCGGTCATTCGTCGGGGCAACGCCGCGTAATTGAAGAGGCTGGCAAGTCCTTGCCGATTGTTTTCGCCTCCAACTTCAGCGTCGGCGTGAACGCGTTGTTTTCGTTGACGCGCAAAGCGGCCGAAATCCTCGGACCAGAATTCGATTTGAAAATTGTTGAGACGCATCATCGCATGAAAAAGGATGCCCCCAGCGGCACAGCGAGAACGCTCGCAGAAATTTTAAGGACAGCGCGAAAGCTGGACGGCCAGGTTCCCATTCAATCGATTCGCGAAGGAAAGGTGGTTGGTGATCATACGGTGAGCTTTGGCGGGCCGGGCGAACGACTTGAGCTGACACACCGGGCGAGCGGCCGCGAAATTTTTGCGCGCGGGGCGTTGCGCGCGGCGCAATGGATCATTGGGAAGCCCCCGGGTCTTTACTCGATGCAGGATGTGCTCGGACTGTGAATTTGTAGCGGCGCTCTATGAGCGTCGGAAAAATTAATGCGACGGTCACAAACCGCCGCTACAGGAATTTGAAATGAGAACGGGCGTTGCTCTCGGGTCGAATCTTGGTGATCGCCTGGCCAATCTGCACGCGGCGCGAAAAGCAATTGTCGATCTTACCGGCGTCGAGCCGCCACTTCTTTCTTCGTCAATTTACGAAACAGAACCAGTGGACTGTGAGCCAGGCGCGGAAAAGTTTTTGAATGCGGTTCTTGAGTTCGATTACGAAGGCGATCCGGTAAATCTTTTGAAGAAGTTGACGGAGATAGAGGGCGCGCTTGGCCGCCCGCGCCATCGGGCACGCAACGTTTCTCGCCAGATCGACATCGACCTCCTGTATCTTGGTGAGATGAAGATTGACACCCCGGATGCCCAATTGCCGCATCCGCGAATGCATTCCCGTCGGTTTGTCCTGCAACCGTTGGCGGATATCCGGCCGGACCTAGTCCTGCCGCGGCAGACAAAAACCGTTCGCGAGTTGCTCGCGCGACATGATGATTCAAGTAAAGTGGTTCGATTGACAAACGACTGGCAATCTCGATGAAAGATTTTCGCGAAATGAAACGGCGCGGTGAAAAAATCACCGCGCTCACTGCTTACGATTATCCGACGGCGCGTTTGCTCGATGAAAGCGGAATTGACATCATCCTGGTGGGCGATTCGTTAGGCATGGTGGTGCTCGGTTACGAAGACACGACGCGCGTGACGTTGGAAGAAATGTTGCATCACACCCGAGCCGTCGCGCGCGGAACCAAGCATGCATTGCTCGTTAGCGATATGCCGATTCACAGTTACGGCACGCCGGAGCGAGCGTTGGCGACGGCAAGACAATTTGTCGATGTTGGCGCGCAAGCGGTGAAACTCGAAGGCGGCGTGAGTCATGTGCCGGAGATCGAAGCGATTACGCGCGCAGGCATTCCGTTCCTGGCTCACATCGGGATGCTCCCGCAAAGCGTGCACGAAGAAGGGGGCTACAAGGTCAAAGGCCGCACACAAACGGAAGCGGAAGCGTTAATCGCTGATGCGCACGCCGTGGAAAAGGCCGGTGCTTTCGCCGTTGTTTTGGAAATCGTTTCCCAGGAAACTGCGAAACAAATTACGAACGCGATCGGCATTCCGACCATCGGGATTGGCTCGGGTGAGCATTGCGACGGACAGATTTTGGTTACGCACGATTTGATCGGCTTGTTCCCGTGGTTCACTCCGAAGTTTGTTTCACCCGAAGCGCGCGTGGCGGAAGAGATTCGTCGCGCGGCAACTTCGTTTATCGAACGAACCCGGAACGGCAACGCATTGTCTGACCGCTCAGCAGCAGTTAGGCGCGATTGACTCAGCAGTAAAGCTGACTCCCGCGCGCCGCGCTTCGCGATGCAAATGGGCTACAGCCTCGTTTGACATTTTCGCCGCGGTGCTGGTTTGTTAGAACGCAATTATGAGAGTTTCCGAGTTCGATGATCCTGAGTACAGCGCGCTTTTGACCGGCAGCAAACAGCGCAGTTGGCTCTGGTTTGGCCTGATCGTTTCGCTCGCCTTGCACATTGCGCTCTGCACTTATTTTTATCGAACGCGTTTTCAATCCCTCGATGCAGTCTTTGCGGAGATGCAGCAAACACCCACGTTCAAGATCAAAAATGTCGATCTTTCCCAGCAACTCGACAAGAGCAGCATGGATCAAACGAATGCGGCCGCGAAGCCGAACCCGGACCAAACGCAGGAACAGTTGCCCGACGAGAAAAAATCGTTCGATAAACTTTTGCAGGAAGTTCAGGCCAGCACCGCGATGCCGGACGACACGCGCGATGTTTTGCCGGACCAACCGAAGGTGGAACAACCGGACGTGAACTCCGTGCTCAATGAGATTGAACGCACCACCGCCCAGACTCTTTCCAAGGATCCGAACGCGACTCATGAGCAATCTTTGCTCAATGAGACCGCGGTCTCGGGCCGGCCGCAGCCGGCGCTGACGGGCGACCAGCTTGCCACCAGCACGATGATCAAGCGGCCAAACACTTTCACGAGCAAGATGCCGGGTGACAGCGCCGGGCCAAACAAAAAAGGCGCCCCGGGCTTCAGCGACCTCGATCAGTTGCTAAGGCAAAAAGGTCCGCTTGGTTCGGGAACGAAACTACAACTGCCGGACGATCAGCTTTTCGAATATGACAGCGCAGCATTGCAATTGAGCGCGGCCGTGAAATTGGAAAAGGTCGGCACGCTCATTAAGCGCAACCCGAGAGCGACGTTTACGGTCGAAGGTTACACGGATTCATTCGGCGGGCCGGAATATAATCTCGATCTAAGTCAGCGCCGCGCGGACAGCGTGAAACAATATTTGGTGGAAGTGATGGGAATCAGTCCCGCGCAAATCCAAGCGCACGGAAACGGGCAAACGAAATTCCGCGTATCGCCAAACGGTTCGATTGAAGAACAACGCGAGAACCGGCGGGTCGAGATCGTGGTGCACACGGATGAGCGGTAGTTGATCTTTGCTGTCGCACTTTTTTTCGAAAGATTCGAGCGACGGTCATAGACCGCCACTGCAGTTCATAATCGGCGCGAACGAGCCGTCGCGCCCTACCAGTTTTGATCCACTGGTTTTGATCGCTCGCCTTAGAGTCGCTCTAATTGCTGCTCCTGGTTCTTGCGCCGTTTTTTGTCGTCGTCACCATTGCCGTCGTTATCGCCGCCGCCGTAGCCAATCACTTCCACGGTAATGATCGAAGGGACCTCTTCCTGGGCGACCGGTTCCTGATTCCGACCGGCGAGGTCATTCGCGGCGTTTGTCGTAGCCGCAGTAGCGCTCGAGGCAGCAGTTAATCCGCCAACGTTCGGCGCCGCAACAACCGGCACTCCAGCACTTGTGCCGCCAACCTGAATATTGCCCGCGTTCACCACTAGCACCGCGGCGATATTGAGATTGCCCGAGACTCGAATTCCCGCTTCACCAGCGTTGACTGTTCCAACTGGCGCAACGAGATCGACGTCCCCGGGTGGAACCCCGGTAACTGTTTCAAGAACGCCGATTCCGCCGCCCGTAGCGAGGCCGGCCAAATCCGTGGCCACGTCACCGCTTTGCGGATCGATCAGCACGCGCGTCGGCGGGGCCGATTGCACTGTCTTTGCCGCTGCGCCCGCCGCAATGTTACCCAACGTGGACCAGATGATTATGTTGCCGCCGCGCAATGTGAAGATTCGCGATGTGCCGACATCGATATCCTTACTGGCGAAAATTGAAATATTGCCGCCTCCTTCAGTCAGGATGCCTTGATCGACCGGCTGATTCGCTCCAAGGTCAAAGCCGACCAGCAGGCCGCCGCCGGGAGCGAAGAGACTGATGTTGCCGCCATTGCTGGTTTTGATCTCGCGCGAGGTAAGGGAAATATTTCCCTGCCATTTGTCACCGGGAAAAAGGGCCTGCACGGCTGCAAAGCCTTGTTCGTAGTTCCGAAACTGGCTTGAAGGATCGTTATGATCGCGTCCGGAATCGCGGAGCACAAGGTAAAAAATGTCGAGGGCCAAGCGATCTTGCTGCTCGATTGGCAGTTGCCGGAATAGATTCCAGACTGCCGTTCCATTCATGCCGCTGACGCCAAGGAGTTTGCCCAAATCCGGAAGATAACGCGACGATTCGGTGGAAGCCGGATCGAGAAAGTCGCTGATGAATTTCTCAAAATCGAGGGCGCTGTTGTGCAGGTCACTGATTGTCCCGACACCTGCACCGGCAATGATATCGGAACCGGCAAAGGGTAAAAACGGATTGCGTGCATTACCGATACTGGTGATGCCGACACCGGTCCCATCTGCGTTGCTTGGGCCAACGCCAAGATCGAAGGTACGTCCGGCCAGCACTTCGAGAGTTCCCGGGCCGCTGATTTGTATGTCTCCGACGAGTGGCGTTGCTGAAAGCGTCAAGGCGTTGCCCGAAGATTGCGCGGCCGTCCGCAGGGACGAGTTCGGATCGAAGGCGATTAGATCGCGCCCCGCCGCGACGACGCTGATGTTATCGGCGGCGACGTTTTGCAAATAGAACGCGACATCGGTAATGTCGCGTCCGGCAATGATGTGTGTCACAGTCGGCGAAAAAAGCGTGAGCCCGGAGATATTGCCGTTCTGCGAGTAAAGGTGGACGACTTGAGGATCGTTGCGATGGAGAAGGCCGGGCGCGTGCAGCGCCTGCTTCGCCTGCAAAACAGCGTGACCGCCGGTCACCGAACCAGACTCAGCAAACAGATTGTTGACCGGTGTGAGAAATTGAAGATTAGTGACCTTCGCCACTGGAGTAGTGCCGACGAGCGATTGAAGAGCCAGCGGCGAAGCAATTGCCGGGATGGCGTTGGGATCGCTGTCGGATACATTGATTGTCGCCGCGCTCCAGTTTGCGGTCGGCAAACCTTGCAATGTGGTCATCCCGCTTGGCTGCAACCCATTGATCGGTCCCAGAGCCGCGATGTCTAATGTCCCCTGGGCCGCAGGGGAGAGGGTCATGCTGCCGATGAGGTTTACGTCACCGGAAAACGCGGCGATATGCAAGGCCGGGGGCATCAGGCCGACCAGGGTGGCAAATGGGTCAACCCTTGTCTCGTCCAGTCGCAGCCAGGGTTGATAAAACGCAACCGTGGGCTGTCCGAGAGCGAGCAGCGAGACATTTTCCAACCAGAGCTGGAGGATTGGCAATGAATTGCTAATGCCGTTTGCGGGCGGCGTCGCAGCCTGGCGCAAGGTCACCGAGCCGGTAAGCGAGGAGACCTGAATCGCATCGGTGGCCGCGTAGGTCGAGAAGTAGGTCTTGTACCAAAAAGTGTTGCTATATCCTTCAGGCAAGAGAAACGGATTCGCCACCGGGCCTAACAAAACATCGCCGCGCGCGGAAACCTCGAAACTGCCTTTGCCGACAAACAGCGTTGTCGGCAGCCAAGTCTGCTCCGGAGAAATGTCCGGCGGACTAACGATGGTTGTCAGCGAGGGCGAACGAGTGCTGTTGGTATGAATCGTGTTACCAGCGCGAAGGATTCCCTGACCCCGCTCAACATAATAAACGCCGGCATCCAAATCATGACCGGCGATGACGCTTAGATCGCCGCCGCCTACTTCCACGAGCCGATTCGCACTTGGCGTTCCCTTCGGCATACGCGCGTTGGTCGGAATGACTGCATCGACATTGCTGATATTATTACCGGCCTTCATGGTGACGTTACCGCCGCCAAGCGCTCCAACGCTTTCAAAGAAATTACTGAAATCAATCCACCACGTGGTGGAAGCAATGTCACCGAACTTCGCCGTGCCGAACTGGCCGGTCGTGGGATCAATATATCCGCGCCGATAAAGCCAGTTGTTTGGCAATTCCTTGGAAGAATCCGCGATCAAGGCGCCGGCGCCATTCTGAGTCAAATGCTCGATGTTATTTTGGGCGAAGATCGTTACGTTTCCGCCCGCGTAGCTATATTGCGCGGGATAGGCCGGATTCTCTTGAACTGCGCCAAGCGCAACCGTCCCGTCAGACGCGTCCAGTTGGGGAAAATCAAATGTGCCGTTCAGGGTAGGGTTTCTTACCAGCGTCCCCGCCGTATAAATGGTCGCAAACGGATTTAGTAACTGCACGTCGCGTCCGGCCGAAATGTCGATGTCGGCGGTCCCGGTGCGAATCACCTGGAAGTGGCCGTCGATTGCGGTCTCACCGATGGCATCAAATCCACCATTCGCGGTGTTCGCGCCGCCGTTTACGCCAATTAGCAGCGACCCGCTGCTCCCGCCGAGCGCGGATAGCGGAAGAACTTGATGAAGATCCGCGGCCGAGAAATCCGCTCCCGCCGTGATGTAATAGGACCAGGATTGTTGCGAACTCCCATCGGCAAATCGCGGCAAGAGCAGTTCTTTCCAGAGCGCCGGATTTCCATTTATGTCGATCGGATAATCCAGCGCGCCTGCACTGTCGCCAAACCCGTCCGTCAAGCTGCCGTGTAAAATGATCGAGCCTTTGGCTCGCAGCGTCAGCACGCCCGGTTCAGCGCCGGCAAAAATCTGATTGCCATTGCTGTCGAACAAAGGATGTCCAGCAGCGTCGACGACCGCTTGCCTGGCTCCAAAGCGCCAGGTCGAAAGATCCAAATCGTTGTTCAAAACGAGGTCGCCCATGGAGTTGTCGATTTCTTCCCCAGGGCGAACGTGTAGCACGTCGACCAGAGTTGAATTCGCTGCCAGCAGTCGAGATTCAATCTGCGCGGCATGGGTCATAAACGCGGTCGCATTTGCAAACGCCGCTGCTTCCATCGAATCGATCGAAGCCGCACCCGGTGTGTTCGCATTCTGAGCGTAGAAACCTTCGGCGATGATGCTGCTCGCGTTTGTGATTGTCCCGGCTAAGGGATCAAGCGCGACAAAATCGGGACCGGGAGTTTGCGGCGCCCGCAGATGCAATATCCCGCCGGCCTGGTGGGCCACGGACAAATCGAGGGATGACCCTGTTCTGATTCCGATTCGACCATTTGTCGTTTCAAGTGAAATCGCGCCGCCTTTTCCAGCCGCATCCAACCCAGCGCCTGCCACCGACAAGTTGGCAGTCCCCGCAAGAGTGACATTATCGCGCGCCGCCAGATTGATAACGCCGCCGACCGCGCCGGCGGCATTGATGACCCCGGTAACGGTGATTGCCCCCTGGTCGGCGGAGAGATTAAAGGAATGCGCCGTCGCCGTTCCATCCACCAAAACGTCGCCGCTCCGCACCCGGAAAGTTCGCGACTGGGTGAAATCCACTGCATTTAACAGGGCATCGAGCGCTCCAAGCGTTGGCAGGGTTTGGACATCCAGGGCAAAACTGCCGTTTTCGCCACCTGCGCCGCCGCGAGCAAGCAGTGTCCCAGCCGCAATGAACGAACCCTGCTGCAAACTGACCATCAAAGTTCCGGCGTTGCCAGCGGCTGATTGGGCCGCGAGATTGATCGTGCTGCCGCTCGTCAGGTTAATGTTACCAAAGTCGGCTATCAGGCTGACTTGGCCAGCATCGGTATATTTGACCGTGTCGAAAAACGTTTGGGCGGTTCCACTGACGTTGATTGTTCCGCCGACTGACAGATTTCCACCGGTTGCGTGCAACGTTGCGATCCCGCCGGGCAGAAGAACATTGCTATCTTCGATCAGGCTCGAACCTTCCAGGGTCAACCGAACACCGAGGCCTGCGGTGAGCGAATTCGAAGGTGCGGCGTCGGGTGCTTGCAGCGAGAAGAGTCCCCCCGCGATGATCGACTGATCAGCGCCGCCCGTTCCGGTGATCAAGGGCGCGATTGCGAAGAGGTTGCCTTGTGTGGTCAGGGTCCCGGCGCCCTGCGCGATAATTCCTTCTGAAGCATTGAGATCAAGAGTTGCGAATTGCGAGACCTCCAAACTATTCGACCCCAAATGAATCGTCTCAGCGTCAAAGGCGAGCGTTCCACCGGGTGCAGCAACTGGCGCCGGACCGCTCGACCGGGCCGTGTTATCGAGTGTGACATCGCGAGCGGCGAAAGTGACACCAAGCCCGGAGTTGAAGCCGCGGATCTCACCGGCGTGAAGGGCAAGACTCGCGAGCGCCGGAATCCCGTTAGGATCAAGCGGGCCAATTTCGCCATGGCCGTAAATGTCGATCGACGTGTAACTCAGCAAGGAAAAGCCAAGCGACGCGTGCTGCAATGTTTGTAACGCCGTTCCGGCAAGGAGAAGTCCCGCATCCGGCTGCAAGCTCCCGGGATTGTCTAGTTGAATGCTGATCCTGCCGCTGTCGAGATTGATGAAGCTTGCACCGAAGCTGGCAGTCGTATTCAGTGTCGTCGCGTTAGTGGAATCGAGCGTAATGCTGCCGCCGCTGATGCGGGCGTGGGCGCCGATTGTGAGGACAGGCAATGTCGAGGAACTGAGCTCAGTGCGAACGATTTTTGCGCCCGGATCGGTGCTTGCCCGCACCAGCACGCCATTCCCGCTGCCAGCCACCGATGCATTTCCAAACAAAAGCGTTTGCGCGCTGGTAACAGGTCCCGAACTTTCCAGCTCAGCATTTGTCGCGACCGTGAGCGTTTGGTTCGCGACCAGAATGATGTCCTGGCCGCTCAATGGGGTGCCGCCGTTGTCGAGTGTGAGGTTGTTCGCGCGCACACTGACCTGCACACCGTTGGCGGTGTCTTGTCTTGAACCGCCGATGAGTAGACTCTCTGCCCCAAACGAACTCAACTCGGTGGCATCGAGCACCAGCGTTTCCGGCAAGGAGACGCCAGCGTGGGAAATGAGAATGTCCACTGGACTCTGAATGTCCACCTCGCCGCCCCGACCGCCGCTCACTGATTGCGAAATCAACGAACCCTGCACTTGCATCGCTTCCCTGGCATCCAGCAATAAATGACCGGAATCGAGCGGCAATCGCGGGACCGCCGCATCATGTGCGATAGCGCCTTGCTTCAGAAAAGTGTTGGCCGAAAAAGCGATGTATTGAGCCCGGGCATTAACGACGTTTGCCGATGCAATTTCGAACGACGTATTTATTGGGCGCGCTGTGCCGGACCAATTTAAATCATTAAAACGATAACCGAGAACAATCGCCGAGCCATCGGGTTGGGTGGTTTGGCTGCCAGCCGGGGCGCTTTGCGGTGTGACCAGAAACGCGCCGGGCAACAAAGCGTATCGCGCCGGAAGCAATGTGTAGGAACCGCCCGGAAGTCCTCCGCCGGCATTGAGAAAAACACGATCGCCAACCGACAATCCGCTGTTCACATAACCGGAATCAGAACCGAAATCGGTGTTGATCGGAGTCGGATTGTAGGGCGCGAACGGCGCGTAATCAGCCTGGTAACCCGGAATCACGGCAAAGCTGGAGCTCGAATTCAGAATATCGATCGTGCCGCCCAGGCCGGGATTGAATTGATAGGCAAGAAGATCGCCACCGCCCCGGACGTCGATCAGGGAACCGCCGAGATCAAAAACTTTCGTGGCCGAAATCGCAATCGATTTTGCCGGCGCGTTTCCAGCGGTGATGTCGATACCCGTCGGCGCGATCCACGAAGTTCCATTTTGATTAATACCGTAGGGGATGAGAAGGGTCTTGCCGGTGAGGGGATCGATGGCCGAAACCGAGGTAGTGCTGCCGGCGGCGAGTGTGACCTGTTGGGCCGCCGGAACTGCTTGACCGGTGATCAAATCCATCGGCGCGCTCCCGGTTCCGTCCCAGCCGAGGTTGATTGTGCCGATGGGCGCGCGGAGAACGCCCTCATTATTAATAAGCGAAGCTTCGAGATTGAGCTGACCACCGGCCGAGAGCGGGAGTTGGCGCTCGCCAGATTTTCTGATCGTAATCGATCCAAGACGGTTCGCGCCGGCGCCGTCAACGTAATCGTAAGCGACCACGCTAAACGTCGTCGCAGTCGGGGGATAAATCTGGCCGGCGGTAATATTGAGATTGCCCGCAATGTCGAGGGTGCCGTCGCCGCGCAGATCGCCCGAGCTCGCGGTCAGATTTGCTGTGCCGATGCTTTGAAGGGAAAGATTCCCGACGTCGATCAAACGGGCGTTGACGTTGAGACTTCCGTCACCGTGGGTCGGTGAAAAATAAAAGGGCAGGTTTCCGGAGGTGAATGCGCTCATAATTTGTTGCGGCGCCAGCGGTGGCTGGAAACCGGTGCCGAGCACAATATAAGGCGCGCTGAGGGTGATGGAGGAGTTACCGTAAATGACGCCACCGCTTCCAACGGCGATACTCCGCGGCGCATCGATCCTAACCGAGCCGGCAAATTCGACGGTGCCCCCCAGACTCAGTGTGCCCATTCCACTCGCGCTGAAATCGCCGGCGGTGAAATGTCCCAGTTGCTCTAATGGGTCGCCGTTTAAATCGACCACCGGGTGACCGATCGCGGTCTCGCCCGGCCCATAAAACGGCGCTGGAACGGTGGGGCCGTATTGCGCCACGATCAGCGTTACATCGAGCGGTGTCGGTGCGGTATTACCGGCCGGTGAATAGAAGCGGCCCGAGGAAATGAAGAGGGTTCCGCGTTGCGCGCTTGACCCACCGGCTTCACCGGAGAATCTCGCATCGCTAAAAAGTTCCTGGCCGCCCTTGAGAATGATGGCGCCGCCATTGCTGTCAACACGGGTCGGCACGAACAAATCACTCGTCACTTGTTGGGTGTCGGAAGGCGCGCCGGTGGCGTTGGGCGAAACATCGAGGACATCCGTCGCCCCCGAAACGTTAAGGGTGGAACCGGCTTCGGCGACAATGTTGCCACTCACGCTGATTGTTCCGCCGGCCAGGACGGAGCCGATGCGAAAGCCTAACGAGTTGGGGGTGAGCAAAGTTGTTCCGGCAGCCGAAAGCAAGCTGTCTGGACCGATATCAACCGTCGGAACGGCACCCCCCTGACTTGTAAACAATGTCGTCGAATTACTTCCACCGCTAATGGCAATCGTTCCGCCCGGCGCCACGATCGATCCAAGAACAGCAATTGTCTGTCCGCTCATGGTGACGTTAGCCAGCGGATCAGTTCGAATTGTGCTTCCTAACGACATGACGATGTCGCCGCGTACAATCAAAACGCCGTTGTGCAAAATATCGATGACGCCGGCGGCGCCGAAGGTGAGGTTAACAGGAGTGCGCAATCCCTCCGGCAACACTGCCGGTGTGAGCGCAATCGCATCGGCTGCGTCCGGTGCGGCCATGAAATTTTGCGCGACGGGCGCGATCGTAACGCCCGGAGCAATCACGACCGCGGGTAGGTACTGATCCACCCGGTTGGTCGCCGCGCCCAGACCATTGATGCTAAAGGCGGTGAAGCCGCCCCGGTTGAAAAAGTTTGGCGAAAGTAAAAGCGCGTCCGGATTTTCCGTCGTGCCGCCAACCTGCACGGAAGGGGCGAGCAAACTTAGCGAACCCCCCTTTGCGCCGGAAAATCCGCGTAGGTTTCCGTTCAGTGTCAGACGGCCACCGAGGAGAGCGGCGATATTCGCGTCCTGTCCGGCAAAGATACTGATGCTGCCGCCATTGCCGTAGGTTGCCTTTCCCGTGTTGTCGACTCGCACGCCGCCTGAGACATCGATCTGACTGTCTTGCGCGATGTTCGCGTTGAAGGCTTTAATCGCAATCGATCCGCCATTAGTTGAAATCGGCAAAGTATTCGCAGTCGATGTATTCGCGCGATCATCAATGATCAATCCGGCGGCGCCGAGCAACGCATTCGGACCAAGAACGAATCTGCCGCGGGTTGGATCGGCCATCGGCATTTGGCCACCGAAATTGGGCTGCGCAAATGCGAAGGGCGAAAAATCGTAGGCGGTAAAATTCTGGCTTCCGCTCGGGGTAATTATGTTGCCTCTAATGTCGATGTTAGCGGCGGCCAGGGAAATTGAGCCGCTGGTCGACGTCGCCAAAGTAATTTCGCTCGGCACAGTGATGGCGCCGTCGCCGTCGTTCACTCTCAGATTTCCGAAACCATCCGCGCTGACAAGATCGGGCGACAGAATCACAACCGCCCGTCGATCATGTCGCAGCGGCATCGGCGCACCATTTGCATCGAGCGTAAACGGATCGGCTGGCGCGAGATTATTAGTGTGGTCGAAGATGATGTTAGGCGGCGTCGGCGAAGTTGGGAAGATCAAAGAACCATTCGAACCCTGCGCTTGAAAGTTGAGAGCGAGAGTCGATGGCGCCGGCTGAACGGTACGCTGACGCGGACCGGCGACGGTATTGCCGCGCAAGACGCTATCCAGTGCCATCGAAGGCGCGGTGATGTTGATCGAGCCGCCGTTCCTGCCCTGCACGTAACCCGCTTCAAAATGGCCACCCATCGCGAGCGGATTCATGAACCCTTCGACGATTCCCCATTTGGGATGATCAACCACCGAGCCCGTGTAGAGTCCGCTGTAAACACGATCCGGCGTAGCTTGCGAAATGTCGAACAACTGCCCGCCAGAAACGACTTTGCTCGTTTGCACCAGTGCGCCCTGATAATCGATCGAGCCGCCGGAAACATCGATCATCGCGCCCCGTTGCAAGACGACCGATCCACCCGCATTCAGATTCACCGTGCCGCCGGCGGTGCTTAATTCGCTGACGGTGCGCCGAATGAGATTTACATAACCGAAGAGATCGGCCAGAGGCGTGCCGACCCAAGGCTTGCCGTCGAAGACTCCGGTGTTGCGAATATCAAACTGGATCGTTTGGCCCCGCAGCGGACCGTTGCGTTGCAGCGGCGAATTTGCCAGCTCCGGTCCGCGCAATTGCGCAGAAATAATGTTTTCCGCGACCGAAGCGGAAACGTTGGCCAAACCGGAAACGTCGACCACGGATCCAGTGTCAAAATAAATTTGTCCGTCCGAGAAAACAAAATTGTCGATGATGGTACTGGCGCCACCGGTCGTGAGCCAAATGCCGGCGTCCAACTCCACCGTCGCGTTTGGCGCGAAAACCGTGGAGTTCTCCGCGCCATGAATCGCGAGTCCGTGCATCTTAATCGTCGAGGGGAGCGCGAGCTGTGCGCCGACCACGCGATCAGTGCTCGAAATTTCGGGTAAGATTTGCGTCACGCTCTCGGGACCGAGCGTGATCGTTCCGGTTGCTGCCGGCAGGAACGGAGGCGGATTGCTCGACACGGTATTGGTGTTGGGCCGGGCGTTGTAAGAGGCCAGTAGATCGATGCGTCCGTTCAACGCGACCGAAGTCGAACTATTGATGAAGCCGAGCTGATTTACAGAACGCCCCGCCATCATCACATCGGCCCGCGGCGCATCGATCAGACCGAAATTCGTCGCCGTCCCAGCGTAAGCAGGCCCGGTTGACGCTGGATCAGAGATCGCGCCGACAAAAACATCAAGCCCGCGCAAAGTTGGGTCGCTGCTGGCATGCGCTCCGAACCCGACTTGCAAACCACTCGCGAGAATCGTCTGGCCATCTGCGGTCGAAATAGTTCCCGCGTTGGACGAGTTCGCCCCGATCAATGCGACCCGACCACCGACGTGATCTGCGGTGGACGGGCTCGTAATCGTCCCGCCTTCCTGCACAACGACATCGCCATAGTGGCCATCAGGCGTGTTCGATGCCGGCGGAGTGAAAGCAGGCGTGCCGTTACTTCCCGGCAAAATCGGCAGCGCGGAAAAAAGAAATTGGTTGTCGGGATTGTTGAGAAGTCCGCGCGCGATCAAGTTGTCGTTAATCGGCAGCGCCGATGCGACGAGGGTGTGCAGATTGATTTGCGATGAGCCGCCGAAAATGATTCCGTTCGCGTTGATGATGTAAACCTGACCGATCGCGTCGAGCGATCCGAGAATTTGCGAAGGGACGCCGGACGGATCGTTGACTCTGTTAAACGCGATCCATTGACTCGCGTTCGCCCCACCGCCGGTTTGGTCGAACGTTAACGTTGTATCTTTGCCGACGTTGAACGTCTGCCAGTTCAATAACGCCTGCTGCGCGGTTTGGACAATGGTGACGTCCGTTTGGCCGCTGCTGGTGGTTCGGGTTGGCCTTCGCGCGTTCGTCCAGGTCCTCACCGCGTTGGCCACGCCCTGACTGGCCAGTCCGGAATCGGGTACCAGCCCCCCAGTTGTTAGGCCATTCGGCACGTTCGGCAATTGCTGGCCGGGATGATTCGGATCCAACCCCAAATTATTCGCGCCCCTCGCCGCCGCTGCATGCGCGGCGGCCTGCATCGCTTGCACGGCGTTGAGCGCTTGCGTCGTGCGCGCCAGCGTGTCGCGACCATTGACTCCAGCTTGCACCGCTGCCGCCGGTGGGTTCCCTGTTTCAGATGCCGTGCCATGCGATGGCCCCGACACAGCGCCGCCGCGCAAAATGTCGCCGGCTTGACCGGTCAAGTTCAGCGCCAGGTTAAGGAAACAAATTGCGATCGAAACGGCTGGCCGGCCAATCGGGTAACGCCGTTTGGGAGAGAATCGAAGTTTGGCTAGGAACATATCTCTCAGGGGCTGGAAAAAAGCGGCCGCTTAACCAATTTTCCGTCGCAACCGCGTTGCACACTCGCCCAAGTCGAATCCGCTTTCCTGTGACAAGTCTGCAACAATTTGAAAACGGGCCTCATTCGCTCACTGCTTGACCCTTTGATCGGCGATTTTGTCCTGATAATCCTGCACCAGGTTCTCCAGCTTCACTCGCGCGAGGCCGGTAAATGGCTCCCTGGCCGCAAGCGCATCGCCCAGCCCGAACTTTTCGTAACGCGTCAGGATTTCATTGCCCAGTTTGAACAGCTCGGCGTTTTTCCGCTCTCGATCTTCGAGCTTGCGTTTGAGAACAATCGATTCGCCCGCCAGCTTCACACGCGCCGCTTCGGACTTCTGGGCAGTCGCTACCAGTTGTTCGTAAGCCGTTTTCCATTTGCCTAACGACTCTTTTGTTTCGAGAAGTTCTTTTCCCTGATCGCCGGCTTTTGAAGTAAGCGTGTCGATCTGCTCTTTGTCCGCCGTTGCTTGCTTGGTGAGCGCGTCCACCTTTGCCGTCAACGTTTTCTTCTCCTGCTCGAATTGCGCTTTGTCGCTCAACAAATTGTTACGCTCGGTTTCGGCGGAACGGAGCCGCAGGGTTAAATTGCGCAGTGTTTCCTTTAGGCGCGCATCATCGGCGGCGCGTGCATTCCCGGCAAAAAGCAAACAGATGACAGTAAAAACAACGAGTGGTCGGCATTTGGTTTTCATTAGAATTTGGCGTTGAAGTCAAAGTACAAGATGTCGTTTCGAAAAGTCGGGCCGCCGATTTGGTCGGCGCTCATCCAGCGCAAGGCGAGTGAGACGTGCGGCGAAAGCGCAAGTGAACCGAACACGGTGTAGCCTTTAACGTTTGTCCCGCCGCCGCCGAAATCGGAATCGTTGAACGCATCGACCGTGGCGTCCGATTCAAGGTACTCGTAACTGAAGCCCACCGCCCAGTCCCAGCGTTTTTCCAGCGCGGCGTGGCCTACTTTCAATCCCGCGATCCAACCGACGTTTCCGCCGGCAAAATTTCCCGGCGTGCCGGGCGAGCGACTTGGCCCGCGATTATTGACCGCGATCGCGTTAATGTCGTTGTAATCGAAAGCCACGTTCTCGAGCCACTCGCCGAACAACGTCAGGTGAACAGGGTCGAAATGCGCGTAATCGAGACTCCCTGCCACGTTGGCAACGCGAAACGGGGTCGCCAGACCGAAATACTGAAATTGTTTCGTGGTCCCGAACCCGTTATCGGCCGTAGGAATGATGTCGCGAATCGGAAAGTAAGTGTTCCCCTTCTGGGCAAACGCCGGCCGGCTGTCATCGGTGTTGCCCTGGTCCGAAGTCGTTAGGGGAACAAACGGATCGGAAAGTTTCCCTTCGATGTTGTAGAAATCGTAGAATGCGCCTGCCACTTTGGCGCTGAAATCCTTATTGAATCGGAAACTTGCTCCGACTTGCCCGCCGTAGAGCCACTTGTCTTCGCTCGGAAATTTATCCGGACGATTTGACGAGAAATTCAGCTCGGTGTTGAACACCGGAAAAATGCCGGCGGTGGCAAAGAGCGCCACACCTTGAGCTACGCGATGTTTTCCGCTAAGCGCGAGGCCATCCCAACCAAGATCGACGTCCCAAATCAACTCACTTACAGTGAAATACGGATTGTCGAATCGCCCGAGCTCCGCCACAAAGTCCTCGCTCGGTTTGCCACTAAGCTCGTATCTCACAAACGCGCGGTCGAGCCAGATGGCGTATTTGCTGAAGTTGCCGCCCTGTCCGCTGTTTGCCACGCCCAGCGTTTGATCAGTCGATGTCGGCGTGTTCGTCTCACCCGTGCCGATGCGCAATCCGAAAGTAAACCCGTCTTCCAAATCCATTTGCGCGCCGAAGCGCAGGCGAATCCGCGCCCGTTGTCGATCTTGATCGACATTCAGTTGCGGCGAGAACGTTGTGCCGGTCACGTCAAACGGCGGTCCAGTGTTAATCGCGTTGAAATTCGGAAAAGCCCCGGTGTCGTCGTTCCCTGACGGATAAAAGTGTCCGTCATAACGAAGCCGGATATCGGCGAATGGCGTGATGCGTGAGACCCAGGTCGGAAACGTCCGCGGGTTCGCCCAATTTTCTTCGCGCGCCTGTTCCAGAACTTCTTCACGAATTTCGTCGCGCAATTGCTGCTTCACAATGTCCGGGACGTAGTGAACGTGAACGGTGTCTTCCTCAGAGTCGATTTCGGGTGGCGCTTCAGGCGGCGGCGGCTGCCCGGTAAGTATCGGTGTAGTCAGAGGAGCCGGCTCGGCCGAAAAAGAGGATGGCTCGGGTCCCTGCGCGGGCTGAACTCTTTCCCTCACCGCCATGTCCCGCGCTTTGGCCGCGTCGTCCTCCGCCTGCTTGATTAATTCATCAGCGTCTTCCTGGGTCAAAACGCCCCGCTGCACCAGCCGATTAATCAAATTGATGGTAACGTTTTGCGACGGTGTCGGCTGCGGCGTTGTGGTCTTTGTAGTCTTTGCCGTAACTGGAGTGTTCGCTTGGGCCGCTGCGACAATTCCGTTCTGGCTGCCGCTTATTGGTGTCCCGTTGCTGTCGCGATCGGGCTGCGGTGCAGCTTGCGCACCTTTATTGGCTGGCGTCGGCGCAAGTGGTGGATCGGCCGCGAGGATCGACAACAGAGCGACCGCGAAGAGTGCGCAGATAATCAGGGCCGCCTCTCGACGCAGGAAAGATGTTTTGCTGAAAAGCATGGTTAGCTGGTCGAATGGTCAGCGAGGGCGCTGCTCGGTGAGATGGAGTGTGATCGGCGCGGGCATTCCCTCCGGTGGCGGTTCTTGCAGTTGCAAACCGGTCAGAACCTCATCGCGCACGGCGGCATCGAGCATTGAATCACCCGTCGAACCGGAAAGCTGGGCGCGATTGATCCGGCCAGTCGCGTCCGGCCAAACGCGGACGGTCACACTCAAGCTCGCTGTACGCGTTTTGCGATTCTGCTGCAACGCTTGCTGGATACGCGATTGCACCTGGCTCGCGTACCAACCCCACTTGCTTCCGTTTCCATTGTTGCCACCGATCCGGCCGTTGCCCGCTTTATCGCTAAGACCGAAGCTGTCAGGGCCATTGCCTTTAATGCCCGTGCCGAGTGGCGGTTCGTCTTTTGGCTGCTCTTCCTTTGGTTGCTCTTCTTTGATCATCGGTTGCTCCATTCGCTGCTCTTCCGGCGGCGGTGGCGTCACCATTGGCGGGGGCGGGGGCGGGGGCGGGAGGCTGACCACCGTGATCGAATCGCGACGCGACGATCCGCCGCTACTCGAAGCCAGTTTGGCGACCGCGATGATGCCGGCGAGCAAAACGCCGGTGGCGATGATCGCAACGCGATATCGTTTGAAAAAACTCTGTGCTGGCGGCTCCGGCTCGTCGTCGAATTCCATCATGTTATTGCCCGTCGCTATTTGCCTTGCGGCTTTGTCGCCAAGCCGATTTGGGAAATTCCGATCCGGCCGACCACATCGAGCACATCCATCACCGCCTGGTATTGGGTGAGGCTGTCCCCGCGCACCACTACGGGAAAGTCAGGCGTCTGCGCTTTCTGGGCATTTAAACGCTGCTCGAGCTCGGGGATTGTGACCGGAACCGTATCCAGAAATACTTTCCCTTCGTTGTTGATCGTGATCGCTTTTGTTTGCGGTTTGGCGAGACTCGGCGAAGTGCTCGCCTTCGGGAGATTCACCTTTAATCCCTGCACGGTCGCCGTCGTCATCAAGATGAAGATGACGAGAAGCACATAGGCCAGATCCAACATCGGTGTGATGTTGATGTCGTCGTATGGTTTGGTGTCGGCTTGAACCTGCATAGTCGTCGATTGTTATCTAGCGCAGCGTTACGCGATTATCTCCAACTCCACCGCCTGTGGCTGGTGACGTTGCCGACCGTTGCCGTGGTCGCTGCGTCCGCCGTAGTGCTCGGCAATTTTGGTGACGAACTCGTCGATGAAGACGTGCATGTCGCTAGTGGCGTCTTTCACGCGCGACACCAGATAGTTGTAGCCAAACAACGCCGGGATCGCGACAATCAGGCCGGCGACCGTTGCAGCAAGCGCGGCGGCGATTCCGGGCGCGATGGCATTCACATTGACGTCGCCTTGGGCGGCGATGGCAGCGAAGGTGATCATTACGCCGACGACTGTGCCTAACAAACCAAGAAATGGTCCGCCGGAGATTGCAATCGTCAGAAGCACCATCATTTGATTGAGCTTTTGGGTTTCGCGCACGAGACCACCATCGAGGCTTGCCCGAATCGTTTGAATTGAGCGGGCCGACAACAGATGCGACTCGGCGGCGCCTTCCATCGCAAGACGGTGCCGGATTTCTTCGGCGCCAATCTTATAAATGCGATAGACCGAGGCGAATTTCACGATCTGGCGCTCGCGATTGTCGATCCGGCCGCCGAGCGTGATTGCATCCCGCGGATCATCATGGTCGAGAAAACTCAGATCGGCTGCGACGTGTTTCCAGTCTTTGAAAAACTGGGCGTTGCCTTTTGTGACCGCAGTGATGTACTTGGCCTTGTTTACCATTACCACCCAGCTGATCGCGGACATGACCACGAGCACACAGATGACAAGCCAACCATCTACGGTCAGCGAACGCAGAATGACCCCGACGTATCCGCCGCTGAACCAGCTCGACTTTGTCTCGTCGTTAGTGAACGTCAGCAACTTCGGAGCTTTGTCCGCGCCCTGGCTAAGCGCTGCGATTTTAATGAAACCGGCGGGCCGCGCGACTCTCGACATCTCTAACTCATCCATTTCACCGGCGAAACCGGCGCTCCCGCCACCGGCCGTATCCGCGCCGAGAGATGCCGGGCTATTCATCGCTGGCAGAGCCGCGTTCAGCGTAGCCGCACGTTGCCCGTTTACGTATAGAGTAATGGTCGACCCGGCAGCAGTTACGGCCAGGTGGTGCCAGCTATTTGCAGCGATCGTCGGCGCTCCTTGTGTTCTCGCTCCGTTGACTTCGACAAACGGAACGCCGTTGTCCGTGCCGATAAGAAAGCCATTCGTGCCGTCACGCCGGTTAAAGATGATGGCGTTGGGCTGTGAAGTCGCGGGTTTGATCCAGGCCGACCAGGTCAGCGCGCCACCGTCCGTCCAAATCAGTGATTCCGATGCCGGAATTGTAATTCCGCTGTTGCCATCAAATCGGACACCTGGTCCAATGAGCGCCCCTGAAACGGTAATTCCGGGGGTCTGCGCGTTGTTGCCGTAAGTGGTGGAATCGTGCGGAGGCGCGTTGTTGTCCGCGAAGTGATACACAAGAACGGTGTTTACGTCGTAGGTTCCTTTGGGATCGTCAACGCGCTTCGCGCTGCTCCCGGCGTTGCCGTAGTACATCCAGAAGCTCGTTTTCGTGCCGGGCTTCAGATCGGGAATCTTTACCCACACGAAGGCTTCGTTAAGCAGCCCATCGTACTTCTCGATGTGATGGGTCAGAACGGTTTTGTCGTCAGCCCCAAGGAACCGAATGTCGCTGCCATCCTCTTTTGCGTCGGCAAAACGAAAGTTGCCATCATATAGCCGAATCAAAATCGCAGTTGTTCCGATCGGGTCTGCTATCGGCGCGCCAGCGGTCGACGTATCGATCTCGATCTTTTTGCGGATTGTCCAGTCCCTGTTCCACCACGCGAACGTACTATTCGTTAGGGAAATAAATGACAAACAAGCGATCAATCCAACACTGAACCGGGGATTAGATGTCATACGATAGAACGGTTGTAATTTATCAAAAATCGGCCCAAATCCGGAACGTAGCTCTCAAATCGAATGCGTCGGTTTGGATCTCGCTTATCAAAGGAATCGCCAGGTCAACAGACCCGTTGAAATGATTCCGGAAGCGGATATGGCTGCCGAAGCCGACGCTGGCAAGACCGAATGCCGAGTCTTGTCCCGGCAACGGGTCAATCAGCGTGAGGTATCCGCCATCGGCGAAAACGTAGAACCGCCATTCGTTGGCCTCCGGACTGGCCGACCCAAAAACTGAAGGGCTGCGCAACTCGACCGAACCGGCAAACCCGTTGTCGCCCAGTGTTTCAGCTTCGAGATAGCCACGGACGGTGCCTAAACCGCCACCGGCAAATTGCTCGCTATTAACCAGAGGTTGATCCGAGACCTGGCCTTGGACCCTGCCAAAGAATTGGAAGTGGCCGGGCAAGTCGTGCTGGTGTGAGATATCGCTGCGGAGATAAACGAAATTTGAATCGGCCTTGAAGCGATTGAGATCGAGCTCTTGTCCGCTGCTACCTGGTCCCCGCACGTTAAAGATTAGACCGGCGTTTGCATTCGTGACCGAAGATTTCGTCGTCCAGGTAGCAGCGTAGTTCGCGCTAAAAGGATAGTAGGTAATTGGAGCTGGCTCGGTAGTGGCCGCAATTGTTGTAACCTGATTAAAATGTTTGTAGTCGAAGCCGAACGTAATGGAATGAAAGAAGTCTGTCCGCGGCGGCAATGCGACGATTGCGCGGGCGCCGATAACTTCACCGCGCCCGGCCTCCGCGATGCTACCAAGGGTCGATACGTTGGACTCTTGTTTGATACCTTGCGCGATCAGCGTCAACCAACTTGGTTCGGCAAATCGCATAACGTAATAGCCGGAAAATACCTTTACGTCGTTGATATTTTCGGGTGCGACCTGGATGCTGCCGCCGAGCGTATGCCCCAGTTGCCAAAGATTGTTGTAGCTGGCAGAGACGTTTAGACGCAGCGGCGTAGTGTCGGCGCTGTACCGGTTATTCAGTTCCACGCTCCCATGTAACGGGAAAGTATCCTGCACGTTGAGATCGATATCGACCGTCCCCGGTATCACTCCGGCTTTCAATGACGGAGTGATTCGGCGATCGGGAAGCTGATTGAGTGCGACGACGTCGTGGGTAACGGCGTTAAAATTTGGGACGCCACCTTCGGCGAGCGACGGCGAAGCCTCTTTAATCTTCTCCAATGAGAAGTAGCGCGATCCATGAACTCGTAAACGGCCTATCGGGCTTTCCATCACCTGCAAAACAATGATGCCGTGAGCGCCCCGCTGTGGCGGCACGCTCACCGATACAGTCTGATACCCTTTTGCCTGATAAGCTTTCTCTAAAGCAGCGCGTGCTTGTTCTATGTCTTCCGGCCCGCGGCCGGATCCTAGAAACGGATAAACGGCTTCTTCTACCTCGATTTGCTGAAGCTTATGGACGCCGCGAACCCGATACTCCTTGATAAAGAGATGACCAACAGCTGAGGCTCGCGTTTCCGGCGCCTCTGCCTCCGGGCGAGCAGTACTGGTCATAACAGCCGGCTGCCGGGGTTCCGCGCCGAGTAATACCGGAGAAATGTAAAGAGCAGTCACCATAACAATATCTACGACCCGAAGAACTCTCAGGCTCGCGTAAAACTGCCACCGGACTGACTTGAATCGGAGTGAAACACGCATGCCATCGGTTCGGCCCCATTGTTACCATTGGCCCGACGGCCGACCAATCTTCTGATTGTTACATTTGCGTGACAGGTATTGTCAACAGGAGGAGGATTATCCTCTGTAAGCAACGAGGCGAACGGAATGTGACAATATCGTCACGTGAAATCGAGCGGGTGCTGGAAAACCTGGACGCGCTCCCGTTTGGGCGCTCCAATTGTTGCGGTTAATTATTGGATCGGCTGTCATGTACCTTTTTTCGCGATACCTTGGACTTCTTTCCCCGCTTGTAGCGTTAGAACTCCTACTCTCCAGCGTAGCCACGCAAGCAACGGACCATAGCACGGCCCCACAAACAATCGTCCACTATAACCAAGGGGACCTGTTCATCGGTTTTCGGGCCACAGGAGGCACGGGCGCTGCGCAGGACTATCTGGTAGATATTGGACAGCCAGACCAATTCGTAAATGCGAATGGTACGTTTGTCGTCAATACGGGAAACATGATTTTGGACTTGAATGCGCTCTTTGGGCCAGACTGGTATACCCGTATCGACCCCAGCACCGGCAACCGCGCCGTCCTTTGGAGTATTGTTGGTGGCCGATTGATCGCTGGCGGCACTGATCCGGTCAACACCCTCTACGCTACCAATCCAAATCCGACTCCGTGGCCGCGTCGTTCCAATAGCAACCAATCGGGGATAACCAGTCTTACCGATGCGATGGGCACGACCTACGATGGTAACATGTCGACGAACAACAATCCCAACGCCATCACGCAATTAATTACCCAAGGGAATAGCTACGCCTCCTTCCAACCCCCAGGACCTAATTCAGGCGGTATTAGCTTTCAAGAATGGAATCCTACCATTGAAGGGTTTCCAAACACCGCGCTAGGCCTGGATCGGATCGTTCCAAGCAGCACCCAGGGCCTACCAAGTCAGTTCCTGGGTACGTTAACTTTGAGTTCGAACGGGGTTCTCACCTTTACCCCTGTCGGCAGTCCTACGCCAACGCCTACACCAACACCAAGCCCGACACCGACGCCAACGGCTACACCAACACCCACGACAACTCCCACACCTACGGTCACGCCAACTCCTACGTCAACGCCTGGCGTTACACCGACTCCCTCTCCCGGAGGTACCCCGTCTTTATCTTTTCTGGGAAATATCTCGTCCCGGATGAGCGTAGGAACGGACGACTTTGTTTTGATTGGAGGCTTCATCATTCAAGGCAACGGCGCAAAGACGGTGATGGTTCGGGGGATTGGCCCATCGCTTGCGCAGGCGGGAATCACTAATTTTCTACAGGACCCCGTTCTTGAGCTATACAACTCCTCCGGCCACAGGTTGGCCACGAATGATAACTGGCCGGCAAGCGCGGATGAAGCAGGCATATTCAACAGTGGTTTAGCGCCGAGAGATTCACGCGAATCTGCTATTCTTGCCACGCTCGCACCGGGCACTTATACAGCGATCCTCCGGGGAAAGAATCGCGGTACGGGTGTGGGTTCGGTTGAGGTTTACGACATGGATCACGCCGAGAGAGCGAAACTCGTCAACATTTCCACCCGCGGTTTCGTGCAGACGGGCGAAGACGTGATGATAGGAGGCTGGATTATCAGTGGAAGCCACCCGGCAACGGTGCTTGTTCGTGCCCTCGGCCCGTCGTTGGCACGCTTTGGCGTGCCCGGTGTTCTCACCGACCCTGTCCTCGAGTTGTACGATGGGAACGGCCATATTCTTTTTAGCAACGATAATTGGCAAGATCGGCAGAGGGATGAAATTCAAGCCACCGGATTGGCGCCACCCGACCCACGGGAACCGGCGCTGTTAGTTACACTTCCTCCGGGCCGCTACACCGCCATCGTTCGTGGAAAACATCTTCTTACCGGTCAGGCGTTAATCGAAGTTTACGATCTGGACTAACGAATCTTTTAGCGAAGAACTGATACCTCTGTCCTACCTTTGACTCTTAAGGGCTGTCGGATCAGGAGCCATTTAAGGTGACACACTTGAAGCGAATTCCTTCCGGATCGCCGTTGTAATCAGGCAGCGGATTTCGTTGATGGAGCACAGCATGGCCAGGTTTATCTTATCGCCTCCCAGCCTCGCCCCTCTGATTCACTTGATTCTTTTTTATCATCTGCTCGCAGCGAGCTCAATTCAGCTTGAAAAAGCGGAGGCAGCAAAGCAAGGCAGCGCCGAGGCCCAATTTGAGTTAGGTCGCGCCTGCCTCAAAGGGGACGGCACTGAGATAAACTATCCCGGAGCCTTTGACCTGTTGAGCAAAGCCGCCGCGAGAGGACATGCCGGAGCGGAGGGTCTCCTAGGCTCGATGTACGAAAGGGGATTGGACGTTACGCAGGACTACGCTAAAGCCGTCTTTTGGTACAAGAAAGCAGCTGACGCGGGTATTTCCTCTTCCCAGTACAATCTTGCCGGCCTCGTTATTCAGGGCAAAGGCTGCGCTGCGAATCCCGCAGAAGCCATGGCATGGTATGAGAAGGCGGCGGCCCAGGGAATGCCCGAGGCAATGGCGAATTTGGGGCGCGTCTATTATTTTGGCGACTACGGAATAAAGCAGAATTATCCTGAAGCCGCCAAGTGGTTATCTCAGGCCGCCGCCAAAGGGAATGCCTAGGCCCAGAACACACTTGGGGTTATGAGTGAGATCGGTCTTGGAGTAAAGCGAGATTGGGCCGCTGCGGTGGAGCTTTTTCGTAAAGCGGCTGAACAAGGCGATGCGAAGGCCCAAAGCAACCTGGGCCAGATGTATGCCCGAGGCCGAGGTGTGGAACGCAATCTCGCGTTCGCCTACAAATGGCTTAGGCTAAGCGTGGAGCAGAATGAGATAACAGCGCAGAAGGCGCTACACGAAGTGGAACCAGAAATGAGTCCCGAGCAGATCGCTGAAGGCGAGCGGCTTGCCCGCGAGTTTCGAGATCGCACTGGGCAACGCTGAGCTGGGCCCAGTTGTGGACTGACTGGAAGTCATTATCTGCGTCGCCAATGATGATGTGGCCATTAGCGGCGTTTATCATGGAATGAACGCCAAGCTGTTCATCTTTGCAGGCGCAGCTGTTCTGCTTATTGCCGTAACACTAACATTCTTTCCGGCGATCCACAATGGCTTCGTGGACTTTGACGATCCCCTCTATATTCTTGAGAATCCACGTGTCCAGTCCGGCTTAGACTGGCAAGCCGTTAAATGGGCCTTTACCACCGGACGTGGTGCAAACTGGCATCCAATAACATGGCTCTCGCATTCGATCGATTGCGAACTGTTTAAACTTCGCCCCTGGGGCCATCACCTTACGAGCGTCATCCTGCACGTCGCGAATACAATTCTGCTTTTTGTTTTCTTGCGAAAGGCCACCGGCACGTTCGCCCGAAGCTTTGTGGTAGCTGCGTTGTTCGGAGTTCACCCTTTGCACGTAGAGTCGGTCGCGTGGATCGCTGAACGCAAAGACGTTTTGAGCACGACATTCTGGATGCTCGGAATGCTGAGCTATGGGAAATGGGTAGGCCAGGTCAAGTCTACTGGCCAAGGATCAGGTCTTTACTACGCTGTTACGATCGTGGTTTTCGCTCTCGGCTTGATGAGTAAGCCGATGGTGATCACTTTCCCGCTCGCTCTTTTGCTGCTTGACTATTGGCCCCTCGGTAGGCTTGACACCCAGAGAGGTACCCGGCATGTTCTGAGATTAGCATTCGAGAAGTGGCCGCTTTTTCTCCTGGGTATTGCCTCAGCAGGAGTTACATATCTGGTCCAGCAACACGGCGGTGCGATGGAGGCAAAGAATTACTTCCCCTGGGTGGTTCGCTTTACCAACATTCCGATCTCGTACTGCCGTTACCTGGGTAAGATTTTCTACCCTGTAAATCTGTCGCCTTACTACATTCATCCGCGGATATGGCCGGTCGCGGAGGTGCTCCTAGCAACGCTGTTTTTGGCCGTTCTCTCCCTAATCGTACTGCGACTCCGCCGCCGCATGCCCTACCTCTTTTTTGGCTGGGCTTGGTTCATTATCACTTTGCTGCCGGTCATTGGCATCATCCAAGTCGGGACCCAGTCGATCGCCGATCGCTACACCTACGTTCCTTCGATCGGAATTTTCATCGCCGTTTGTTGGAGTTTGCCAAAGCTGCTGCCGGAATCACGAGTGGCCCACCTCATTTTAGGCTCGGCCACCATCGTGGTTCTGATTATTCTGGCCCACCTTACTCGCGCACAGATCGCTTACTGGAAAGACACTGTAACCCTCTTTCGCCACGCACTTATCCTCGAACCCGATAACAACCTCGCACACCTTGACCTTGGCGTCGGTCTTGCGGAGCAAGGCCGTACCGCCGAGGCGATGCGGGAAGTTCGCCAAGCATTGCGCCTGAATGGGGACATTGCTGAGGCGTATCTTACGCTTGGATTATTGCTGAGCGACGAAGGTCGATTCGGGGAAGCAATCACAAGTTTTCGCGAAGGACTTGCCCGCCATCCAAACGACGCAAAAGGTCGTTTGCTTCTTGGGATAGCCCTCCACCGGCTAGGCTCGCTTGATGCCGCGGCCGAAGAATTCAGGACTGCTGCGCGCCTGCAACCGGAACTCGTTGAGGCTTTCAATAACCTCGGAATGGTTTATCGGGAACAGGGGAAATTTGACCCGGCGATCGAAGCGTACCGGCAAGCGCTGGCCACCAGGCCGGCTTTTGCGGACGCCCATAACAATCTTGCGATTGCCTTTTATTCAAGTGGTCGCTCCGGGGAGGCGCTGTCAGAACTCCGCGAAGCCTTGCGGCTAAATCCTCACTCTCCGGAATTTCACACGAATTTCGGCATTTGCTTGGAAGGATCAGGTAAAATTGACGAAGCCCTGGCGGAGTATCGCGAAGCTGTGCGCTTGAATCCCAACTACTCCACCGCCCAGACCAGGTTAAATCGGCTCTTGGCCGGGAAAGAAGGCCATCCAAAATAGGAGCTAGGTTTACTTATGATTGTTTGCGGGTCGCTGCTAGGTCTACGAATGAAGAGCGCTTTCTTTTTCACCTCGTAATGGTGTTGCATCCAACTCTTCACCGTCGCGTAATCGGTAGCCAAAGCCGCGCACCGTTTCAATGACTCCCGTGTGTTTGCCGAGCTTCTTTCGCAGACGACGTACATGGGTATCGATCGTCCGCGTCTCAGTTGAGCGGCTGTAACCCCACACTTCGTTTAGCAGGCGATCGCGACGATGGGCGCGGCGCGGCATTTCCAGAAGCTTTGTCAGGAGCTTATACTCAACCGTAGTCAAACGCACCGGTGTATTGTCGACCAGGACCAAATGGCGCGCGACGTCGAGCGTAATTGGTCCGGCCCGCAGACTCTCGGTTGGGAATTCGTATTTATTCCGTTGAAGAATTCCCCGAGCGCGGAGGACGAGCTCACGTGGGCTAAAGGGTTTGGTCACATAGTCAGCCGCACCCATCTCAAGGCCGACAATCTTATCCACTTCATCCACTTTGGCGGTAAGCATGAGAATAGGAATGTGATGGGTCGCAGCGTTGACCTTTAGCAACTTGGCAACCTCCAGCCCTGGCATTTTCGGGAGCATCAAATCCAGAACGATCAGGTGTGGCACTTCGCGCAATGCCTTGACATAACCAGCGCGACCATCGGATGCGGTCGAGACGGTAAAGCCACCGGCCTTAACGAACGCGCGGGTCACCAAGTCTAGAACATCCTTGTCATCCTCGATGACGAGAAGGCGTGATTCGCTCATGTCGAATTGTTTAATCGTGTTTACTCGCCCATTATGCGAGGAGGCAACGGACAATTCACGCCCGCAAGTGTTACAATTAGGTGTCACATTGGTGACATTTCCCGGATGCTCCCCCAGGCTGTGTGACAAATTCGTCACGCGGCCCGCTCTACTCGGCCTGGTGGACGGCCTGATTCTGCTGATCGCTAAAGGCTTCGACTCCGAAGATCGTCTCGAACTGCTCGTCGATTATCGGTTGCGCCTGCATCCAAAGGTTGCGATAATCTGGGTCGGACGGGTTCCGATTCCAGCCGCCCAGAGCGGCAGCGAACTCCTCCTGCAGGTTGGCCAGCCTTTGATATTGTTCGTCCGTCCAGTTAGCCTCCGCGGGTGGATTGTAAAAGGCTAGAGGTTTGACCACAGCGTCGGCCTCTTCCAAGAGAGGCTGACTCTGAGTCTTGCTAACTGCACCGTTTCTCTGAGCAGTCCTGGCGGTTGAAGGAGGTGTTGCGGGTTCGGTATTTTGGTCGAGTGGGGATCTATCGTAACTAGACAGTTCAACTGGCGTGGTGGCGGGCGACATTGCCATCCCAGGTTTACTTGAGTCGGGGTCCGCGCCACCTCGATTCGAGAGCGATAATATCAATGGCGCGACGGCACCTGGTAGAAGGAGAGCGGCGATTGATAGCCAGATCCGCCAGTCAAAGATCCGGCTTTGTCCAAATAAAGAACCGGTGCGGGTTTTGACCGCACCGGTTCGATCTATCTTAGTCCGCGATAGCAACGACTTTAGTAATTTTGCGTGATTTTACCGCCATCAGTCGTGCGGCTGACGTGCATGCTGCTGAGGCGGACAACTGCATCCGTTGTTAGCAACTGGTTCGCTACTGTGTCAGCGGTAGTCTTCACAACACCGCTAGTCCCGGAACGATAGTAGAGATGCTCGTATCCCCAGAAGGAGTATTTGCCTTCAGTTAGCGCAGTGACAGTGTTGTAGTCAGTGCTACCGTTTCCACCTAAAAACTGGCCGCAGTAAGAGAGCTCAACGGCGCCGGCCGGTATGGCCGTATTATTCGCGTCGTTCGTTCCCAGGTACGTGATCGTGGTCGTGTTTGCCGGCGTGTTATTCCCCATCGCCGCCGCAAGTGTTCCGCCACTAGAGTAGCCTCCGTTATAGAGACTGACAGGAATGCCGTTCACAGTCTCGGCTGGCCATGGGGCGAAGTGGTCGATTGTTCCACCAGAGGTGGTGATGACGTTGTTACTCGCGTCCTGTGGTTGAAACTGCTTGACGGTGGCTTGAGCGCCGAGCCCTGTTTCCGCTAACGCGGTCAGGCGCGTTCCGGAATCCGGATCCCGGCCGGTACCGTAGACAGTAAATCCTTCGTCTGCATTGTTACCGGTAAACAGCGCCAAACCCATTCCTGTCGTGCTGAAAAGATCCCTAGCTAGCTGTGATGTGATATTTGTTAGCGCGGGAGGAGGTCCGGAGGCACTCGTTTTTGCGACTACGAACTTAAAGGGCACGACCCCGACCGGGGAATTAGGCGACTCCGTCAAGGTAGGATAGGTTGTGCCTCGGTACAAGCCGAAAAACGCCGAAGACGATTGATAACTATCCGACATCGCGACGTCCGGGGTTTCAGTGTCGCCATTGGTGCCGACGACCGGGTTGCCCAGACCTCCTTGGCCACCGGTCGTTCCCGCTACACTATCCAGGTAATAGAGAACAGGAAGCGAAGCCGACACGGTCTGGATTCCGCCTTCAGAACCGGACCACGACGTCTTGATAACGACGGCGTTTCCACCTACCGTGCCGTGAAAGATCGCATAGCTCGAGCCGCCAAGGGTCGAGCCGCTATAGGCATAGGTGAAACCGGCGTCGAGAACGTGAGTGATAGCCGAGTGAACGTTCGACCGGTAGGCGGTCGAACCCGTCAGCCGAACATCCGTTTGCGCCTGAGCAAAACCAGCGCAGGCCGCGCAGAGCACTGCCGCTAGCAATAGTTTAAATGTGTTCATAGGTTGTGAATTTCTGCTGATTGTTTGAGGTTGAATTAGAGCCTTTTAGTAAGGTTGAAGTATTCCTTGTCGTTTTCTTTTGTTGGTTAATTTTATCTTGTTGGTTTAGTTGGTTTATTAAGCTTGATCGCTAGGCCTCCGGCGCCAGGCGAGGAACGCGATTAGCAATCCAGCGCCGAGACCCATCGAAGCAAGTGAGGAAGGTTCCGGTACAGATGTAAACACCACATTGCCGTTAGTCATCAGCTGAAGCGTCCCCAAATCTTGACTTTGGCCGCCGGTGCTGCTTGGAACGATTCTGTCCAAGGTCAGAGTCACGTTTGGGAAGCCTTCATTGGTTGGATTCCAGGTTTGAAAGCTAATACCACCGGAGTTAGGACCGCCGGGTTGGAAAGATCTATAACTGTTGCTACTACTATCCGCTTGGATGATGGCGGTATCGCTATTGGGGGTTGAATTGTTGCCGTCATAGGTTGTGCCCATCGCATCAGTTAGACTCGTCGTCCCGGATTGGGAGCTATTGGAACGCCGAGGCCACGCAGTGGGATTCGGGTTGCTGGAGTAGAGTGTGTTAGCGACATCCCCGCCAGCCGCCACCAGCCGACCGCCGACTACAGCCCATTCCACCGCATTTACGCCGGTGGTGGGATCGATGCGCGTATACCAGTCGTTCCCGAAAACGCTCGAGAGATCGAGCGGACTAGCGTTGGTGATCGTGATCGTGGTATTTGGGGGAGCATTGTTGAACTGGTTCGGCTGTCCGATGTCGACCAGATAATCGTTTGTTCCGTCGGTAGAACGGAATCCCAGGAACAAGTCACCGTCCGCATAATGGACGGTGACCGCAAATGCTTGCGAAGCGATTAGCGCCATGCAAGTCAAAACCAAACTTCCTAAAACGCGAGATTTTGTCATTGTTCTTTTCATTGTTATTAAGGCTTTCTTCGTTTGTTATTTCTAGGTTTTCAGCGCTCAGTGAGACGCTTTCTTTGCTCCGAAGGTTAAGTGCGCAATCTCGGGTGTCGAGAAAAGATTAGTAACGTTTGCATGACGTAAGTGACGGTTCCGTCACACGATACGATTAACGCGCTCGTAGTTGAAATGCCGAATGTAACGCTTGCTCTTCGATTGTTACAGAAACGTCACCTAGGTCAGGCACTTGCAATGCTGCTAGGCAGTCAGTTGTTACCGGAAACCGACGACGCCTCGTTCTTCAGGACCTTCTCGCATTCATCAAGGCGTAAACCGGTTAACCTAGAAGATTGTACAGACTAGAAACGGTGCGCCGCTTTGTTTCGAATCGAAAAAACACGCGGATCGCTCTGTTTACCATCGGATCGCCGTGGCCAAACTTGATGGTTTCTTGAATGGTTTTGCGAGGCGCTTGCGCATACGGGACCAGCATTCAACTAGTCCTTCCATCGGCTGGGAGATGACTCGCATCCTAGTGTTGCCCGTCGAAAAAGCGTGTAGGATAAGCTACGGAAATGGCCCAAACTCGAAAATCACTCGTCACACCGAACCGTATCCCAAGGTGCTGATAATTCATCATAATCCCTCCGGGGTCTGTGTACGAATAAGAACTATACGCCCGCTTCACGTCGAAAGAAGACACTCCTAGTTGAATGCCGTTATCGGTATGAAACACTGTCGTTACGGGCTTAAGATCCGACCAAGTCATAGTGTTGGTATCGATGGGCTGGTACGTATACGCCCCGGTTTCGACTTGCCGAACGGACGGCGCCGCGCCCAAAAAAAGGTCGATCTGCATATTTAGATCTGGGTAATACCATTGGTACGAGTCCCTCGTCGTCTCCGTCGAATCCGGGCGCCCCAGTATTGCGAGGACTTCATCCATACCCATGCCCAGGCGAATAGGTCCAATTCGCTCGCCGGGAACGATAAGATGATCCGATGCTGCCATTGCTTGTCGTCTTTTTTCTCGATCGGCGGCGGGCACGCTGTCCCCGTCCCCGTAACACGAATCCGAAGCATAGCTTGCCAGCACTAGTATCATTGCCGCATTCAGCAAAAACTTGGTTCGATCCAACGTTTTCATAACAACTCAAGTGAATTGACTGTTGGTAGGTTTAAACCAAAGCAACAGCATTCGACGAGTGGGCCTCGATTTACTCCAAGCCTCCTCGCTGATCTCACCAGCCTCATCTCTGATGATTTAGGCTACTCGGTGGGGGCGCTTTCCGGCAAGTTACAATCATGTGACAACTGTACTACGAAGCGGGTGCTCTTTTTGATTCGTTCATAGTTCTCAGACCAGCACGTTGGCGGCATCCATGTGACGGAGTTGTCACTTACGTCATGCAAAAGTTACAAATCTTTTCTCGACGTCCAGCTTCTCGCACACTTAAGAATTGTTGGCAATTGCTCCGTTGGTTCTTTATTAAGTAGAATGACAGGAATAAATACCCCAGGCGACCTAACCGTGTCGGACGTTGGCAGTGACTTGATCTACAAATTCACTCCTGCTCGGCTCAAACGCGACCAGCACAACGATTTAACGCGATGAAAATGATAAACCCAACAAAATGGGCGATTGCGATCGCATGCATCGGCTTTATAGCGTTCACCGTGCAGCCAGCCAAAGCAGACTCAATTACCTTTGACCTTACTACTGGGAATTTAGCCATCTCCAGCTTCCACGGGCCTTACGCCAACGTGCTCGTCAATAGGACCAGTACCACCACCGCCGTCATCACGTTCACCTCCATGACAAACAGTGGGAACATTTATCTAATTGGAGACGGGAGTAGTGTTGCTGTCAATGTGAACGCGGCTTCGTGGACAGTTGCCGCTATTACAGGGTCAAACAGCGGCACGGGATTCTCCCCGGGGCCCTACAGTAATGGTGGAAGTCATAATGTAGACGGGTTTGGAATTTTTCGTCAAACGATCAACAGCTTTGACGGCTTTACACACGCGTCCGACACTCTGAGTTTCAATGTTAATGCCACGTCCGGCACTTGGACGAATGCTGCCGATGTCCTGACCCCGAACAGCGATGGGCTTTTAGCAGCGGCACACATTTTTGTTACACAATTCCCTGCCAACGCTTCAAACGGCACACTCGCTACCGGTTTCGCTGCCAATACAGTTCCCGAGCCCGGGACTGTAAGCCTAGTCGCCTTGGGTGTTCTTGGACTGGTAGGCGCACTACGTAAGCGTCGGCTCGGCCCCTTTAACATTCGGAACAAAGAAAGCGTATCACGTGCGAGCGGATTCGGGTGCGCGCTCAAAACTTAGAAATAATAGACGAAGAAAGCCCTAGTAACAATGAAAACATATCGCCTCTTAGGAAGTTTGGTTTTGGCTTGCATGGCGCTAATCGCTTCGCAAGCGGTTGCGACCACTGTCCATTATGTGGACGGTGACTTGTTCCTGGGATTCCGTTCGACTGACGGAACACAGGATTATCTGGTGGACATCGGACAGCCCGACCAGTTCGTAAACGCTCCGCCAGGTGGCACGATCTTGATCACCAACCCTTGTTCGAGCGATCTCTCGACCGTTTTCGGGGCGGATTGGTATACGCGCATCGATCCAAACACGGGCACAAATGCGGTGAGGTGGGCGTTTGTCGGCGGGCGCTTGGTGGGGGCTGGTGGCGATGTCGCTAACACACTCTACTCCAGCAATCCGACTGGTGTACCTTGGCCTCGACGTTCCAATGCCTCCCAATCTGGAACGACGAGTCTTACCGATGCGCAGGGCACAACCTTTGACGGTAACATGTCAACATCCTGCTGCCCTACCTGCCTCATCCAAGCGGATGGTAGTGCCAACAGCTACGCATCTTTCCAACCCGGCGGGCTTAACTCCGGGGGGATTAGCTATCAAACCTGGAATCCCAGCAACGAAGGAACACCGGCTTTGACTCTAACCTTCGACCGAATCCTTCCAAGCAGCACCGGCGGCCAAAGTCAAAATTTGGGGACGCTTCAGCTGATGACTAACGGCACGGTGCTATTTACAGCTGCGCCGATGGTGCAAAGTGCGTTCTCGCGAAAGACTCATGGCGCAGCTGGTACTTTCGATGTCCCGCTGCCGCTGACTGGCAACGTAGGAGTCGAATGCCGCAGCGGCGGGGCCACAAACGATTATCAGATGATCATTAACTTCACCACCACAGTCACGGTTGGAAGCGCCTCGGTGACTTCTGGCACGGGCAGCGTGAGCAGCTTCAGCGTGAGTGGGTCACAGGTCACCGTCAATCTGACTGGGGTTACCAACGTCCAGAGAATCACGGTTACGCTCATGAACGTGAATAATGGCGGTAACTTCTCGGTTTCCATGGGCGTCCTTATTGGCGATGTGAATGGCAATGCCACCGTCAGTGCGGCGGACGTCGCTCTGACCAAATCGCAAGTGGGCCAGGCGGTTTCTAACTCGAATTTCCGCGCGGACGTGAATGCCAATGGTGTGATCAACGCGGTGGATGTCGCACAGGTCAAATCCACGGTCGGTACGGCGCTGCCTCCTTGACGACTGAGCGGTGCTGAGAAGTTCGTCGATTATGCAATGCCGGCTGGTCTTGAGGCTACACGTCGCTGATTGATTCAGCCGGTCAAATGCTGTTCAACGTTGATGCACAGTGCGATGATAGCAGGCGCTATATCGTGCGTGCTGACGAACTGCTTACCGCGTTTCTCGATTTGGAAGTGACGTTGTTGCCGCGAACCGGATTTACGCCAACGCGAGGTTGAGCGGACTGGAAAACGAGGTCCTTCGGCTACTTGGCGATGGCAAAACAACCTTGGAAATCGCGGCGAAGCTGAAGATTTCCATGAAAACCGTTCAAGCGTATTGCGACCGGCTCAAACAAAAGCTGGACGCAGCCAACTTCAACAGACTCGTACGAATCGCGGTTTTGTCGCGTGCGGGCGTTGCTGAAATCGTTGTACGAGGCGTTCGCGGGGAATGAGCGCCAGCGAACGGTGAAATATTGCTACGCTTGCCCCTTGTTCCTACCGTCGCTTTCAGCAAATATCCGGTGTGGCTCCAGACGAGCTAAAATCGAATCTTGCTGGCTTTGTCTCGTTCGCTCAAACACTAGAGGGTGACGAGAAGAGCGAAGCGCAGACCTTTCTCGATCGTTTTTTCCACGCGCTTGGACACGAAGGCGTAATTGAGGCTGGCGCGACGTTCGAGTTTCGCGTGGCCAAGAAACCGGGTTCGCCGCAACTCGAACTAATCACGGGCAATGGTGCAACGCCTCGATTGAAAGGCGGAAAGAAGTTCGCCGACCTTCTTTGGCCCGACCGTGTGTTGATCGAGATGAAGTCGCGTGGCGAGAAGCTGGAGAAATACTATGACCAGGCATTCGACTACTGGAGTCACATCGTTCCGCATCGACCGCCATTCGTGATTCTCTGCAACTTCGATGAGTTCTGGATTTACGATTTTAATACTCAGCTCTTTGATCCGGTTGATCGCGTCGCGCTGCCCGAGCTGCCGGAGAACATTGCCTCCTTCAACTTCCTGTTGCCGGTTTGGCAAAAACCAATCTTCGGGAACAACCGCGTCGAAGTTACCCGCAAGGCTGCTGACCAAATGGCAACGGTCTTTCGAGAGATTGTCGCTCGTGGTGAAGATCGACAACGAGCGCAGCGTTTCATTCTGCAATTGCTTGTTTCGATGGTCGCAGAAGACATTGGCCTGCTTCCACGCGAAATCGTCACCGACCTTCTGTATGAGTGCGCAGAAAAGGGAGCTAGTTCCTATGATCTGATCGGCTCGCTCTTCCGACAGATGGCGACACGCGAAAAAGCACGCGGCGGCCGGTTTGAGAGTGTCGATTACTTCAATGGCGGCTTATTTGAAGTTGTCGATCCAATCGAGCTGAAACGGCCGGAGTCATATCAATTGCACGACGCCGCGCGTTACAACGACTGGAGCAAAGTGCGGCCGGAAATTTTCGGAACGCTGTTCCAAGACAGCATGGATAAAAAAGAGCGCCACGCCTATGGAGGACATTTCACAAGCGAGTTCGACATTCGGAAAGTGGTTGGCCCGACGATTGTTCGACCATGGCGTGAGCGTATCGACGCAGCAGGAAAGAATGTCGGTGATTTGCGCAGAGCACTCGTCGATCTCCGTAAGTTTCGCGTGCTCGATCCGGCGTGCGGCTCGGGCAATTTCCTTTTTATAGCATATCGCGAAATGAAACGGCTTGAGCGCGACATCCTTTTGCGTTTGCGGGAGGTGAGCAAACGCGAGCCGCTCGAAAGCGCCATCTCACTCCATCAGTTCTTCGGCATCGACATTATCCCATTCGCAGTCGAGCTGGCTAAAGTCACGCTCATGCTTGCCAAAGAGTTGGAAGTGATTGAAGCACAAAAGCTGGCCCAAACCGATCAACTGCTCATCGAAGAAAAGCCACTGCCGCTCGACAACCTCGACAAAAACATCATCTGTGCCGACGCGCTCTTCATCGAGTGGCCGAAAGCTGACGTTGTTATCGGCAATCCGCCTTTTGTCGCCAAGAACAAAATGGTACCCGAGCTCGGGGAAAATTATGTGCGGAAAGTTCGCGCTGCTTATCCCGGGGTACCTGGCAGAGCCGATTTCTGCGTTTATTGGTTCCGGAAAACACATGACTACCTTCAGCCACAACAACGGGCCGGACTAGTCGGCACAAATACGGTACGTCAGAATTATTCTCGAATCGGTGGATTGGACTACATCGTCGCGACCGAAGGAACAATCACCGAAGCTGTGTCAACTGAAGTTTGGTCCGGGGACGCTGTAGTTCACGTGTCGATTGTTAATTGGTTGAAGGGCGAAGAGGCTGGCCCGAAGAAGCTCTTTGTTCAAAAGGGCGATTCGGGAAGCCCGCAAGTTCTTTCGCAGACTGTTTCCATTTCTGCCGGAGCAGGAGCGACCGGTATCCGAGGAGCGCCTCGGGGTTTGGTTTCCGCCAGTCCGAAGATACACGGATAAGATGGATCGGGAGAAGGGCATCAGCCGGGGCAGGAAATAGCTCTCGATTTTCTGCCTCTGCCGTCGCTGTGCTGAGCGTGAGAAGCTGGCAGACATGCCAGCACTCAGCGGCTCCTGCCTCTCGTGGGTCGAATACGACTCCGGCACCATGCACCTTACCTTCCGTAACGGCCGCAGTTACACCCTGCGGGGGGTTCCGGAGCATCACTACTACGGCCTGCTCAACGCCTCGTCAGCAGGCTGGTATTTTAACACTTACTTGAAAGGTCGTTATTGAGCGGGGCTCGTCATCAGGTCGTCGACCGGCGCGATGGCAATTCCACCGCCCGCTCTCCGCTTGCAGAAGCCAAACCGCGATGGCTGAACTCTCCCGGCAGGTGCGCCACCCGTCCGATCCGACTGAATCCGACTGAATCCGACCTATGAACCTCACACGAAATGGAAAAATCGCCCGGCTGCCGCTCGCAGTCAGGCAGGAATTGAATCGCCGCTTGGACGAGGGCGAACAGGGTAAGAAGCTTGTCGCATGGCTCAATGGGCTACCCGAGGTGCAGGCCATCTTGGCCGCGGAGTTCGGCGGGAAACCCATCCGCGAGCAAAATCTCTCCGAATGGAAAAAGGGCGGCTATCCCGATTGGACGGCACAGCACGAGGCGCTGGAAATTGCCCAACGGCTTGGCGAGGACGCGGCCGAATGGAACGCGGAAGGTCGCGCGCCGCTCATTGACACATTGGCGCTCTGGCTGGTGGCCCGTTATGCCGTCGCGACGCGTCTCGTGGCCGAAACTGGTGGTCGCGAAGGGTGGCGTTTGCTACGCGAAATGTGCGGCGACATCGTCGAGCTTCGGAAGGGCGATCACAGCGCGGAGCGGCTGCAAATCGAGCGCGAACGCTTGGAACTGGAAAAGGAGCAGTCGGAAAAACGAGTGCGCGAGAAGGTTGAAAAGTTACAGAAACAATTGGCGAAAAAAAGAAAGGGCGGGATTTCGCACAAAACGCTCAAGGAAATGGAACGAGCCATGAAAATCCTTTGAACTGCAGGGTAAACTCGTGCCTAAACATTTAACATTATGCTTCGCGCTCGCGAGCGGCTCACAGAGCCGTTGCCGCAGCCCAATCAATATGTTTCGACCCTCGGCCCTTCGGACCGCCCTTTATGTATCAAACCGGATCAAACCGAATCCAACCAAATCAAACCAATGGACAGAAAACACAATGACCGTGGGCTACGATTTCCAAACCTCACGATTCCTTGCTCGAAACGAAAAACTCGTTTTGAACTTGCGCGATCGCTGAGCAGGGAACGAGCCGCAAAAAGACGAGCAACCGAACGCTTGGCCAAAGCGAAATGCAGTCCGATCTTACAAGCTGAGCTTATTCGACGGTAACGCTTTTGGCCAAGTTGCGCGGTTTGTCGACGTCGCGGCCGAGCTCGACAGCGAGATGGTAGGCGAGAAGCTGAAGCGGGATGACCGTGAGAATCGGCATCACGCAATCTGGGACGTCTGGCAGCGAGATAATTTCATTTGCGATGCCTTTGAGTCGCTTTGCTCCGTTGCCACTGGTGAACGTGATGATGGGGCCTTTGCGCGCTTTAACTTGCTCGATGTTGTTTAAGTTTTTGGAAAAAACGGCATCGTCGGGCGCGACGAAAATGGAAGGGAGATCGGGGCGGACGAGGGCAATGATGCCGTGCTTGAGCTCGGCGCTCGGATGGCCTTCGGCGAAAATATAGGTGATCTCCTTCATTTTCAGCGCGCCTTCGAGCGCGATGGGAAAATTGAATTGGCGTCCGAAGAAAAGCATCCCGTTCACATCGGCATATTTTTTTGCAATCGCTTTGATCTGATCGCTCAGCTTGAGCACTTCCTCGATTTGTTCTGGCAATGTTTCGAGCGCGGCAATGATCCGGCTTCCGTCCGCCGTGGAAAGATTGCGCATCCGGCCGAGGAGCAAGCCGATGAGAGTGAGAATGACGAGTTGCGATGTGAACGATTTCGTGGCGGCGACGCCGATCTCTGGTCCGGCATGCATGTAAACGCCGCCGTCGCTCTCGCGCGCGATCGTGCTGGCGACATTGTTGCAAATCCCGAGCGTGCGATAACCTTTGCGGCGGCTTTCGCGCAGGGCGCCGAGCGTATCGGCAGTCTCACCGCTCTGGCTGATGGCGAACACCAGAGTATCGCGCGTCATCGGGGGGTTGCGATGTCGAAATTCGCTCGCATGTTCGACTTCGGTGGGGATGTTGGCGAGCTGCTCGATCAAGTATTCGCCGACCATCCCAGCATGAAGCGCTGTCCCGCAGCCGGTCAATACAACGCGGCCGACATCGCGTAATTGTGCGGGCGTCATGTTCAATCCGCCAAGTTTGGCGGTACATTCTTCAAGATTGAGACGTCCGCGCATCGCATCGCGCACCGAGTGCGCTTGCTCAAAGATTTCTTTGAGCATGTAGTGAGGGTAGTCGCCTTTCTTGATGTCTTCGGCGGTGAACTCAACTTTGCTGACCTGATGATCGCCGGTTTCGCCGACCAGCGAACTGATCTCGAATTTGTCGCGCTCGACGGCAACGACATCGAAATCATTCAAATAAACAGCGTCGCGTGTGTAGGCGACGATCGCACTCACATCGCTGGCCAGAAAATTTTCGTCTTTGCCAACGCCGAGCACGAGTGGGCTGCCCCGCCGTGCGCCGACGAGAAAATTAGGAATGTCGCTGTGCACGACCGCGATGCCGTAGGTGCCGATGACTTGTTTCAAAGCCCTGCGCACGGCATTGACGAGACGAGCCTTCGAATCCTTGCCGTCGAGCTGCTGATAAATGTTGCCGACGAGGTGCGCGAGTACTTCGGTGTCGGTCTGTGAGCGGAAATCATTGTCACCGTCGCGAACCAACTGTTCCTTGAGCGCCTGATAGTTTTCGATCACGCCGTTATGAACGAGCGCGATTTTTCCACTAGCATCGAAATGCGGGTGTGCATTTTCGTCGTTTACCTTTCCATGTGTCGCCCAACGCGTGTGGCTGATCCCGAATGAGCCGGACGGTGGCTTCTCCGACATCAATTTCGCCAGCGCAGCGATGCGTCCCGCGCATTTGCGCGTCTCGACATGATTTCCATCGACGATGGCGACACCGGCTGAGTCGTAGCCGCGATATTCGAGGCGACGCAAGCCATCGAGCAAAATAGGCGCGGCTTCCGAACGCCCGACGTAACCGACAATTCCACACATATTGGGAGGTGGGAAACTAACGTCTGCGCGACATTGTAGCAACCCGCCTGAGACCGGTTAACGCCGCGCGCATCGGGGTGGTTACAGCAAAATAGTTGCCGGAAACCGCAGACGCTGAGTTATTGCAGATGTGGTAACGCACAACCGTCCGCGGCGCGATTCATCTTTGGCCCAATCAGCCTCCGCAATGACGGCACCGGCGCTTCCACCCGGCACGACGCAGCGAACGCTCGCTATCGTCATGGGCGGCGGCGCGGGCACGCGTTTGTTCCCGTTAACCAAGGACCGTGCGAAACCGGCCGTGCCGCTCGGTGGAAAATATCGCATCGTCGATATCTCGATCAGCAATTGCCTCAACTCTGGGCTGCGCTCGATTTACGTGCTGACACAGTTCAACAGCATGTCGCTGCATCGACATATCCAGGCGAGCTACAAATTCGACAATTTCTCGCGCAGTTTTGTCGATATTCTTGCGGCGCAACAAACGCTGGCGGGCTCGCAGTGGTATCAAGGCACGGCCGACGCAGTCCGGCAGAACATGCGCTACTTCCTTGAGCGCCCGTTCGATTATTATCTAATTCTGAGCGGCGATCAGCTTTACCGGATGGATTTTCGCGCGCTGCTGCACCAACACATTCAATCGGGCGCCGATATCACATTGGCGACCAAACCGGTACATCGAGATCGGGTTTCCGAGTTCGGGATTATGCAGAGCGGCGTGGATCGCCGCATCACGCATTTTTTAGAGAAACCGACGGAGGAGGCTGTGCTTCACGAGATGAAAATCACCCGTGAACTGCTCGCCGCGGTCGGTTTGAAGGAAGAGGAGGAATTGTTCCAGGCGTCGATGGGAATTTACCTCTTCAACCGCGACGTGCTGGTGGAATGCTTGAATAACGACCTGGCCGATTTCGGCAAGCATGTCATTCCACAATCGATCCAGCAGCGGCACGTCAGCGCCTACATTTTTAAAGGTTACTGGGAAGACATCGGAACAATCCGCGCTTTTTACGAAGCGAATCTCGATCTTACCGATATCGTTCCCGAATACAGCTTCTTCGATCCGGAGGCCCCGATCTACACCCATCCGCGCTTTCTGCCCGGGAGCAAAATCAACGGAGCCACTCTGCGGCAGGCGATCATTTCCGACGGCTGCATTATTTCCGATGCGCATCTGGAACGCTCCGTCATCGGGATACGCAGCATTATTCAGAACGGCGCGACCATTCTCAACAGCATCGTGATGGGCGCGGATTATTTCGAACAAGCAGGAAAGTCGCAGCAACCACCAATCGGGATCGGCCGTAATTGCGTGATCGATCGCGCCATCATCGACAAGAATGCCCGCATTGCCGACGGGGCTGTGATTACGCCGGAAGGAAAGCCGGCAAATTTTGATGCGGACAATTATTTCATCCGTGACGGCATCGTGATCGTGCCGAAGAACGCGGTCATACCAGCCGGTTTCTGGGTCTGATCAGCTTGCCGTCCGGCTGGGTCGATTGTCGGGCTTGATCGGTGTCGCGCTTAGCGCCGATCGGTCATGTTCTGGAACTGACCGCCTGTCTCCCATTTTTCCTGTTTATTCCAAGGCATGCTTGACTCGTGGTGATCGTCCGGATCATCGACTAGACGGGGTGGATCTTTCTGCGTCGCACAAGAGGCGAGCATTGCTGCGGTGACGAGCAACAGAGCGGACGTAATCTTTTTTCGAAGCTCAGGAATTAGTGCCAGCATAAATGACAATGTCTCCAGGTTGCACTTGGACACCACGCGCCAAACTGCTGGTAACAATGTCACCGATAGCGGTCGCGGGTTCAACTGACGAAATGCGAATTTTTCCAATCAAAGTGCCGTCCCGCACCACGAGCATTTCCGAATTGGGTTCGACGCCTTGCCGGCCGCCAAGATTTAAAACCACGAAGTTGTAAGCTTGATTCACGGCGAGAACGGTGCCGCGCAATCGAGCTTTTCCAGCGGCGGCGGGCCGCGTCTTCTCCTCTTCAAGCTGGGTCGAACGCTCCTGGGCTTTCCGAATTTTTTCGGATAAGAAGACTTTCTCGCGTTCCGCGCTGTCGCGTTGACGGCGAGCATCATCGAGCTGCGCCTGCAATTCCGCTATCGGCGGAGTGCCGGGATTTGCCTCAGTTGGTTTGTGTCCCATTTCCTCTACGCGTTTTTGCAACGAAGCGATCTCCGCCTGGTCTGCCTCTAACCGGGTTTGCAAATCGGCTTTTTCCTCGTCCACTTTCGCGAGGTCCGCTTTGGCCTTCTCCGCATTGTGTTCCGCCTCCGCACTCTTAACACGCGTCCCTGCAACATTTGCTTGCCGACTCTTGAATTCCTGCGCTTGAGCCATTCGACCGCGCTCCGCCGCGTCGCGAGCGCCGATCGCATTCGCCAGGTCAACATGCAATCCTTTTACCCTGACGCTATTAAGGACGCCTAAAACCGCCGCGACGATCAGCATCGAGGCTGAAATTCCGACCAATGTCTTGGGCATGGCGGCGGAGATCATGGATTAGCGAGGAGCGGTGCCGTCGTTAACATTGATTGCCGCATTGCATGGTGGCCAATATTAAAGGTGGCCCGCCCGAAGATTGTCAGTCGGTGTCCTACACGGTCAAGTTTTTTCGGCAACGCAAGCTCACTAAATGCAATTCCGAATTTTATTCGTTGGGGCAATTTGGAATCGCGCCGGATTCACGTTGCGTCTCTGAGCGTTTCAACCTATAGAAGCGCTTCGTGGGACAGCAACATCGAGTCCGTGCCAAGCGGAAACGGCGAAAAGCCTATCTCCGGCGCAAGAAAACTTCCCTTAAAGCGGCGCGTCGAGAGGCGCGCAAGCCCAAAGCGAAGAGGGAAGCGGCCGCCGCGCCGGAGTAGGGGAGGTGCCCTCGGGGCATTTATATGGGGACCAGCACGAAGATCTCACTGATGCCGGAGCCCGCACGTTACTTGATTGTCGATGGACACAGCGTCATTTTCGCGTGGCCCGAGTTGCGCAAACTCCAGGAACGCCGTTCGTCGCTCGCGCGTGAAGCATTAATCAAGCGGTTGCGTGATTATCAAGATTGGACTGGAATGCGCGTGGTGGTGGTCTTTGATGGCAAAGGTGCGAATGTGGGCGCGACCTCGGATCCGCACGACCTTCAGATTTTTTATTCCCGAGAGGGGCAAACAGCGGATTCGATTGTTGAGCGGCTTGCGAGCAAATATGGGCAGCGATTTGAGTTGATGGTGGCCACGTCCGACTACCTGGAGCAACAGACTGCGAACGCTTGCGGCGCCGAATGTATTTCCCCAGACATGCTGCGTGGACTTATGCAAGAAGCCCGCACGCGCGCCAAGCGACAGTTACGAGTAAACGGCTCAAGCAGTGCCGAGCAGCGCCGATTGCCTGCGGTTTAATGTTTCGCCACGAGCGCGCTGCTGGCAGGTCGACAGTACGCGCGAAAGCACGCAGTAAAGCTGTTCGACCGGAAGATTCTTGCTTACATAACCATTCGCCCCGGCTCGTAAGGCCGCATGCATTTGTTCCTCATCGTAACCAATCCCCGTAAAGACAACGATCGGAATCCTCGGGTTAATTTCGCGGATGAAGGCGATGAGCGAAATCCCATCTACTTTGGGCATCCTTAGATCGACAATTACCACTTCGCAGTCATGATGGGCGAGCCATGTGGCGGTCTGGAATCCTTCCGTAAGCGCCTGGCACGTATGACCTTTTTGCCGAAGATAGGTGACGAGAAATCGGGTGAGGGCAGGATCATCATCGATAATGAGAAACTGGGAGGAATCACGGGTCAGCAGTTTCATGCCTTATAATATCCATACTGAGCGTTAGCACTAAGCTTGCCAACCGCCGCGCGGCCGCTGTTCCAACTTCGTAGCTCCAAGCCAGGATAACATTGGACTGCGGCAATGCCTCGCCGCTCTTTACGGGATGATCGCGCGGTGGCGAGGACCGTGTTCCAAAGCGCGGACATGTCCACGCGCTCCAAAATTAAAGCCCGAGCTTCTTTTCTATCGCTTTTACCCGATCAAAGAGTTTTCCAAGCCGATGCACCCACGCGACTTGTCGTTTGGCTTCGGGCAGCGGCACCGCCGGAGAGCCAAACCAAACGCCGCCGGGAATGTCTTTCGAGATCCCGCTTTGCGCTGCGAGAACTGTTCCGTCGCCGATCGTTACGTGACCGACGATACCAACCTGGCCGGCTATTGTTACATGCTCTCCGACTCGAGTACTCCCCGAGATCCCTGTTTGCGCAGCAATGATCGAATGCCTGCCGATCACAACGTTGTGCGCGACCTGAACGAGATTGTCGATCTTGACTCCTTCCTGAATCCAGGTTCGTCCGAAGCGAGCGCGATCGATAGTCGTGTTCGCACCGATCTCGACATCGTCATCGATCTGGACAATCCCGAGCTGAGGGATTTTTTCATGGCGGTTCTCCACGAACTCGAACCCGAAACCGTCCGCTCCGATCACGGCGCCGCTGTGGATGATTACACGTGCACCGATTCGCGTTCGCTCACGAATCGTCGCGTTCGGATAAATTAGACACGAAGCTCCAATAACACTTTCGTGACCGACGTAAGACCCAGCGCCGACAACTGTGTCATCGCCGATGCTTACGGCCGCCTCGATGACTGCGTGCGGTTGAATTGAAACGCGGTTTCCAAGCTTTACACTTGGATCGACAATCGCGCTTGAATGAACGCCGGCCGCGAAAGAGATCGGGTTCGGCGCAAATTTCAGTACGACTTGCTCGAAAGCTTTCGGCGGATTTGCGACGCGAATTTGAGCCACAGAAATCGTATCGGAAAAATTGAGCGGAACGAAAACCGCGGCCGCGTGCGTTTTTCGCAGAAGCGAGCCATATCTCGGGTCGGAATAAAATGCGATCTCGTCTGCGGTGGCCTCCGCCAGGGAGGCTGCGCCCGAAATTTCTTGGTCGGGATCGCCGTGTAATTCGCCGCCCGACATCTTCGCTAGCTCGCGGAGAGTGAAAGTCACGGGTTAAAAGCAATCCGGCGCGTTGAACGAAGTCAATCGCGAAGTCTGGGGCGCATTCGCGGCCCCAGACAAAGAAATTGCAAGTCGGAGGCTTACGCTACTTTTTTTAAGCTGGTGCGAATTTCGTCGAGTTTCCCGGCCGAGCCCAGCTTCTCGTTTTTGTGCGCAATAAAGTTTGCATATTCCTCGACGAAGATTTTTCCCGGCGGGCGAAAATCGAATTGCTCCGGCTGATCGCGGAAGAACTCGCGATGGACGCGCGTCCAGACGAGGCGTCCATCGGTGTCGATGTTCACTTTGGTGACGCCGAGTTTCGCGGCGGGCAGATATTCCTCCTCGTCCACGCCGCGCGCAGAGGGATCGAGTTTTCCACCCGCGGCGTTGATCCGCTCGACTTCCGATTTCGGCACGCTCGACGAACCGTGCATGACGATGGGGGTCGGCGGCAAGCCTGCTTTTTTCACCTTCTCGCGAATCCCTTCGATTACTTCGAAGTGCAATGATTGTTGTCCTTTGAATTTGTAAGCGCCGTGGCTGGTGCCAATAGCCGCGGCAAGCGAATCGCATTTTGTTTGTTTAATAAATTCCACCGCTTCATCCGGATTCGTCAGGCAAGCGTGGCCTTCGTCCACTTTGATGTCTTCTTCGACGCCGCCCAGCCTGCCGAGTTCAGCTTCCACGCTGATCCCCTTGGCGTGCGCTTTATCGACAACTCGCTTCGTGATCGCGACGTTTTTTTCGAACGGCTCTTGGCTCGCATCGATCATGACCGAGCTGTAAAAACCCGACGCGATGCAATCATAGCACGTCTCTTCATCGCCATGATCGAGATGAACAGCGAAAATAGCTTCCGGAAACATTCCGTCGGCCGTGCGAATGATCGACTCGAGCATGCGTTTGTCAGCATATTTCCGGGCGCCTTTCGAAAGCTGAATAATGAACGGCGCACGACTCTGGACATTCCCACGGAACAGGCCCAGGCATTGTTCCATGTTGTTGATGTTATAGGCGCCGACCGCAAATTTGCCGTAGGCGACTTTGTAAAGTTCAGCGGTGGTTACGATCATGACTTAAGTTAAATCCGAAATCCGAGTTTCGAAATCCGAAATTTGGGATTCGAAATTTCTTCAATGGCCGTTTGGCCTTGCTGGCAAGATCACGCTGACAAGCGTGCCGTGCGATGAGGAATCGATATCGACCCGGCCGTCGTGATCGAAGACAGTGCGCTTGACGATGGGAAGTCCAAGTCCCATTCCCCGCGGCTTGCTCGTACAAAAAGGGGAGAAAACTTTCCCCTTCAAGTTAGGCGCAATGCCTTTGCCGTTGTCGCGCACGGTGACCAAAACGCCGCTGGCGTGCTTGCCTTCGCGAATTGGCTTTGCGCTCAGGGTGATGCGCGGCTTGCTGCGTCCGGAAAGCGCCTCGGCAGCGTTGACGACGAGATGAGCGAAGGCCTCGGCCAGAGCCGTCTCGTCCCCTAGCACCTTCGGCAAATCATCGGGCAGCGACGTTTCCACCGTCAAGTCGCCATTGGCGCCCAATCGAGTACGCGCGATCTCGATGCCCTTCTTTACCGGCGCACGGACGTCGATCGGTTTGAAGACGAGTTCAGGGGGATGCGCAAAGTTGTTGATCTGCGTGATGATCTTATCAAGGCGATCGATTTCCTTGACCACAATATGGTTGAAATCTTTGCGGAAATCAGCGTCGTCGAATCGCTCGGGAAGAAGTTGCGCGAAAGTTTTGATCGCGACCAAAGGGTTGCGGATTTCGTGGGACATGCTGGCGGCGAGATCGGTCCAGAAGGCGGCTCGATCGACCAGGGCTTGTTTCTCACGCAAGGTCTCCTCGGCCGTCAAATCGTGGACGACGGCGACGGCGCCAAGCGGCGTGTGTTGATCGCCAAGCCGTCGCGTTTCGACCGAGAGCGATCGCCGCGTGTTGTTGTCGATCCATCGCTGCGCCGGGAGGGCGCTTTTTGATTCGAGTGTTTCGCGAAGAAATGCCGCGAGTCTGCTGCCGGCGGATTCAGCCGGTTTGTGCAAAACATCCTTGCTCGAGAGCCCAAGAATCTGTTCGGCGGTCGGGTTGAACCATCGAATGATCGCATCCTTATCTGTCGCCACGATGCCCGGCGGAATCGATTTGAGCAGCGTTTCGCCCAGGGTTTTCTGCAACTTGATTTCATCGTAAAGAAGCGCGTTCTCGAGGACGGTCGAAACGTGCTCGGCCAGGATCATCAATCCCTCGAGATCTGAATAGTCGAATCGCTGGCCGGTCAGTCGATGACCGAAAAAGAGCCAGCCGATGATGCGCCCGCGCGCATAAAGTGGCACGATCACTTCCGCGCCGAACGTGTCAAGCGCGCGGCGAAGCAGCGATCGCTCTGCTTGATCAGGCGTTTGGGCGAGATTGGCGCGGGAGATCAAATGCGCGTGCAATTCGAACCAGCGCACCAGCGCGTCGCGCTCGCCGAATTCCATCTCGTGCGTTTCCGGCAAACAGCGCAGGCCGGCACGGAGCTGATAACGATCCCCTTGACGAATTTTCGAAAAAATTCCAACGCGCGTCACGCCGGCGGCATCCGCGACGCTTTCCACCACAGTGGCGAGAAGTGCATCGACATTGTCAAACTGGCGGAACACGCGCGGGAAACGCACCAATCGCAACGAGGGCCCGCTGCCCGCCGCGGCGGGAACCGCGCCGGCTGTGGGCGTCGGCTCCAACGAGACGCTCGTCGATGTTTCGCGGAGGTCTCGGTTCTCTTGCAGAATTTTTAAGTAATCGAACGCGCGACCGACCAACGCCTGGAAATGATGCCGGTCGAGCTCTAAATCTTCCGCCGCGTAAATCCCAAATTGCTCCGCCTCTCGCAGCGGATCCGACTTCACAATGCCGAGAGCAATGATCAAAATCTCCGGCCATTCTTTTTGCACTTGATCGATGAGATCGCGGCAGTCCTTGGCGCGCAGGTCCATGATAAGTACCGCCGGTCCGGTTTGTTGCAGGACGGCATCGAGCCGGTCCACCTCGGCCACATGCCGCACCTGGGCCATGGTGCGCAGGAATGCTTTCATGCGTCGAACCAGATCGGAGTCCTGCGTATATAAGATGCAGACCGGCGGAGGAATCATGCTGCCGCCACCTCGCTGGCAAACGGGGCCAGTGGGAGCAAGATGTGGAACGCCGTGCCCTTCTCGAGTTCGCTCTCCACTTCGATTTGGCCGCCGTGCTCCTGAATAATTGCATGGACGACCGACAATCCCAGTCCAGTGCCGTAATCTTTTGTGGTGAAAAATGGATCGAACAAATGCTGAATGTGTTCGGATTCGATTCCTTCACCGGTATCGCGAATGGTGATGCGAAGAACTTCGCGCGCTTCACCGTTGCCGTGGGCAATCGGGGCCACCCATTCTTCGCCGGCGCGGGTTTGTGTGCTCACGGTGAGTTCGCCGCCATGCTTCATTGCGTCCATCGCATTAATGAAGAAATTGAGGAAAACCTGTTCGAGTTGATCCGCATCGGCGCTGATTGTATCCACATTCGCTTCCAAAAAACGAGCTAATTTGATGTCTTGGTCATACAGTCGATGCCCGATGAGCTGGAGCGATTTCTCCAAAACCTCGTGCACATGTATCAGATTGAGGTCCGGCTTAGCCGGCCGCGCGAAGCGGAGTAACTGATTGACAAGCGAGTCAATCCGCTCGATTTCGTGCCCGATCAGTTTCGAAAACGCTTCGCGAAAGTCGGAATCCTGATACCGCTGCGGCAGCAGTTGCGCGAAAGTCTTGATCGAGACGAGCGGATTTTTGATCTCGTGCGCCATCCCGGCAGAAAGTGTGCCGAGGCTGGCCAGACGATCACTGCGGCGAACGAGCAATTCCAGCCGCTTGAGGGGCGTTAGGTCGGTCAGCACCATCAATGCGCCCAGTACTTGTTGTTCTTCCCCTCGAAAGATGGACGTGCTGGCGCGGACAACGGCGCCTTGGTCGCCTACGTGCAGGACAATCTCATTATTTTCCTGGCTTTCACCGGTCTGCAATGTCCTCCGCAATGCGTCCCGGAGCACTGGTGGAAGTTTATCGATGGAATGATTGATAATCTCCCGGGAATTTAACCCCGCGAGCTGGACCGCTTCGCTATTGAAAACTGTGATCCGCTCGTCGTTCCCGGTCGCGATCACGCCCGTAGTCAGATTTTCCAACAGCGTTTCGTTGTAGATTTTTGCGTTCTGTACTTCCGTGAACAGCTCCGCGTTTTCAATTGCGACGGCGAGCTGGCCGCAAAGAGCCTGGAGTGCCTCTTGCTCCGCGCTCCCGTAGATGCGCCCGGATAAGCGCGGCCCGAGAAGCATTACACCCGCGAGTTGTTCGCGGGCGAAAATTCCCATCACCACGGCCAGATTGAGGTGTCGCATGTGTTTGCCGACGCGGTCCGATTCCGGCGTTGGCCGAGCGCGATACAATTCGTCTATGATGATTGGCTGCCCGGAGCTTTGCAGATACCTCAGGAGCGCGTGATTCTTGGGCAGATCGATCCGACTCGCAGGAGTGGGCGGCGGATAGCGTTGTGCATAAACGTCCTTTTGCGTCAGCAAAATAATCACACGATCCGTATCCACTGCCTGGGCAATTGTCTCGCCGAACCGCGTGAGCAGATCGTGCAAAGTAGTAACCGATTTCAGGATGGCAACCGCCTGATTGATCGTTGTTCGAAAATCCAAGCCACGCGCACTGATGAAGAGCCGGTCGGCAAGAGATTGGGAAAGACCCCGCGCCGACGCCATGGCGAAGGCCACAACGACGGCTGCGGTTACATGGGCGGCCGATCGCGTGCTCATTCCGAAGAGAGGCTCGAAGGCGGAATCGACCAGCCACCAGATCAACGCATAGAGGGCGAGGAGATAAACGGTCAATAGCGCGTACGAGATTGCCCGACGCAGGAAAAATCCCGCCTCCATGATTTTTCGCGTGGCTACGCCATAGCCGACGATCAGGCTGAAAAAGACGATACGAAATGGCGCAAACCCGACCAACCATGATCGCTCAATGAAGAAGCCCAGGCTGAAGGACAAGAACGTCGCGGCGATGGCGACGACGGCACCGGTAAGGATGAAGGCGAGTTCCGCGCGCTTACCGCCGGTAGTTTGTCTTACATCACGCGCATAGTTGATAATCACTGCCAGCCCGGCAATTACACAGTACAAGAAATAGAAAACCGCCTCTCGCCCATAGACCGGTACCGGAAGCAGGATTGACGCTCCTGGTGGCCGTGAAAACCGCGCTCCTTCTAAAAAGAATCTTGTTTGGCAAAATATTACGACAGCAATTGCCGCTATCAGCCACATCCATGCATCGCTCAAAATTTCTTGCCAGCGCCGGTTCTGCTGCTGAATGGATACGCGAAGAAGATTAAAAACGGTGAAAATTAAAGCGCCCGCTGCGGATGCTTCACGAATATAAAACTCTACTTCAGTACTCCTTGTCGCCGAAAAGGCGAAGTATAAGCATGCTAACCACCCTCCAATCACTGCGGAGAGTAAAAGGAAACATTGGTTTGGCTTTCGCCATGGATTGGCTTGAAATACGGCCAATCCTAAAATTGACTGAATGGCAAGGGCAACAAGAGTCGGTACCGGTGCGCTGTGCATCAGGACGGAACGCGATTAACAACGAGCGTACTCGCGCTCCCGCCCAGCCCCCGCACATTTATGAGAGCGCAGTCTAGCTTGGTCTTCCGCGCACGATTCGGCACGAAGTCGAGATCACAATTCGGATCTTCGACCTGGTAATTCGCCGTGGGAGCGATTATTTGATCACGGATACTCAGGGCACAAGCAGCAACCTGAAAAGGACCTCCCGCCGCTAACGGATTGCCAGTTACTCCTTTGATCGAACTGACCGGGATCGAATAAGCGCGATCCGCAAACACGTCTTTAATCGTGACAACTTCGGCGGCATCCAGAACAGGGTCACCGGGCCCGTACGCCGAAATGTAGTCAACTTCGTTTATCGTTATTTGTGCGTTAGCTAGGGCCAGCTCCATCGAGTCTGCTAAGGCTGAAGCCGGCTTCGTCGGGTCGAAGTCGCGCCGCTTAGCGAATCCGGTAAGTTCCATATAGATACGTGCCCCTCTTGCTAAGGCGCGTTCCAAATTCTCCATAATGAAGATTCCGGCACCTTCTGAAAGCACGCCCGACTTTCTGAGCCAATCAAACGGCCGACTCGCTCCCTCCGAATCGCCATTGTCATGGCAAACTAATCCGCTTGCAATAAAGCTCCCCATCACCAGCGGTGTAATAGGCGCATCAGTCCCTCCGGCAATTGCGATTTCAGTTTCCCCGAAGCGGATCATCGCGGCGGCATCCGCGACTGCATCCAATCCAGAAGTACACGCGGAAGACACCGTGGTCGCGTGCGCGGCGGCACCGAGCCGATCCGCAATCACATTGGCGGGCGCTTGTGGTATCGAGGCAGCGGACGTAGTAGGAGGCATTCGGTTTGGCCCGTGACCACTCACCGCGTAAAATGCGCGTTCGATCACGTCCATAGCATTCATACTGACGCCAATAATCACTGGAGTCAGGCTGGGCAGTTTGAGATTATCGGAGTCAAGTCCTGCATCTCGAAGCGCCATCATCGTTGCGGCGTAGGCCAGTTGCGTGTGGCGCGCCCAGCGTTTCGGCTTCAGTTCCGGCTCAATGTAATCGAGTGGGTTGAAGTCTTTCACTTCGCCAGCGATTCGATTTTTGAAGCCGGTGGCATCGAAAAGCGTGATTGGGCCGATACCGCTGCGGCCAGCGAGGAGGGATTCCCAAAATGCCTCGATCCCGATTCCATTGGGGGCGAGAATCCCCATACCAGTGATGACGACTCGATTGCGCTTGTTCATGAGTTGGATCCTGGTTGGTGGATGGTGGATGCTGGAACCGTGCCTAATCCACGCTTAGGAAATAATTCTTCCCGCAAGCCGCAAGGTGCTTGCCAACGCTCCCGCGCCAATCTCGGTTCTCGCCTTCGGCGGATTAGGTGACTCGTTAGAGTTGCGAAGTAATTATCGATCTCGACGATCACAAACAGATCACGATGCATTCTAAACGCTACATTAAATTCAGTCATGATATTTCTGGGGCGCTCTCCGCGTGACCTTATTCACTGAATTTGCATGCTATTCACAAATTGAAGCTTGCGCACGAGCAAAATCTATTTCAATTTCCCAGCCGAGTTCCCCCATGACTTGCAGATATTTGTCCTCTCTGGTCGCATACGGCACGCGCCTAGCTTCTAACCGGCTTGGCCGATTATGACCGTCTCGCCGCAAAATCCTCAAGTCCTGGTTATCGACGACGAAATGGGTCCGCGCGAGAGCCTGAGGATGCTACTCAAGCCAGATTACAATGTGCATACGGCCGATTGCGTCGATGCCGGCATTAAACTCCTGCAGGAGAAACAACCTGATACCGTCGTGATGGACATCCGAATGCCGGGGGCGACCGGCATCGAAGGTTTGCGACGAATCCGTGAAATTGATCCACATCTTTCCGTCATCATGCTCACCGGTTTCGGCGCTCTCGAAACCGCACAGGAAGCGTTGCGGCTCGGCGCCAGTGATTACATCAATAAGCCCTTCGACGCGGGCGAAATGCGAAAAGTAGTCGGACGCAACGTCGAACGCACGCGTGTGCAACGAGCTGGCGAACGTGCAGCGGCCGAAATCAAGGAACTAAATAATCGCCTGCTTAAAGAACTGGCGCAAAAGGAACGGCTCGCCTCGCTCGGCCAGGCTTCGGCTGAGTTTGTCCACGATTTGGGTAATCCGCTCACAATCGTTTGGGGTTACGTCCAATTGCTCGCAAAAAAACTTGAGCGTTCTGAAAATGGAGGCGCCGCTGAAAACTCCGCCTCAATTAAAGAACTGGGCATCATCGAACAAAACGTGCGGCTTTGCCGCGAGCTTCTCACGATGTGGCAAAGTTACGGCAGCGTCGGAGCCTCGCCCCACAAGCCGATGTCGGTTTCGGCCATTTTGCGCGAGGTGATCAAAGGCGTTGGGTCCATAGCCGTCCAGAATGGCGTGGAGTTGAAAGCCAATATTTGCGAAGACACGTGCATTCTTCTTGGCGATACCGTGCAAATCAAACGTGCCATCCAGAACGTGATCATTAACGCGGTGCAAGCTTGTGCGGGCAAGAAAGGATTGGTTTCGGTGGATTGCGCGCGGAAGGATTTCTATGTGGACCTTCGCGTAGAAGATGATGGTCACGGGATCCCCCCGGCTCGGATTGACAAGATTTTCGATCCCTATTTCACGACCAAACAGGGCAAGAACGGAACTGGCCTCGGGCTCTACATCACAAAAAAAGTTGTTGAGGATCACAACGGCTCGCTCAAAGTGGACAGCACGCCGGGCGTTGGCACCACATTCACGATTCGGTTGCCGCTTCAGAATAACTGAGATGTAGCCATGGCCCTGTGGGCCGTGAAAAGCCCGAACAGGCCGCGAGGCCCGTGTTACAGCACGTGGGCCCATCGGTTTAACTTGTCAGCTCTGACGTGTTTGGTTTTGCTGAACGCGTGCCCTCTGCCTACCACATCGCGCCGATTTTTCTGATTCGAATGGCCGGTGTGCCGTTCGACATACTGGAGCCGCTCGCCACACCTGAAACAATTTCCGTTGCGCGCGAATTGCGCGCTCGAAACGAGGAGCTAACAAAGGCGAGTGCGGAGGCGGAAAATTTCTTTCGCTCGCCCGAGCGCCTCCTTTCCGAGCAGGCATTCCGCGCTTTGCGTGTTGCCGTCCGTCTGAGGCGCGCCCCGGCCGGGATAGTTGGTCCACAGCCGCGTGTATTCATAAACTATGCTGACGCCGCGGCTAACGTATTGGCTCTCGAATCGAAACTTCAGGCTACGCTTGAGCGCGAGCTCGGAGACGCGCGCGCTGCGCTCTTAAAATCAGCCCGAATCCTTTTACCGCGGCATCTTGTTTTTGGCGTGGGCGGCGTGCGTGAGCTGCTGGCAAGTCTGCTGGCCGTGTCTGTGACGAGTGACTTGACGCACCGCAACGCGCGCGCTGGAGACCGCGAGCGGCACCTGCTTTTGTACCTGCAGCGTATTTGCGCGAAAAACGACACGTTCAGCGAATTCGGACCCACCAGCTGGGGCAAGACCGACCAACAGATTCGCGGATTGAAGATCGACATCCAGCCGGGGATAGCGGCTCGTGACGTTTTTCTTGAGCGCTGGACGGCACATGCAACTGCGGCTGTGATGAATGCCGACTCCGAAATCTTTGCCGAACTCTCGCCCCGCTTGCATCCCAACGGCAGGATTGACAAACAAATGTTTATTTTTACCGAAAGCGGCGACACAACTCCGCTTACCTCGGAAGAAGCGGGGATCATTGAACGTTGTGACGGAAAAACGCCCGTTCATGCTTTGCGCGTTTCGCCAGAGACTATTCGGGCGCTCGTCGAAAAAAAGATTCTGCGATGCGCCGTCGAGGTTCCGGCGCTGGAGCCGCATGCTTTTGCTGTCTTGCGCGAGGATGTCGAGAAGTGGCGCGGTGGCAACGTGCGCGCAAAGTGGTTGTCGATCCTGCAGCCGATCGCCGAGCTCCCGCGCAAATTTGCCGGCACGATCGAACCGAAGGATCGACAAGGAATTTTGGATGAAACGCGCTCCCGGTTTCAGTCGTTAGGCGCGGTGCGCAAGCCGGGCGACCGGTTTCTGTATTCAGCCGCCAATCCAATCGGCGAAGAATGTTTTCGCGAATGCAATTTCCGCATCGACGAAGATCTAGTCAACGAAGTGGCAGTTGAAGCGGCGCCCTGGGTCGACTTCTGGCGCGATTCCTATGCCTTCATCGCAAGTCGTGTCGCTGCCGGATTGCGCCAGGTCCTTGAAAAGGCCGTGTCAAAAAAAGACGCAATGCCGCTGCCGGCATTTCTTCATGCGTGTGACATGGCGAAGTTGCCGCTCACCGGACCCGGCCTGGTCGGGCTGGCAGTGATGGCGTTTCAGGAAGTGAAAGCCGTTTTTCGCGAGCGGCTTCGTCCACATATCGGTTCCGAAGAGTACGAGCTTAGTCTTAATGATTGTCATGTTGTTCGCGAAAATTTTTCATATCCCAAATTCGACGAATACACATATCCGTCCGCCGACCTACAAATCGCCGCCGAGTCGGTCGAAGCAGTCGCTCGCGGCGAATACCAATGGATTCTGGCCGAGTTGCATCCGCCTCCTGCGCTACTGCATCACTGCATGTACTGGGCTTGTCCCGACAAAGCTGCGCTCAATGACGCGCTCGCCCGCACCGTCGCAGGTAAACCGAATTTCCATTTTGGTTTTTTTGCGGCGGACTTTACGGCGCACACGGCCGTTCGTCTTTTTGATGCGCTTCCGGAATTTTCGAATTTCGTCGCACCCCAACGAGGCAACCGCGATTGGCGCACAGTCCTTCCGGCAGAGGCAGAAGTTTATGTCGACGAAACAAACGCCGACGTTTGCGTTCGCAAAATGGGAACGCGCGAATACCTCGGATCGTTCGCGCGCGCCTGGGTCATTCCGCTTGGTTTTCATCCGTTCCAATTTGGACTTGCGCCGCATACGCCGCGCTTGCGCTGTGGACATGTAATTGTGCAGCGGCGCACATGGACGGTTACCCACGAGGAATTTCCGGCCGGCGATTATACCGGCGTTTCACGTGATCTCGTGCTCGCCGTCGAGCGATTGCGCGCGCAAAAAGATTGGCCGCGTCACGTTTACATTCGTCCTACCGAGCAGGCCCTTCGTCGCAGCGGCGCGGAAGGACGCGATAAAGATACCAAACCGGTGTTCATTGATCTGGAGAGCTATCTTTTTCTCGAAATTTTCCAACGCTGGCTAATGAAATCGGGTGAGCTGGAAGTGACCGAGATGTTGCCGGATGCCGATCATTTGCTTTGGAAAGAGCGGGATGGCTGGCGGACATTCGAATTGCGCACATTGATTGTTCCCCGCGCATGAGAAGCTTCGCGGTTTCATGAAAATTATTGCGATCGCAAATCAAAAAGGCGGCGTGGGTAAAACGACGACGGCGGTGAACCTGGGCGTCGCCCTCGCCGAGAAGAAATTGCGCATTTTGATTGTCGATCTTGATCCACAGGCAAACGCGACCAGCGCCCTCGGCATGCAGGAAGTTGAGAGCGAGAGCATTTACGACTCGCTGCTGGGTGGAGCTTCGATTGTCGAGAAAGTGTTGCCCACGCGCATCGAGCGCTTGTTTCTCATTCCGGCCGATCTCGACCTGGCAGGCGCGGAAGTGGAGATCGCGCGCATGAACGACCACCTCACGCGTCTCGCCCAGACGTTGTCGATCCTCCGTTCCGATCAAACGTTCGATTTCATTTTCCTGGATTGTCCGCCTTCGCTTGGGATTTTGATGACGAATGCGCTGGCCGCGGCGGATGAGATTTTGACTCCGATTCAGTGCGAATATTTCGCGCTCGAAGGACTGGTGAAAATTGTGCGCGTGGTCAAGCAAGTGCGCGACTCGGGCGCAAACGAGCAAGTTGAAATTGGCGGCATTGTCATGACGATGTTCGACGGCCGGACAAAGCTGAGCGGGCAAGTTGTGGCTGAGGTTCGCGCGCATTTCGGCGAACGCGTTTACGCCACGGTGATCCCACGCACAGTGCGTTTAAGCGAGGCGCCCAGTTTCGGGAAATCGATTCTGGAATACGATCCCAAGGGAACCGCCGCGCGCGCTTATCGCGCCCTGGCCGAAGAATTTCTCAAGCGGCACGACTCGTTACCCACCGTTCGAGGCTAATCGCGAAAACCAGCGCTGGGAATCCTTTGAAAACGGTTTTGCGCTCGAATTGCATCCGCATTTTTTCCGCCACCCGGCGCGAGGCTGCGTTCTCTGGATGAATCAATGAAATGACACGCGGCAAATTCAGATCGCGAAAGGCATGATCGCGGACCGCTTGCGCTGCTTCGGTTGCCAGGCCCTTGTTCAAATAATTCGGATGCAATCGATAACCGATCTCAATTTCATTCGTTCGATTCGCAAGCAAGTTTACGTCACGAATGCGGTGAAGCATTTCAAATGGGAGCCGCGCGGCAAAAGACGCGTTCACCAGAACCAAACGCGTACGAAATCGCCGCCTGCCGTCCGTGTTGGAAGCGGAGTTGCGACTCGTTAGGCCAAAGCTCGTTGTTGTTCTGGGCGCGACGGCCGGGCAGGCACTCTTCGCCCATCGTTTCGCGTTACGCGCGAGCGCGGCAAACTCTTATCGTCAAAATTTGCCCTCAAGGTCGTGGCAACAGTTCACCCATCATCGCTGTTGCGTCAGCCGGATAAGGAATCGCGCGAACATGAATATAAAAGCTTCGTGGCCGACTTGCGAGCCGCGTTCAACGCGGCAGGCGAGAAATAAAAACAAAGAGGCGCGCCTTCCAAGTCGCCCTCTTTTGGATTCGGCGGAAGAAATGGGCAGCGCCGCGGCGTAGCACGACGTATTGCGATTGCAGTGCCGATCACCGCGTTGCACGTTTTCGCCCGTGCGCACCGCCATTGTCTCGATCATTCTTTTTCTTTCCGGAAGCAGCGCGCTTCTTTTTCAAACTCTCTGGCTCCGGCTGAGCGGATTGGCTTTCGGCAACTCGGTTTGGGCCGCTGCATTGATTCTATCCAGCTTCATGGCGGGCCTCGCGCTCGGAAGTGCTATTGCCGCATCGTGGACGCTGCAGCGGTGGCGACCGCTGCGCGTTTACGGGGCGTTGGAAGTGGTTGTGGCGGTCTTCGGCTGCACCCTCGTGTTTGGGCTTCCGCTGCTCGGGGCGTGGATGCGTCCCGTTTTTCAAGTGCTCTGGAATCATCAGGAGTTCCTGAACGCCCTGCGTTTCTCGATGTCGTTTTCGATTCTGCTTATTCCCACGACGGCCATGGGATTAACTCTTCCCGTATTGCTGGAAGATCCGCTTCTAACACACCAGGAATTCGGCCGCACCATCGGTACTCTTTACGGATTTAACACGTTGGGCGCAGTGGTCGGCGCCTTGCTAGGCGAAACTTATCTGGTCCGGACGTGCGGACTTTTCGGTACAGGGTTGACGGCCGGGTGCGTGAGCTGCGCAGCGGCCGGAATTGCGTGGCTTTTCTCCGGCGCAAAGCCGGTGACAGTCGGGAAAACTCCAAAGCGATTTCGATTGCGACTCTCGTTAGGCAATCGGCCGCCCTGGCGTTTGCTTTTCGTAAGTATGGGAGCTGGCGCCATTCTTCTTGGCCTCGAAGTAATTTGGTTCCGATTCATACGCTTGTATGTGGCATCCACCTCTACTGCTTTCTGCGTCATGCTTGTCGTCGTGTTGGTCGGGATCGGCCTCGGCAGTGTCACATCGAGCCTAATTTCGCGCCGCCTTGCACCGCCGAGAAAATTGCTTCCGATTCTTTTACTCCTCGCCGCAATTGGGACACTTCTTTCCTATTTGTTTTTTCCAGTGCCGGTTCCTCAAGGAAACACAAACGCCTTCCACATTGAGTCCTGGCAGCAGATTGTGCGGCTATCACTGGCCTTGATGTTTCCCGTTGCATTTCTATCGGGGATTCTTTTTCCGTTAATCCTGACCTGCGTTCAGCGCGAAGTGGCAAGCCGCATGAACAGTGCGGGTCTTACGATTTTGTTCAACACGACTGGCGCAGCCCTCGGTCCATTGCTCGCATGTTTTGTCTTGCTGCCGTGGCTCGGATTCCAATCGAGCTTTATCTTATGCGCAGCGTGTTATGCTGGGCTGGCTATTCTCGCGAGCGAAAAACCGACGTGGTCTATTCGACAGCCGCTCGGAATCCCGCTGCTTGCGCTTGCCGCGATGCTCATTCTGATCATCGCAACCTTCCCCTATCATCGCGACGAAACGCATTTCGCGAATGCGCGTCGCCCGTACGAAGCGGATGGTTCACAGTTAATCAAAAGAATCGAGGGCACCGCTGATACACTCCAACTGCTGCGCCGCGATCTTTTCGGCGAACCTTACTACTACCGGCTCATAACGAACGCCTATTCAATGTCAGGCACGTTGCCGCGCAGCCAACGCTACATGCGATTATTCGCGTACTTGCCGCTGGCTCTCCGTCCCGAAGCCGAAAACGCGTTGCTCATTTGCTACGGCATGGGCGTCACTGCCGATGCATTCACTCGCGATACGCATCTCAAACATCTGGACGTCGTGGATATCTCAAAAGAAGTCTTCGATCTTGCCAGTTCCTACTCCGGCCCTGGTTACTCCAATCCGTTACGCGATCCTCGGGTGACAACCTTTGTGCAAGATGGCCGCTTCTTCCTGCAGGCGAGTCCGGATAGCTACGACATTATCACCGGTGAACCACCGCCGTTGAAGGTAGCGGGAACGGTTAATCTCTACACTCAACAATTTTTCTCGCTCATGAACGACCGCTTAAAGGACGGCGGCATCGCGAGTTTTTGGTTGCCGATTTACCAACTGACTACGGTCGAAACGAAAGCAATCCTCCGTGCCTTCCACAACGTCTTCCCGAACGCCTCCGTCTGGGCGACCTGCGATTTGGAATGGATCGTGATCGGAATGAAAGGACCGCTGCATAAGCCTAACGAAGAGGCAGCGGGCGCACTCTGGGGCGATGCGGGGACTCGCTTGGACTTGGGCCGGATCGGTCTCGAGGTTCCCGCGCAGATGTCCGCTTTATTTCTCATGGATGGCGAGGAAATCGATCGGATCACACAGGGCGTCGAACCGTTGAGCGATCTTTATCCGAAACGCCTGACCGACGTGCATCCCGATCTGAACGCCGCACACAACTTTGGTTATATGTATCTCGAAAGGTCCGCCGCTGTTCACCGTTTTCTTTCATCTTCTCTGATTAAAGAAATTTGGCCTAACGAATGGAAGAAATCACTCGAGCTCCTCTTTCTCGTCCGCGAAACGCGATACCTTTCGGAAATCTCCGGGAGCAATTGGTTGGCCGAACTTGATCTTTACTTGCGCCACACGCAGCTGCGAACGCCTGTCCTCGCGGTCCAGAATAGTGATGAATTCCGCCTCGCCCTTGCGCAAAAGCTGGCGACTAATTCGCCCAGCTTAGCCGTCGAAGCCCGGCCAGATTTGGTCGCGGGAGCGCTCGCCCGACGGGACTTGCCTGGCGCTATTCAACTGTTGGAGGGCGAGAGAGATCGCGGCTTCGCCAATATCAATGACTTCTTTCTGCTCATTTACCTTTATTGCTTAAACGGCAACGTCGAGAAAGCGGAAGCGCTGGCCGCTGCCGAAAACGGATTGATTCAGAAGGACTGGTTCGTGGATTGGCTCTGGGGAGAATTGCAGGCTGAATTCGGCTTCCACCCTCCGCGCTGAATCTGGTTGGACGATTCAACTCGTTAGGCGCTCATGTCTTTCCATCAGACATCGATTGGTCATTGCGGCGATGTAATCACCAGCCTTGCGATACAATCCTTCCTGGTCGATTCGTTTGACTAGCTCCGGACAAGCGTTTGCGATCAAATTAAGGTTTCGGAGAGGATGCCGGTGAAATCGCCGGCGATCCCGAAGGACTAGACGAAGTCCTGGCCTTCTTGCTTTCTTCCGATTTTTTCTCTTTCACCGGGCCGATCTTGACCGTCTTAGCCTCAAGCGAACCATCAAAGTTCTTCCAGTATGAGCCGCTGACTTCTTCATTCGGGGCGATGTCTTTTATCGTCGCCGCGTTTCCACCCTTCGTTACGGTCGTTTTATCCGTGACCTTAAAGACACGCGATTTCTCCTTGCCTGCAATGGTGAACGTCTTCCCGTTTTTATCCATCGCGGAAACCATCCCGTGAAAGGGAATGGGACGCGGGCTTGGTTTGCCGGGCGAAGCTGCCGATGAGGCGCTTGCACTTGGAGAGGGCGAAGAAGAGGCCGGTTTCCTCGGCATTGTTTGCGCGGTGAGCGGCGCGGAAAAGGCCAGAGCCGCAATGCACGCGCCAATAATGAACTGTGATTCGTTTTTCATAAGTTGGAATCTTGAAGATCGCGATGGACCCGCAAGAGTTGACGCGAAATCCGCCCTTTTGTTCAACCGGCTGTAACCAGTTCCGGTCGGGTATGCAATTCCGAACGAAGACGTCGCTGGAAAGAAAATGAATGCTGTGCGAAGCGCGTGAGCGTCTCGTGATATGCGAAATTAGTTCGCATTTCGGTGGTGGGTGTTTCGCGACATGACACCCGAAGGAGGCGACCGTTCAAAAATAGTTTAAAAAAAGTCTTGAACACGTTTGGCATCTTCGTTACGCCCGTTCTCAAACCCAATCAAAACTCATGAAAACTCAACATACGAACTCGGGATTTTTGCGAGCGGCTCTCGCAACCACCGTAGGAATGTTTCTCGTCATGGCGTCGAGCGCGTTTGCGCAGAACCCGCCACCGCCGCTGGGGGCTACCCCGGCGCCAGCAACTGCGGAGGCCGCGCGCGTCATCGTGACCGGTTCGAACATTCCGACGGCTGAGGAAGTCGGACCGAACCCGGTTTTGAACTACACCCGCGACGACATCAACAAAACGGGTGAGCTCACCACAGAGCAATTTCTCCAAAGCCTCCCCATCGTCAACGCGAACATAATTCCGATTTCGAATAACGAGAACGGCTCCAACACCGCTGTCGGTGCTGCGACAATTGCGCTACGAGGTTTCGATGCGAGAGCGACTCTCATCCTTCTGGATGGGCGTCGGGTCGCTGTCTATCCGACGGGCAACAACCCCGGTCTAGTGAATGTGATGTTCGTCGATTTGAATTCGATTCCCCAAGCCGCTATTGAGAGCATCGAAATTCTGAAAGATGGGGCCTCTACCACTTACGGCGCGGACGCGGTGGCTGGCGTCGTGAACCTCAAAATGCGGCACAACTACGATGGCGCGGAGGCGAGGGTCGAATACGGGAACACACTCGATAAAGACTCGGGTGAATTCGACTCGTCGGCCATCTTCGGGGTTGGCAACGCAGATACCAACATTACCGGTGTCTTGAATTACTATCATCGCAACTCCATCGCCAACCGCGATCGCGGTTTCTCGGCCGTTCCCCCGTTCCTAAGCTCGAACAACAGTCCTTATAATCTTCAGCTCAGCAGCAATGTGGCGGGGGCCGCTGGCGGAGCGAATTTAAATCCTGGCGGCACAGAATTCGCATCTGCACCAGATTTCACTAACGGGTTGGCCCCGGCAAACAGATATCTCTACGATGCTAATGGCCGTGTCAGGGCGGCCGGCGGTTTACGCCCTGGCTTCAACTTCAATCAGTTCTCGCTCTCCTTCCCGGAGTCGGAGCGCTACGGCGCTTATCTCAGTGCCGACCGCAAGGTCTTTGGCGATCAGATGGTCGTCTATGCTGACGGGTTTTATCAGAACGTGAAAACGCACAACGAACTGGCGGCTCCAGCGAGCGGCTCGTTCCAAACGAAGGGTCAGACCATATTGGCTATTCCGCCGCATTCGCCGATTGCGCCAGGCTCGGAGCCACCCAACACGCCCACTCACGCGGAGACCGGTGTCCCAGCCGACGCATTCAATCCTTTTAATCCCTTCGACCAAATCATTTCCGGCGGCACGCGGGCGCGGCTCGCTGAATTCGGTAACCGTTTATTCGACAACGAAACTGACGCGTGGCTGAGCACCATCGGCATCAAGGGGGACAAACTGTTTGACGGGACCTGGGGGTACGACACCGGGTTCCGCTACAGTCAGCTTAAGAACACGGTTACCGGGACGCAAGTGTCCGCCTCGCGATTTAACCGCATCTTAAACCAGGCCGATCCGATCTTTGATCCGACCTCTCCGCAATTCATCGGAACGACGACCGCCTTTAATCCTTTCGGTGATTTTCGCGTTCCAATCCCGTCTAATGAGGCCACGGTGAATTTTGCCAGAGTGCATCCCAAAGATGAAGACACCTCAAAGGTGGCCACCTTGGATGCCAACATCTATACGACGTCCCTTTTTAATTTACCGGCCGGCGGCGTTGGCTTCGCCTTCGGTGCTCAGTTCCGCCGCGAATCGCTTAAGGAAAATCCGGATATGCTAAACGTCGAGGGTGACATTGTCGGTAATTCACCAGTTCCGCCCGCTGTTGGTGGAAGAAAGACCTATGCGTTGTACGCAGAGACCAGAATTCCGATCTTCAGCCCGGCCAATGCAATTCCCGGCTTTCATTCCCTGGAGTTTACGGCTGGGGGCAGGTTTGAAGAGTTCTTGAACAACGACTCCAACGTCATGGTGCCGAAGGTAGGCCTCCGCTGGCAACCATTCGACGAGCAGTTGACTCTGCGTGCGACTTGGGGCGAAGGCTTTCGCGAGCCGTCACTTGAGGAATTATTTGGGTCTCCGGTCTCAACCTTGGAGGTTACTCACGATCCGCTCAAAGGTGGACTGCTCGAATCTGAAACGAACACTCTTATAAGCAGCAATCCCAAACTCCAACCGGAAGATTCCCGTTCCTTCAGCGGCGGCTTTGTTTATACACCGAAATATGTGCCCGGTTTGAACCTCTCGGTTGACTTCTGGGACATCGAGCGCACCGGGGTTGTGACTGCTCCGTTGGCTCAGCAAGTGCTGGATGGCCTCGCTCCAGGCACTGTCGAGCGCGATGCTGGCGGATTCATCACCCGTATTTTGCTCGCAAATGAAAACTTGGGTGCTCAAGAGGCTCGTGGGTTTGACTTCGGCGTTAATTACCAGAGGCCAACGCCTTGGGGGACCTTCACCTCGCTGACTCAAGTAACCTACCTGGATGAATTCATCTTCCAGGGGTTCATCTTCCGAGAGTTCGGGCCAGACAATGGCAACCTGGCCGGCAGAACCACGGACCCAGGCGCCTCGAATGAGGGTTGGTATAAATGGAAGGGCACTTCCCAACTCGACTGGGCCTGGAAGGGCTTTGATCTCGTTACCATCATGCGCTTCACGGACGGATTCACCGAATTTACGCCAAACCTTCACCAGCACTGGGTTCACCAGACTTTTTTCTTCGACGTCCAAGCTTCCTACGACTTCACTTCCCTTCTTCCGGTTGAGACCAATCCTGTGCCCGGCTATTCCAAGGGCGAAAAAGAGGTCGTGCGCGGCAAGGATGGTGCGCCTGCAGAAACGGCCACGGCTCAGACCAGCAACTACAGTCGTAGCGTCTTGGATCATCTGCTGCGAGGCACGGTCCTTACCATTGGGTGCAATGATGTTTTCGGTCAGGATCCGCCTAAGGCATTTGGGGAAGGCGGAAACGCTGTCGGTTATCCCGGCTTCACTTACGATGCCACCGGCCGGTTCGTTTACGGGCGCCTCACGAAGAAATTCTAGCCCTCGATTCCAGCGTGGTTTGCAAAGAGGGCGTGGCAAAGCCACCCGCCTCTGCTGCTTTTGTGAAACGGAATCATTTCCGTTGTGTTGGTAATTTGCACAGCGGCCTTGCGGGTGTAGTGTCAACTGTGAAGACGCTGATATCTGCAAGCGCTACAACTCTCATCGCCGCCAGCATTCTTGCCGGAACGGTGTCGGGCGGCCCCCCGATCAAGCAAACCTCCGAACGCAAGCAAAAAGTTGAAGAACGGGCGATTTTCGTCACCGGTTCGCTTATCCCACAACGTGTTCAATTGCGGCCGATCGGCACCACGACGGTTTCGCCGATCCGAATCATTGATCGTCGTGAAATCGACCAAACAGGTCGCCGCACGACGCCGGGCGCTTTGATCAATGATCCTTCGCTACGCGTAATCGGCCACTGACTTCGGCTTTGGAGGTAAGGGGATTACGCTCCCGCTAGTGCATCTAATAGCGAAGCCCGGTTATGTGGATTTTACCTCCACGCTTCGGCTTTGGAGGTAAGGGGATTCGAACCCCTGGCCTTCTCATTGCGAACGAGACGCTCTACCAACTGAGCTATACCCCCGAAACTCTTTTTCTCGCCAGAACTTAGCGCGTAAACTCAGAGTTCGCATCCGAACTGTGAGTCCACCCGTTTGCCCCCCTGATGATTTTCGAACAGTCCACTTCTGTCCACAAAAGTCAGGGTCGAACGCTGTGAGAATCGGCTCGCGCTGACTGTCACATCGCTCAACTGCAATGGAAAAGTATCGAGGTGGAGCGGGATTCATCAAGTGAAAAGGGCTACATTTTCGGATCATCCGAAACCTGGCGTGCGGACCACTATGTCTCGATTTTGAACGGTTGCGGCTTTTGTCGGCTAATACGCTGGATATGCCCCAAAATTGTCGGCATAATCACATGTTAGGCGTCCCTGATCACGCTCCATGAGTTACCGCTCCTTCTCCAACCTGTGCTTCCTGCTGTTTGCCGCGATGCTTCTTTCATCGCTTCTCATCTCTATCGTCGCGGCGGCACGCAGCCTCCGGCGGCGCCCCAAGACCGGCGGCACAGAGCTGACTTCGGCTTCAGCGTCGCCAGTCGGAGGCCGCTTGGCGGATGTGCTGCTCCTTATCGCAGTCGCAGCGACTTGGTACAACGTTTCGTCGGGCTGGATCGCCGAGTTGACCATCTATCCGATCTACGCCGACATGAGCCAATTCGGTCCCCAGGCCTTTCACGGCTTCAGCAGAGCGTACCTGTCCCGGCTTCCAATCGTCATCCTTCCCGCTGGCGTTATGTTTCTGTCCTGGTCGCTTCTACTTTGGATCCCTTGTCGCGGCGTACCGTCGCGCCACATCTGGTTGGTCATCGCCCTGTGCACTGCGTTTGTGGCCAGCACGCCGCTAGCCGCCGGGGCCCAGGATCAGATGTATAGCGGTGGCTTTTCGCAAGAGATGTATTTCAGACTCTTGTGGTCAAACGGGGCACGCGCAATTATTTTCACGCTAACAGGACTTGTTGCGCTGCGCATCGTCTACGAGAGGTGGCACCACGGTGGGCACGCAGACGCCTAACACTTCAGTCGAGCCAACAGCCTACGCCGTTTCAATTCGGATCGTGATGGATTCTTTATTCACGTTGATGTTATTCCATAGTCCGGCTTCCCGGCTGTGGCTCACTTCTATCCGTTAGACCTAAAATGCGTTTCACGGTTGCGTTGCTCTTTGTGCTGTTTGTTGTGCTATGCGGCTGCAGCGAGAACGCGCGCGTCGCTGCCGCTGTGGACAAGCTAGCGGATGCGCCGTCGAAGGTCGTGCTCTACTCGCTCGATCCGACCAAGCTCCACGACAAGTCTACGCACAACGACAGCGTGTTTCATGGCTTTGACATTCTAGGACGCGCTGAGATTAACGACAGCGGCGAGCAGCGAGCGCTCTTGCGAGCGCTCGCTCGTGGCGTCCGCGAAAACGATGCGAGCCTTGCAGCGTGCTTCGATCCACGCCACGCGCTTCACATCGAGCAAAGCGGTCGCTCGATTGATTTCACTATCTGCTTCGAGTGCCTGCAGGTCGAGGCACGAGGATTCCACAAGCGCGATGGCTTTTTTACTAGCGCCTCGCCACAGCCGACATTCGATGAGTCCCTTCGGCGACACCACTTGCCCGTTGCTGCAAAGTGAGGTCTAACCCCTATGAAGGGTATCAAGTGTGGCGGGCGAGGGTGTAGGTAGTTGGTTTAGGTCATTGGTTGAATGAATCGGGTTGAGGGTTAGCTTCGGGGACGCTTCCTCTTCCTTTTTGGCGCGTTGTTTTTTGTTTTCCAGCGGCTCTTACTCCTATCCGTGCTTGCGACCGCAGTCGCAGCAGCAATTTGATCAATGCGATCGGTGGAAGAGGAACTTGGGCGCGCCCAATCTAAGCCGACGCACGCGAAGGCTTTGGGAGCAGGTTAGACGCCGGGCAGCGCCCGCATTCCAAAGTGGTTTTAATTGTTTCCTTAGGCAGTTACGCCAGTGCGGCTCGCACCTCCTTTTCTGTTCCCCTCTAACTTTACTAATTGATTAATCCCAATTCTTCTGCGCGGAGCCGGCCGGTTTTGATTCTCCACAAGTCCACGGTCAACTGGCGTGCCACGGCTACGATCGCTTTTTTGCGCGCGGCTCCAGTGGCCAGTGCGCCTTTGGCCAGGATCTGGCGCCACTTGCGCACCGGGTGGTAATCGGGCTGGAAGCGGACCAGCCGCCAGGCCAGTTCCACAGCGCGGCGCGCAGCCTCGGGTTGCCGTGCTTGGTTACGCAGCTTTGCAATCGTGTATTGCCGTTGCTGTACTCGCCAGGACATAAGCCGGTGTAACTGGCCACCTCTCGCCGGTTATTAAACCGGTTCCAATCACCGATCTCTGGGTCGATCACGAGGCTGGTCATTTTCCCCAGCCCGCGTGGTTGGTTGGGCGATGCAGCACTTTGCAGTTGCACGGTCAGTGCCGCGATCTTTTGCTGCAACGCCACTAGGATCGGCTGACTATTTGCAAGCAGCTCTTTATCCACTGGGCCATTGCCAGCGCCGCAAAAGTGCGCGGCTTCCACCACTTCTGCACCGGCTCGAGGCCGTGATTGACCATTAAGCTGCGTCCCTGGGCTTCCAATTGCTTGCGCGCTTTGACCAACTGCTCGCGCTGCCGATGAATGGCGCGCGCTTGTTCCTCTTCTTCGCTGGGTAGGCGCACGATCGCCAACGCGTCGCGGTTGCCCTGAATGACACTTATTCATAGTGCGGGTGAGCTTAACCACTTGCCCGCACTCTTTACATGTCACATGTCATCTAGGCGATGCGAAATTTTGTCAGTAAGGGAAAAGACCGCTGACAGTGGAAGTTGCGTCAGTGCAGCAGACGAAAGCCGGCAGGCAGGCCTACGTTAACACCTGGCGCTCCGGGATCTCCGGATTGATTGAGGCCCGCGCCTGAACCAAGCCCATTCTCGTTGAGAGCGACCTTAGGTGGAGGCGGTGGAATCGACTGTTGACTTTTGGCTTTGAGCAAATCGTTCAGGGCCGGCAGTTCCTTAGCCAGCAGTTGCTCAAATTCTTTAGTTACGTCAGCCAATTCTCTTTTAAGCGCGTCGATGTAAGCAATTTCATAATCGCCCGGTTTTCCCTCGTAGCTGAGCAGCGCCCCGTAGAGTTGATCGGTGTGTTCTCGTAGCCGCTCTTCACCTGTAATGGCTCCTCCTTCGGTTGTGGCGACAATTTTTTTGCGCACAGCATCAATTTTTCCGTCGAAGTCGGACACATTTTTGCGAAGTGCATCGCCCTCCGGCAACGTCGCGCCGCTCTTCGCCAATTCTCCGCGCAAAAACAGAATTCGATCCATCAGCGCACTTTCCTCGCCGAACAAAGCAACGACTTTCATCGCGGCGTCGAACTGCAACTTGCGGTCGGCCTCGGTGAATTTGGCTCGGCGATCGAGGCCTACAGTTAGCTTCGTTTCGGAAACTTTTCCAGCCTTTGTTAGTCGCACGGTGTATACACCTGGCACCAGGCGCGGCCCGCGGGTTCCTGCAAAAGCAATCTGCGCGGCCGGCGGCACGCGTGGCGGTTTTTCGCGCATCGTCCACGTCACACGATTTAATCCTGGACGCTTGCTCGCTGGTAATTCATCGACGACGCGGCCGGGCGCATCCAACACCTCCAGTTTAAGCTTTCCAAATAAATGACGGGATCGCTGATAGTAGGTGATGACAGCAGCGTCTGGCGGGTTATCGCCGATAAATGCTGCGTCCCCATTGGCCCATCCGCCGTCTCCTTCAATCCTCTGTTGTACCGGTCGCGCTGAAACAAAGGCGACATCCTGCCCGATAAGCTCCGGAGTCAGAGCACGCAGCGGCGTGATGTCGTCCACAATCCAAATGCCGCGGCCGTGCGTGGCCAGAACGAGATCGTTTTCCCGCGGTTGAATCGCGAGGTCACGCACGGCCACCGCCGGGAAGTGATTGCCTTTGAATTGCGCCCAAACTTTTCCACCATCAATCGAGACATAGAGTCCGAATTCGGTGCCCAGAAAGAGCAGATTGGGTTGGACGACATCTTCCTTAATCACGTGCGCATACCCACGAACGCCTTTGAGCTCTTGAGGTGTAATCAGCGGCGTCCACGTCTTGCCGTAGTCGGTGGTGCGAAAGACATACGGCGCCATGTCGCCAAACGTATGACGATCGAAGGCCGCGTAAGCTGTAGCCGCGTCAAAATTGCTTGCTTGCACCCAATTCACCCATGAATTCTTCGGCAGACCAGGAACATTGCCGACCACGTTGTGCCATGTCTTGCCTCCGTCACGAGTGAGCTGAAGATTGCCATCGTCCGTTCCCACCCAGATCAGCGACTTGTCTTTCGGCGACTCGCTGATCGAATAAATCGTGGTGTGCATCTCGGCGGAGGAATTGTCCACCGTCACGCCGCCTGACTGTTCTTGCTTCTGCTTTTGCGGATCGTTCGTTGTCAGATCGGGGGAAATGCGTTCCCAATTTTGGCCGTGATCGCGCGAACGAAAGAGGAACTGCGCGCCTATGTAAATCGTTCCCTTTTCGTTAGGCGAAAGCGCAATCGGCGTGTTCCAATTGTAGCGGAGTTTTTCATTGTAATTGGGTCGCGGTTTGATGTTGCGCGCTTCATGAGTCCGCCGATTTACTCGTCCGATCTCACCGCCCTGGTATTCCGCGTAAATGGAATCCGGATCGGCCGGATCGGGAAACATCCAAAAACCGTCACCGTTGTACATGTTTTCCCAGCGCTGGTTGGTGATGCCGCCGGGATACTGTGAATCGCCCACCCACGAGCTGTTGTCCTGCAATCCGCCGTAGACGCGATATGGATCTTCGTCGTCAACACTGACGTGATAAAACTGCGATACCGGCAGGTTCTCGCCTTTCCACCACTTGGCTCCGCCGTTGTAGGAATACCACATCCCGCCGTCGTCGCCGGCGGCGATCGTCTGCGGATTCACTGGATCGATCCAGACATCATGCACGTCACCGTGCATTCCGCCGCTAATCACTGCGAAACTTCTCCCGGCGTCTTCGCTTAAAATCATCGCGCCGTCGGGTTTGAAAACGCGGTCCGGATTCTTAGGATCGACGACCAACCGCGCGAAATAAAACGGTCGCCAGACCATCCAATTACTTTTGTCGCGCTTTTCCCACGTTGCGCCACCATCGTCGGAAACGAAGAGCGCGCTGTCGGGAGATTCGACAAAAGCGTAAACGCGTTTGGCATTTGATGGCGCGATCGCGACGGCAAGACGGCCATACGGCTTCTTCGGAAAGCCTTTGTTATTCTCGGGCGTAATTTCCGTCCACGTAGCGCCGCCGTCATGGGAACGAAACAAACCGCTGGAGGAAGGTTGCTCGGGACTGCTCCCGCCCGAACGGTATTCCCATCCTTTGCGGCGGGAATCCCATAAGCTCGCGAACATTACTTCTGGATTCGTGGGATCGAATGCGACGGATGTGCAACCCGTGGAAAGGTTGGCGCCTTTGAGGATCAACTTCCATGTCTTGCCGCCATCGGTGGTCTGGTAGAGACCGCGATCCGGCGAATCGCTCCACAACGGGCCGGGCACGGCAGCATAAACCGTGTCGCTGTTCTTCGGGCTGACCATGATCTGGGCGATGCGCTCCGAATTGTTCAAACCGGCATGCGTCCACGTCTCGCCGCCATCGGTCGATTTGTAAATGCCATCGCCGACCGACACACTGTTTCGCGTCCACGACTCGCCGGTTCCGACCCAAACGTTTTTTGCGTTCTTGGGATCGAGCGCGATTGCGCCAATCGATTGCACCGGTTGTTCGTCGAACACCGGCCGATATCGCGTCCCGCCATCGTCCGATTTCCAAACGCCCCCGCTCGCCGCGCCGACGAAAAGCGTGATCTTCCCCGACGGTTCGTGCGTTCCGGCAATGGCCGAGATGCGTCCACTCATCGCCGCGGAACCGATATTGCGCGCGCCCAAGCCCGAGATGGTGGCTGAGCTAAACCTCGGTTGTTGTGCGCGCGACGTAACGACAAAAACAAACAGCCCGACAAGCGACGTAAATTTTAGTAAGCGCATAGCGATCGAGAGCTGAATTATTTGGAAGCCGCCGCCGGAAAATGGAAGATGGCGTCGTCCACAGGCACGTTGGCTTCGGCCTTATCGATAATGATCTTTTGTTTGTCCGGATCGCCCTTGCGCCCGGACTCGATCGAGAAAGGAACGAACACGCCGCCGATTTTTTCGTAATCGCCAACATCGGTTTCCACTTCCTCTTGCGCGCCGTGTTTGATCCGCTGGGTCAAAATCCGGATTTCCAAAAAGCCATCCGGATCAAGGTAAACAAAATTCACATCGCCGTTTTTGCGCACGACTTTGATCTTGTGAGCCAGCGTACCATCGACATCTTCGGTCCCGAGATATTCCAGCGTGCTCTGCTTGGCCTTCCAATCCACTAGTGGCCCATCGATTTCAGCGTCTTCTATGAGCGACTTAACGTCGTCCGCGGACATTTTTTCCGGATCTTTCCGCCCTTGGAATGGCCAGATTTTCCAGCCCTCTTTTCCGTCATAAGCCTGCACCATCATCATTCCTTGCAAAGTTGCTTCGGTGCGCACTTCGCCCGGCTGTTTCTTTATCTGATTATAAGCGAGCTCGATTTGGCCCTGTTGCACGAGCATCTTGCCGGTGAGCTTCAGCGATTGCAGCGCGCGCAATGCATCGGCCCCTCCCTTGGCTTCGATGTTTTTGGCCACCAACTCATTGAGAGTCGGTGGCTTTTGTTCTTGGGTAAATCCGGCCGGCGCAATTAGGGCGGCGGAAATGAGAATGATGGCCAAGCGTAAGCTCATGAGAATTTGCCAAGCGAAGCTCTAAAAGGATCGCGTCGAACCGATATGTCAAACGCACCGGTCGCTTATCCGCCGGAAGGCCCGGCAAACTGTGGCCAGCCCAGCGGATGAAGATCGACAATATCCTTGCCACCCTTCTTTCGACGTTGCCGGAGTCGATCGAGAGCCAGGTAAATTACCGGTGTGGTGTAAAGCGTAAGCATTTGCGAGACAATTAGGCCGCCGACAATGGCGATGCCGAGCGGCTTGCGCAACTCGCTGCCGATTCCCATCCCAATGGCGAGCGGCAACGCGCCGAACATCGCAGCCATCGTCGTCATCATGATCGGGCGGAAGCGGACGAGGCAGGCTTGATAAATCGATTCTTCGGGACTGAGTCCTTCGTGACGTTCCGCCTCGAGCGCGAAATCGACCATCATGATCGCATTCTTTTTTACGATGCCGATGAGCAGGATGATGCCGATCTTCGCAACTAGATCGAAATCATAGCCCATCAGTAGTATCGCGAGCAGCGCGCCGAGTCCGGCTGAAGGAATTGTTGAAAGGATCGTCAACGGATGAATAAGACTTTCGTAGAGCATGCCGAGGATGATGTAGACGGCTAGTAGTGCGCCAAGTAATAACCAAAGCGTTGATGCCACCGACGCCTGATAGACCTTCGCCGTTCCCGCAAAATCTCCGTGAATGCTGGACGGAATGGATAACTCCCTCGTGGCGCGCTCCATGATTTGATTTGCTTGGCTCAATGAAACGCCTTGCGCGAGGTTAAAGGAAATCGTTACGCATGGAAACTGGCCCTGGTGATTGACTGAAAGTGGCGTGTTATCCAACTGAAAATGTGCGATCGTGCTCAGTGGCACCTGGCTTCCGGAATTTGATTTGACGTAGATTTTGTCAAGCGAACTGGGATCGAGCTGAAACTTCGGATCGACCTCTAGAATGACGTGATATTGGTTTTGTTGCGTGTAAATGATCGAGACCTGTCGCTGGCCGAACGCGCTGTAAAGGGTGCTGTCCACCGCTTGCGGTTGAATGCCGAGACGCGCGGCCGCGTCGCGATCGATTACAACGGTTTCCTGCAATCCGCGAAATTGCTGATCGCTTGTTGCGTCTTTGATCTGCGGATATTCATGTAGCTTTTTCACGAGCTTCGGCGCCCACGAATTCAATTCGTCGATATTTTGGTCGGTGAGCGCGTATTGATAGAGGCCTTTTGACATGCGCCCACCGACCCGAATGTCCTGCCCCGGTGTAAGAAAGAGTTGCGCGCCGGGAATTTTCGAGAGCTTTTGCCTTAGACGCGCGATGATCGTGCCGACATCGTCCTTGCGTTCGTCTTTGCCCGAACCTTTTGGTTTCAAGCTGATGAACATGCGCCCGTTATTCAGCGCCGAGCCAGTGCCGCCGCCGAAAAATGAGCCCACGGCCTGCACCGCCGGATCGGCCATCACGGTTTTAACGACCTGCTCTTGCTTTTCTCTCATCGCTTCGAAAGAAATGTCTTGCGCGGCCTCGGTCGTGCCCATCATTTGCCCCGTGTCCTGCTGCGGAAACAATCCTCCCGGAACGATAAAGTAGAGGAATACTGTCGCGAAGATCACCAGGACGGTGGTGATGAGCATAGTGGATTCGTGTTCGAGGACCCATTTCAAACTGCGCTCGTAGAAATTGTGCATGGCGTTGAAACCGCGCTCGCTGAGTCGATCGATCACGCCGCGCTGGCGATGTCGCTCCTCGCTTTTGAGAAATCGGCCGCAGAGCATCGGGGTAAGCGTTAATGAAACCACGCCCGAGACGAGAATCGCCGCGCTCAGCGTCACCGCGAATTCATGAAACAAACGCCCGATCAATCCGCCCATGAACAAAAGCGGGATGAAAACCGCCACGAGCGAAAGACTGATTGAGATGACCGTGAAACCAATCTGACGCGCGCCTTTCAACGCAGCTTGGAGGGGGGGCTCGCCCTTTTCAATGAAACGCACAATGTTTTCAATGACCACGATCGCGTCATCGACCACGAATCCGGTCGAAACCGTCAATGCCATGAGCGAGAGATTATCGAGGCTGTAACCGCACAGCCACATCACACCGAAGGTGCCGGCGAGCGCGAGCGGCATTGTGACACTGGAGATAAACGTCGGCCAAAACCGGCGCAGGAAGAGAAACATCACCATCACGACGAGGGCCATCGTGATGAGGAGCGTTAGTTGGACGTCGTGCACGGACGCGCGGATCGTCGTGGTGCGATCGCTCATGACGTCGAGATGCACGCTCGGTGGCAGCCAGGTTCTCAATTGCGGCAAGATGGCGTGAATCAGATCGGTCGTGCGAACGACGTTCGCGTCCGGCTGCTTGAAAATGACGAGCAGGACGGCGCGCTTATTGTTGAACAAACCGGCCTGGTCGCGGTTTTCCTGCGCGTCAATCGCGATGCCTACATCGCGTAAGGGCACGGCCGCTCCATTGTGTTGCGCGACGATGATCGGTTGATATTGATCAGCGTGAGTTAGCTGATCGTTGCTCGAAATCACGAAACTCTGGTTCTTCCCATCGATTACACCTTTTGGCGACAGGACATTCACCTGCGAGAGCGTCGTGCGAATGTCTTCGAGGCTGAGACCCATCGACGCGAGCGCCACTGGATTCATCTGGACGCGTACGGCCGATTTCGCGCCGCCGCCGATGATCACCTGGCTGACGCCGTCGACCTGGCTGATGCGTTGGCCGATGATTTGATCGGCGAGATTGTAAACTTGCGACAAAGGCAACGCGTCCGACGTCATCGCCAGCACCATGATCGGCGCGTCCGACGGATTCGCTTTTTTATAGGAAGGCGGCTGCGGTAGTCCGCTTGGCAATTCCCCGGACGCGGCGTTGATTGCGCTCTGCACGTCGCGGGCCGCGCCGTTGATGTCGCGATTGAGATCGAACTGAATTGTAATCGAGGATCCGCCTAACGAACTGACTGAGGTGATTTCTGACACACCAGCGATTTGCGCGAACCGTCGCTCCAGCGGCGCGGCCAGCGATGAGGCCGCGGTCTGAGGATCGACGCCCGGCTCCTGCGCGCTCACGTTGATAGTCGGGAAATCGACTTTCGGCAGGGGTGCAACCGGGAGGAAGTGATAAGCCACCGCTCCGAGCAACAACACCCCCGCGGCCAGTAGCGATGTGCCAACCGGCCGGCGAATGAATGGCTCCGAAACGTTCATCGCCTAAAATCCCGGTCGATCATTTTCGCCATTGACCGCTGCGTACTCCGGCTCTCGTTCAGGTTCCGATGTTGATGTTGATGTTAACGACAATTCACCTTGCGCGACTCGGCCACGACTACGGCGTTCCTCAACCCAGTGTCCGAAGCGATCGAGATAAAGATAAATGACCGGCGTTGTGTAGAGCGTGAGAAATTGCGAAAGCAACAAGCCGCCGACGATAGAAATTCCGAGCGGGCGCCGCAGTTCGCTGCCAGTTCCACCCTCGAGGGCAAGTGGCAACGCGCCAAGCAAGGCCGCCGCTGTTGTCATCATGATGGGCCGAAAGCGCAGCAGGCACGCCTGGTAAATCGATTCTTCCGGCGACATCCCTTCCTTGCGTTCGGCTTCGAGGGCGAAATCGATCATCATGATCGCGTTTTTTTTCACGATGCCGATCAGCAAAATGATGCCGATGAGCGCGACCAACGAAAAATCGATGCGGCAAATGAGCAGCGCGAGCAGCGCGCCGACGCCGGCGGATGGCAATGTCGAAAGGATCGTGATCGGATGAATGTAACTTTCGTAGAGAACGCCGAGCACGATGTAGATCACCACAACGGCCGCCAAAATCAGCAGCGGCTCGCTCGTTAGCGACGAACGGAACTCCGCCGCTGCGCCGGTAAATGTGGTTGCAATTGTGTCCGGCAAACCGATTTCCCGCTCCGCTGCCTGAATTGCCGGAATGGCGTGACTAAGCGAACTGCCGCTGCGCAGATTAAACGAAATGGTCGCCGCCGGAAATTGCCCTTGATGCGGAATGGAGAGCGGTGTGTTGCTCACGTGCATGGTCGCGAACGCGCTCAGGGGCACGGGCTGGCCGCTGCTTGATTTGACATAAATTTTGTCGAGCACATCAGGCGACTCACGGAAGTTTGGCTCCACTTCGAGAATGACGCGGAATTGATTGAGCTGCGTGAAGATGATCGAGACCTGCCGTTGTCCGAAGGCGTCGTAAAGCGTGTCGTCGATTGCCTGGGTGAGAACGTTCAAGCGCGATGCTTTTTCACGATCAACATCGACATTCAACTGCAAGCCGTTTACCTGTTGGTCGCTTGCTACGTCACTGAGCTGCGGTTGTTGCCCAAGTTTTTGCACGAGCTTTGGCGTCCACTCCGCCAGCTCGGCCGCGTCGGCGTCTTGTAAAATATATTGGTATTGAGTGCGGCTGACGTGGGCATCGATTTGCAAATCCTGCGCCGCCTGCATGAAGAGCGAAACGCCTTCGACGTCGCGTGTGGCATTGCGCAACCGTTCGATGATTTTCTCCGCATTCGGGCGTTGATTGTGAGGCTTGAGCACGATGTAGAGACGTGCCGTGTTCAAGGTCGCGTTCACGGTGCCGGCGCCGACCGAAGCCGACACGCTCACGACATCCGGATCTTTCCTAACAATGTCGGAGACGGCGTGCACGCGTTGCAGCATTGCCTTAAAGGAAATGTTCTCCGCGGCATCAGTCACGCCGATGATGACCCCGGTGTCTTGTTGAGGCAGTAGACCCTTCGGGACAATGATGTAGAGGAGAATGGTGGCGACCAGCGTGACGATGGCGACGTTCAAGACGAACCGCTGATGCACGAGCACCCAGCGCAACCCGCGTTCGTACAAATTACGAAACCGCGTCCAGTATTCTTCGGTCCGGCGATAGAACTCGCCTTGGTGTTCTTTTTCTTCTTCTTTTTCGGAGCGCAACAGCTTCGCGCACATCATCGGCGTTAATGTGAGTGAAACGAACGCCGATACGCCGACCGCCACACTCATGGTGATGGCGAACTCGCGGAACAAGCGGCCGACGATTCCGGTCATGAACAAGAGCGGAATGAAAACGGCAACGAGCGAGATGCTCAACGACACGACGGTGAAGCCAATTTGCTTTGCGCCTTTGAGTGCTGCCTCCAACGGCCCATCGCCCGCTTCGATGTAGCGCACGATGTTCTCGATCATGACAATCGCGTCATCGACGACAAAGCCGGTCGAGATGGTCAGCGCCATCAACGAAAGATTGTCGAGGCTGAATCCGGCGAGATACATGATGCCGAAAGTGCCGATGAGGGAGAGCGGCAACGCCACGCTCGTGATCACTGTCGCCCAAAGTTTTCGCAGGAAGAGGAACATCACCAAGACGACGAGCGCGATGGTCAGCAGCAACGTGAATTGCACGTCGCGCACCGAGGCGCGGATCGTTTCCGTGCGATCGGCCAGGACATTCACGTGGACGGAGGGCGGCAACGTATTCGTTAGGCGCGGCAGCAGCTGTTTCACCCGCTCGACGGTTTGAATGATGTTCGCGCCCGGCTGGCGTTGAATGTCGAGCAGCACAGCGGGTTGCTCGCCATTCTTCGTGCCGACCCATGCCGCGAGCTGATCGTTCTCCACACTGTCGATAACGTTCGCGATATCGCCGATACGAATCGGCGCGCCATTCTTGTAGGCGACGATAATTGGCTTGTAAGCGTCGGCGGAAAAAATCTGATCGTTCGACCCGATCGTGAACGATTGTCGCGGCCCGTCGAAGCTGCCTTTCGGCGCGTTCACGTTCGCTTGACCGAGAATCGTGCGCACATCTTCGAGGCTGAGGCCGAGCGCAGAGATCGCCGCCGGGTTAACCTGAACGCGTACGGCCGGTTTTTGGTTTCCCTGGATCGTGACCAGGCCGACGCCGGTAACCTCGCTCAGCTTTTGCGCGAGCAATGAGTCGGCAAAGTCGTTCACGCGATCGAGCGGCAAACTGTCGGATGTGATCGAGAGTGTGAGAATCGGTGTGTCGGCCGGATTAACTTTGTTGTATTTTGGCGGGTTCGGCAGCTCTTTGGGCAAGAATCCACCGGCAACGTTGATCGCGGCCTGGACATCTTGCGCGGCGACATCGATTGGCCGGTCGAGAACGAACTGTAAGGTGATTGTCGATGTGCCGAACGAGCTCGTGGAATTCATCGACGCCAATCCGCTGATTTGTCCGAATTGTCGCTCCAGGGGCGTCGTGATCGACGAGACCATCACGTCTGCGCTGGCGCCGGGATAAAACGTGGTCACTTCGATCGTTGGAAAATCAACCGTCGGCAACGCGGAGATCGGCAGCAATTTATAACCGAGCAGGCCGAGCAAAATTACGCCGGCCATCATTAGCGATGTCGCGACTGGACGGCGAATGAATGGTTCGGAAATACTCATGGCTGGTAGGGTCGGCGCGCTGCGCCGATCGGACGCCGCAGCGCGGCGTCCCTACCTGCGGCGATACAGTGTCCGTTCATAATTTCGCGGGCTCACCGCGTTTCTGCGCCGACGGTTTTCCAGGCAACGCCGCCTGTTGCGCCTGCGGTGTGGTTAACTCGACGTGCGCGCCGGGTTGGAGTTTGTATTGGCCATCGACGACGACTTGCTCACCGGGTTGCAATCCGCTGTCAATCAAAGCTTGATTGTTTTCGGTTTGCGCAACTTTGATCGGCCGCATCTCGACGGTTTTATCCGGCTTGATGACATACGCGTAGGTTCCTTGCGGTCCGCGCTGCACGACGCTTGAAGGAACAACCGTTGCATTCTTGCGTGTGGTCAAAATCAAACGCGCGTTTACGAATTTTCCCGGCCAAAGTTTGAGATCGGCATTTGGAA
>Ga0210407_10000121_pt1 | contig 98696 bp, 79 predicted proteins | sample IncBWC27MmetaG_FD_150860 | JGI IMG/M metagenome (GOLD analysis project Ga0210407, IMG submission 150860) | Forest soil microbial communities from Barre Woods Harvard Forest LTER site, Petersham, Massachusetts, United States - Inc-BW-C-27-M | ecosystem: Environmental > Terrestrial > Soil >...
CCAACGGCGGCGGTAACGATTACTATGGCGCCGTCACCGGCGGCGGCATCTACAATGCCGGTACGCTCACCCTTAGCAACACGACCCTGTCCGGCAACTCGACCATCAGCGCCAACGATTTCTTCGGCAGCACCACCGGCGCCGGCCTGTCGAACGGGGCAGCGTTGTCCGCGCTGATCGCCAAGAACAGCATTATTGCGAATAATCCTTCGGGCGGAAATTGCGCCGGGACGTTCACTTCCCAGGGCTACAATCTTTCCGACGACGCCACTTGCGCCACCTCACTCAAGCAGACCGGGGACTTGAACAGCACCGCTGCCGGGCTTGATCCTGGCGGACTGAAAGCCAACGGCGGCTCAACCCTGACGATCGCGTTGCTCTCCACAAGTCCCGCAGTTGACGCCATTCCCTTGAGCCCCATCTACTACTGCACGGATACTGGCGGGAATCCCGTTGCGTTCGATCAGCGCGGCGTGACGCGTCCGCAAGGCGCCGCTTGTGATATCGGCGCTTTTGAGTTTGCGCAAACGCAATCATCGACAGTTGCCCAGACCGTTTCGTTCACGACTATCGCGCCGGCGACCGCCGCTTACAACAGCACTTTCCCCGTGGCCGCGCAATCGACGTCGGGGCTGGCCGTATCGCTATCGCTGGATTCAGGCAGCGTCTCTGTCTGCTCGTTGGGAACGTCCAGCACGGCGGGCGGCGTGACCAGCGCGACAGTGACTATGCTGAGCGGGACCGGCTCCTGCACAGTCTTCGGTCTTCAACCAGGCAACGCTACGTACCTCCCAGCACCGCTGCAGCAGACTTCGGCAACGGCAACGCAAATTGCCCAAGCGACACTGACTGTAACTGGGCCTGCGAGCGTGACGTACGGAGTGCCCGGAACTGGAACAACGACGGGCGGAAGCGGAACGGGCCCCGTGACTTTCAGCGCTGGGGCATCGTCGGGCTGCACGGCTTCAGGAACGACAGTGACCGTGACCGATGCCAGCGGGACGTGCTCTCTGACTGCGACCAAAGCTGCGGACAGCAACTACACCGCAGTGACCAGCGCATCCTTTGCAGTAACGCTGGTGCAGGCCGCCCAGGCGATCTCCTTCACGACGCCGGCTCCATCCAGCGCGGCCTACAACAGTACCTTCCCAGTCGCTGCGCAATCTACCTCCGGGTTGACGGTGACCCTGGCTGTAGATGCGGTCAGCACTTCCGTTTGTGCTTTGGGAGCTCCAAGTGTATCTGGGGGAGTGACTAGCGCGACGGTGACCATGCAGAGTGGCGCGGGAACGTGCACGATAGACGCCAATCAAGCGGGAAACGGCAACTATACTGCCGCGGCACAACAGCAAACTTCAGCGGCAGCGACCCTAGCGAATCAGGTCACGCTGACGGTCACGGGGCCAGCAAGCGTGATGTACGGTACGACCGGAACGGCGACGGTGACGGGCGGGAGCGGGACGGGCGCGGTGACGTTCAGCGCAGGAGCGTCGACGGGCTGCTCGGTGACGGGAACGACCGTGAGCGTTACCAATGCCACCGGGACTTGCACTCTGACAGCGACCAAAGCTGCGGACAGCAACTACAACTCAACGACCAGCGCAGCGTTTGCAGTCACCTTGGTGCCGGCAAACCAGACGATTTCCTTTACCACGGCGGCCCCATCCACTGCGGCCTACAACAGCACCTTCCCAGTCTCTGCGCAATCTACCTCAGGATTGGCGGTGACGCTGTCCGTGGACGCGGCGAGTACGGCTGTTTGTTCGTTGGGTACTGCAAGCTTTTCTGGTGGAGTTACTAGCGCGACGGTGACCATGCTGAGCGGTACGGGAACTTGCGCGATAGATGCCAACCAATCGGGCAACACAAATTATAGCGCAGCCATGCAGCAGCAAACCTCGGCGACGGCGAGCAAAATCGACGCGTACACCTATGTCACTTCCTCGCCGAACTCGTCTACTTACGGCCAGAGCGTGACTCTCACCGCGAACGTTGCTGCCGTTCCTCCAGGCACCGGGACTCCAAGCGGAGGCACGTTTACCTTCATGCAGGGCGCGGTTACTTTGGGCGCCGGCTCGCCGCTCACAGTTTCCTCGCTGCCCGCCTCATCGCAAGGCTGGAGCCAGATCACCACCAGTGGAACGCCGCCGGTCAGTGTCTGCAACGTGCCGGTTTTGGGAGACGGGCTGGGCGACCTGATTTTTTACGGATCTCTTCCGCCCGCATGTAGTGCCACCAGCAGCGATCTTTGGGTATTGAGCAACGCGAACGGAGTGGGCGGGACGCCAACCTGGACCCAGCTTTTCCCGACTGGTGGCCCGCCACCAGCCAGGCACGATGGAATGGCTGTATACGATCCAACCACCAATCGCATGATTATTTACGGCGGCTGCGAAGGCGGCTGCTTCCCGGTTGGTAGCGACATCTGGGTGCTGTCGCACGCCAACGGGCAGGGTGGCACGCCCACATGGACACAACTCTCTCCCTCGGGCACGCCTCCATCCCCTCGAATTAATGCCGCTGCAACCTACGATCCGGCCACCAACCGAATGATGATCTTCGCCGGCCAAAACGGCGGAGGGTCCGCGTGCGGTACTTATAGCGATTCCTGGGTGCTGACCAATGCCAATGGGATCGGAGGAACGCCAACGTGGATTAAGCTTTCCCCCACGGGTGGACCTCCCGCAGGACAATATGGGCCCAGTTCGCTCTACGACTCCGTCAACAACCGCATGGTTGTCGCGGGCGGTAGTGGAATTATTGGCGGTGTGTGCAGTCTCTCGAATTCCGTGTGGGTTCTGAGCAACGCCAACGGACTCGGTGGTACTCCGGCATGGAACAATCTGATTCCACAGGGAGCTACCGGCGCGCCACCCAATTTCGGCGGACTCGTGCCAATGGTCTACGATTCCGCGAACAACAGAGCCCTCCTGCAATATCCGACATCCGCAACGAATGACGTTTGGGGGATCATCAACGCGAACGGATTAGGCGGTCCATCCGCATGGGCAAATTTGAATCCCAGTGGCGGTCCACCGGCTGCGGGCGTGTATGGAGTGGTGTTTGACTCCACCAATAAAATATTGTCGTCTCTCCACTCGGACAATACGGTCTGGGCATTGTCAACCGGCGTGGATCCGATCACTGCGATTTACAGCGGCGACAGCAACTTCAATGCGACTGGAACGGATGCCGGCAGCACCGCAACTCAGCTGCCGCAGACCGTAATTCAGACGACCCAAACGATTTCGTTCACAACTCCGGCCCCATCCACTGCAGCCTACGGCAACACGTTCCCTGTGGCTGCGCAATCAACTTCTGGGCTGACAGTGGTACTGTCCGTGGATTCGGCCAGCACATCCATTTGTTCGCTTGGAACTTCAGGCGTGGCCGCCGGAATCACCAGCGCGACCGTGACGATGTTAAGCGCCGTCGGAACCTGCACAATTGACGCCAACCAAGCGGGCAACAGCGATTACAGCGCAGCCACGCAGCAGCAGACTTCAGCGACAGCAACACTGGCAAGTCAGACGATCTCCTTCACGACGCCGGCTCCATCCAGCGCGGCCTACAACAGCACCTTCCCAGTCGCTGCGCAATCTACCTCCGGGTTGACGGTGACCCTGACTGTAGATGCGGTCAGCACTTCCGTTTGTGCTTTGGGAGCTCCAAGTGTGTCTGGGGGAGTGACTAGCGCAACGGTGACCATGCAGAGTGGCGCGGGGACGTGCACGATAGACGCCAATCAAGCGGGGAACGGCAACTATACTGCCGCGGCACAACAGCAAACTTCAGCGGCAGCGACCCTAGCGAACCAGGCGACGCTGACGGTCACAGGGCCAGCAAGCGTGACGTACGGTACGACCGGGACGGCGACGGCGACGGGCGGGAGCGAAACAGGCGCGGTGACGTTCAGCGCAGGAGCGTCGACGGGCTGCTCGGTGACGGGAACAACCGTGAGCGTTACCAATGCCACCGGGACTTGTACGCTGACAGCGACCAAAGCTGCGGACAACAACTATAACGCCACGACCAGCGCGGCGTTCACGGTGACGTTGGTGCAGGCGAGTCAGGCGACGCTGACGGTCACAGGGCCAGCAAGTGTGGCGTACGGTGCGACCGGGACGGCGACGGTGACGGGCGGGAGCGGGACGGGCGCGGTGACGTTCAGTGCAGGAGCGTCGACGGGCTGCTCGGTGACGGGAACAACCGTGAGCGTTACCAATGCCAGCGGGACTTGCATTCTGACAGCGACCAAAGCTGCGGACAACAACTATAGCGCGGCGACCAGCGCAGCGTTCACGGTGACGTTGGTGCAGGCGAGTCAAGCGACGCTGACGGTCACAGGGCCAGCAAGTGTGGCGTACGGTACGACCGGAACGGCGACGGCGACAGGCGGGCGCGGGACGGGCGCGGTGACGTTCAGTGCAGGAGCGTCGACGGGTTGCTCGGTGACGGGAACGACCGTGAGCGTTACCAATGCCACCGGGACTTGTACGCTGACAGCGACCAAAGCTGCGGACAACAACTATAACGCCACGACCAGCGCGGCGTTCACGGTGACGTTGGTGCAGGCGAGCCAAGCGACGCTGACGGTCACAGGGCCAGCAAGCGTGACGTACGGTACGACCGGGACGGCGACGCTGACGGGCGGGAGCGGGACGGGCGCGGTGACGTTCAGTGCAGGAGCGTCAACGGGTTGCTCGGTGACGGGAACAACCGTGAGCGTTAGCAACTCGAGTGGAACGTGCATTCTAACAGCAACGAAGGCGGCGGATAGCAACTACGGTGCCACGACCAGCGCAGCGTTCACGGTGACGTTGGTGCAGGCGAGTCAGGCGACGCTGGCGGTCACAGGGCCAGCAAGTGTGGCGTACGGTGCGACCGGGACGGCGACGGTGACGGGCGGGAGCGGGACGGGCGCGGTGACGTTCAGTGCAGGAGCGTCGACGGGCTGCTCGGTGACGGGAACGACCCTGAGCGTTAGCAATGCCACCGGGACTTGTACTCTGACAGCGACCAAAGCTGCGGACAGCGATTACGCCGCAGTAACCAGTGTCCCATTTTCAGTAACGCTAGTGCAGGCAAGCGCGATCATCGTCGTCACTCCATATAATGTGCCTTACGATGGCGCGGCTCACACTGCGACAGGAACTGCGACAGGAGTGGGAGGGATAAGCTTAAGTTCAGATCTCACCCTGACTGGCACAACGCACACCAACGCCGGAAGTTATCCTGCCGATCCATGGAGTTTTACGGACGCGAGCGGGAACTACAAGAACGCCAGCGGTACAGTGAGCGACAATATCGGGAAGGCATCAGCAACCCTTACGCTCTCAAACCTTTCACAGACGTATAACGGCTCTGCTAGGCCTGTAACCGTGACGACTAGCCCCGCCGGGTTAGTGGGGGTTTCAGTCACTTACAACGGTACCGGTGGAACGGTTTACGGTCCAAGCACCACGGCGCCGACAAGCGCAGGCAGCTACCTGGTGGATGCCTCCCTCACCAACGCAAACTATCAAGCCTCCGACGCCACGGGCACATTGACAATCGTGCTCCCGACACTGGTTTCGATTGCGGTGACCCCAATAAATCCAACAATTCTCGTCGGTGCGACGCAGCCCTTCGCGGCCACGGGAACCTACAGCGACAACTCGACGCAGACCATCACCTCCAGCGTTACCTGGACCTCGGCCACCACGTCGGTAGCAACCATCGGCGCGAGCACGGGCGTGGCCACAGGGGTCAAAGCTGGGACTTCGCAGATCACCGCAACGCTCGGCAGCATAATTAGTCCGCCGGACACGATTACGGTCAACAATCCCGCTCCCTCGATCAACAGTCTAACTCCAACGCATGCTCCGGCGGGCGCAGCCTTCGCCCTGACTGTAAATGGTTCAGGATTTATTTCTACATCGACAACAGTTAGCTTCAGCGGCAAGACGGAAACGACAACCTTCGTCAGCGCCACCCAGCTGACGGCGGCCATTCCCGCTTCGGACATGCCAGTCGGGGGATTAGTTAACGTAACAGCGAACACTCCAGTACCGGGCGGCGGCGCTTCCGCGGCCAGCAGCTTTACGATTGACTCTTTCTCGGTGGCTGGCCCGCCTTCGACCACATACGTGGTGCCGGGCACTCCGACTCCCGTCCCAATTTTAATTACCCCAACCAGCAATGGATTTGCCAATCCGGTCCAGTTAGTTGCCTCCGGGCTCCCCAAGGGAATGACTGCCTTGTTCAGCCAGGATCCGGTGACGCCGGGTACCATCACAACAAAAGTTACTTTGACGCTCACCGCAACGGCGGCCGCGGTGGTGAAACCAGGCCCGGCCAGCAAACGTTTCCCAGCCGCGCCGTTTGGACTCCTCGCAACTATATTGGCGGCCGGGATGCTAATCCTGGTCAGAAGGGCGCCATGTGGCGTGCTATTGCCATCACGCGCGGCTCTCGTACTTTGGATCATTGTGATCGGTAGCTTGGGAATTTCACTGAGCGGGTGCGCGGGCGGATTTCAGTTGAACTCCAATGCCACGCCGGCGGGCAATTACACAATCACTGTGACCGGGACGAGTGGAACCGCTCAACAATCGGGAACCTTCACGGTCAGTGTCGAATAGCGTATGAAAACGGTGACTGCAATGCACAAATGGATCGTGATTCCTTTGCTTCTGATCGGGGCGCTGCCCGCGTTTGGCCAGACGTCGGCGGGCGAGGCTTCTCCAGGGCTTGATGTTTCGGTCGGATATACACTCGCTCGATCGAATGTCTCGAGTGGTTGCGGCTGCTTCTGGCTGAACGGGGCGACGGCTGCGGCCTCGTTTGGCTTGAAGAAGAATTTTAGTGCCGTTGCCGATTTTGCCGTCCTTAGGAATGGGAATGTGCAATCTTCCGGGCTGAGTTTGTTACTGTTTTCGTATTTGTTCGGGCCGCGATTCACCTATCGCAATCAGAGCCGCTGGACGCCCTTTGCGCAGGCGCTGGTTGGCGGAGCGCACGTCAGCGGTTCGGGCTATTCGGGAACCAGCGTTCCGCCATCCGCATTGGCCGGCTCGGTGGGGGGAGGTCTGAATCTCCGCATCGACTCTCGGGTGGAAGTGCGCCTGATTGAAGCCGATTATTTCTTGACTCATTTCCAGAACGGGGTTAACGCCCGAGAGGCCACCGTTCGAATTTCTTTTGGAGTCGTTTTCCCATTCGGCAAGAAATAATCGAATGGATTATTGCCACATTGCTTGAGAATCCACCCTTTGCAAAGGCGATAGAGCGGGCCGGAAATAATCACACCTGAATCACGACGCTACCTGATCGTCACCATTGAACTTCCGGATAGAGGCTCGGAATCCTCTGGCCCCGGTATACGTATTGCCCCGTTATCAACATTTTCCATACGGTTTGCGGGCTACTCTGCTGCGATAGCTCCAAAATATCCCCAGCCGTCCCCGGCCCGCCTGCGCTATCGCAGTACTCCAAGTTCCCGTTACTCAGCACGGCCGCGTTTCCACCGAAAAACGAATACGAGGGCACAGTGGCATTGAACACAAGTGTGGCCGTCTTCGCTGTCTCATCGATTTCAAGGACCGGGACGGTGCTGTAAAAGCAAGCGGGCTCACCGGCGGTACCGCATGAGACACCGGGCGGGAATACCCGGTCGTCCCCATTGTCAAAAAGCGTGAGCATAAAGTTTCCGGTATTATTCTTGCCAATGATCGAAGGACCGTGCTGTGCGTAAAACCAGTCATTAGGCTCGGTTCCCCTAACCAACGCAAAGTCACCCTGGTAGCCGAGTCTCCAAAGAATATTTCCGCTCCCCGTTCCGTTCGCGTAGTCTATTTTTATCAACCAATTCTGGTGTCGGGACGAGACAATCAGGTTGCCGTCCCCCGCCGAATAGATGATGGCGTTGGCGTGAGTCCAGTCGGGAAAGCCCATCGGCCGCCGATTCAGGTCCAGGTGGTCGAATGCGTTCCAGAGCCATACGGGCTTACGATTTTGATCAAGGTCAATGACCACATCCCCGGTTATGGTCGTCTCTGAAACCGTCTGCTGCGTCGAGGCAATCAAGATTAGGTGGCCGTTCGGGAGCAGCTCAAAATCATGATGCGTCCCCACAGCTGTGATATTGCAACCAGCGCATGTCGCTGCGGCCAGAGCCTCGTTAAGGTCAGCAGCCGTCATCTGCCAAATCAACTCTCCAGCAAGGTCCACTTCCTGCAACACGGAGTTAACCCCGTCGGGCCCTGCACCACTGAAATTGATCAGGAAATTGCCGTTGGGCAGCAGTTTGACTGGATTGGCTTGAAGTCCTGTAAATGCTGGGTAATAGGTCCAAAGAATATTGCCGCTCAAATCGGCAACAACCACAGGAGCAGAAGGCGTGGTCAACAACGGTGGAATCAGGTCCAGCAGCTCAACCCCGGGCTGTGGTGCCATGCCTGCCGTTGTCGTGGCGACAATTGCTGGCAGTTGTACGGGAGGCAGAGCTCCCACGGCGAACGTCTGGTCGGCATCGATGAACTCCGCTCCATCGCTGAACTGCACGATGCCCCGGAGGTGATACGTCGACTTAGGCTTCATCCCAGCAACAAAGAGACTCACTGACCCACCAAGCGGAGGTACGGGCCGCGTCCAGGTCGTCAGTTCGTAGGTCGTGTCAGGACCGAATTGAACCGAGACCTTTCCGGGAGCACCAGGAAAAATCGAATAGAGTGCCACCTGCGCGTTTGACGTCGCCGACACCTGTCCAGGCGCTACCACGTGAATCGTCGCACTGGCCGACTTGGTCGGATCATGTTTGCTCGTCGCCGTGACGGTCGCGGTTGTGCTTTGGGAGCCGTACCGGGCGACGTAGTTACCATAAGCGTCGATCGTTCCCACAGTGGCCGACCACGTGACTCCGGCCTTGTCGTTGGTCAGGGCCGTGAATTGGGCCGAACCCCCGGACGCAATCGCCGTCGTTCGCGGGCTAACCACTACCCTGATATCGTGATCTGATTCCTCACAAGTAGGCGGGCACACGCGATCTTTTTCATCGGGTTCAATATTGTCATCGAATTCCCGTTCTTGGGGGTGGTCTACGTCTCGGCAAAATGGCGGGCACCACAGATGATCGCCGCGAGTCTTATCATCGACATTCATCTTTCCTGGGGTTGTACCGCCAAGAACACCTGTGGCGGCGGTGATGAACAACCAGGACATGAGAAAGAACGGCGCTTTCTGCATACGGGAGTCTATCCTTAGTTTTCTGGGCCTACAAGAGCGTTTCCGCTACACGTATTCAACGCAATTATCAAGAAACATTGTATTTCGTGGCGAGAAGCTTCGCCCACCCGACCCCACGGGTGGGCCAACGAATCGGCGCGTTCATCAATCGCGCCCTTAGTTGTGGCACAGGTCCCGAGAAACGGGATTCGGAAACTGGGAATTGGGGCAGGTGCGATCCGCCACTCCGCGTCCTGACCTGACGCCGCGCTGTGGGATCGGGCGCGCCCCAGGGGCAGGGTGGTCCCTTTTTTCGCGTGCGTATACGCTACCCCCACCCGATGTGCAGGTTTTGGTGTGTGGTTACACCTACGGTCCGCGAACCACCACGTTCTTGAGGGATTAGCTGTGTTCTCGCTTGCACAACCAAAGAAAATAAGCCATCAACGCTGAGGCGCGACGTGTACGACATGCGCTGGCGCCGGGTCCTGCACGGGAGTCAGGGTGTCGAAGAACGAATTGCCGGATTGACTGTTCCCAGTCGTGCCGGAGAGTTTTAGGATCCCAATGGGTGCTTCGGTGATGTCGTTGCCTTGCACTTTGTTGCTGTTTCCCTCGACGAGGATAGCGGCCTGGCCGCTATTGGCAACGTTGTTTTGGCTAGCGAGACCATCGTCACCGCCTAAGTCAATCCCAACTAGAACCAAGGAATTCGAGATGTCGTTGGACTCGATGTTCGCCTGGTTCCCGTTTGTGTAGATGCCAATCTGATTTGTGGCGACGGAGTTGCGTTCCACGCGAACGCCGTCAGACTGAAAGATCAAGATTCCAGTTGCGTTAAAGGCACAGTTTTGAAGAGAAACGCAGGGAGACCACACGTTATCGGTAACCGAATTCTGCAGCACCGCGCCCGTCGCTCCAAAGCCTATTTGAATCCCATTTTGCGCGGCACCCGTTGTTGCGCCGAGGTCCGTCACAGCGTTACCGGTGATGGTGACTTCCGTACCCGATTCATTCCCCGTGATTCCGTTCTTCTGATAGTCATGGACACTGTTGTCTCTAATTGTGACCCTGGAGGTCTCCGCGCCGAGGCTCTGCACAACGATCGCATCACCGCTCTGACATCCGCTGAGCAAATCGGATAGTTTAGTGTTACGCACCGCGTTGTGTTCGATGGTGCCCGACGAATTCTGGTACAGAATACCGATGAGGTCAGGGGAGCACCCGGCTATGCCGCTGTTCGCAGTGTCTATGATGAGACCTTCGATTTCGACATTCGCAGCCTCTTTGACGAGGATCGCGGCGGCAATTGGAGCACCGGAGGAGCCGGTGGCGTTTACGGTCATATTGTTCGGAGACACGATCGCGCCGTCGTCGCCTTCGATGCGAAGAGACTTGTCGATGGAGAGCTGCTCATTAAAGATGCCGGGACACACACGGATCAGATTGCCGGGTTTGGCGGCGTTGATGGCGTCCTGGATGGAAGTGATTACTGCGGTGGGGCATTGGACGAGAAGATCTGGCTTGTGATCGCGATCGTCTGCCGCCTGGGCCATACGCGGGGCCGTTATGGAAACAGAGAGTAGGAGAAAAACAGCGAGAGCAGACTTTGTCATTGTGATTCTCCACAGCGAGCTTCGAGACTTGGACACTCAAGAGCTAGATATCGAGGTCTCTTGAGGGCATCACATAGTGGGCCCGATAGTAATAAATTCGGTAAGCCCCTGACCAGGGCTATTTAAGATCCGTAATTGCCACAATCAAAGCCGAAAGCGTTAACGTACACGACGAGCCAGCACCTACTGTTGCCCGCACGCAGGATGGACTCAGCTCTTTCGTTAGAATAAGGGTTTGAAAGCCTTGCGAACAACTGTACATCCGTTCACGAGGAGACTGGGGAGCCGTGGCGTGTCAGGCGCTGACTCTGTCTCGCTTTTGATCGCGCGCGCGCGACCGATTTCGCTAATCTGCTGATCCTATTCCACCAGGGTCGCAATGTTCGTGGAATGCGCGGCAAGGAATCATTATTTCTCAATTAGAAGCAACAACTAACGCTTGGATTCTTCTCCTGTGTGTAGCGGCAGAACCGGTTGGCTGCTACGCATCTCCTGCACACGCATAAGCTGCGCCAGCGTGCGCTCAAAACTTCGGTCAAGGGCTGTTTCATAGCGAATCAAATTATCAAGTACCGGAGGGGAGGGGGCTACGTCATCAAGTACCGGAGGAGAGAGGAGGACTACGTGTTCAAGGGATTCGGCTTTGGTTCGATCAGGATCTTGCAGTCTACTTCTCTTTGCGTCGCGTTTGAGTTTGTGCATCTCTCGATCGATCTCGCCCAAGAAGGATTGTTTGCATTCTTCGGCCGATGGATTCCCCCCCTGATTTCGCACGGCTTCGGTGAAGGCCTGTAGATAGATGTCTTGAAGATTGTGAGGTCGATCGCCCCAGCCCTCATAAGCATACATTTCTGCAAGAATCGCCAGATCCTTCTCTTCGTTGAATCCCTCGCGATCGATTCTTTTCCTAAGGTCGGCGAGCACATCCAAGCAGTATTGGAGAGCCCGCGGGCTTCGGATATCCGCTACGAGCCCAACATCTCCAAAGCGTGCCGGTCTGCTTAGCCCCTCCGCTTCTTCCTCTTTTCGAGCCCAACGATCGAAGCGCTCAACTGCAGCTTTCTTCTCAATTTCTGCACTTTCCGCCAAAACTAGTCGGCGATATCGCCATGTAATCATCGCCAACTTCTCCACCAAGAGTTCTTCAAGTGCGCCCTGTGGCTTAAAATCCTGTCTAAGAGCCTCCAGCAGCGAGGCGTATTGTTTGGGATGTTCGCCTTGCAAAACTGTGGCATAGGAAAAGATGCCGTGCTTCAAGGAATTGCGGCTAGATCGTTGCTTACCGGCTTGAGAATATGGCCCTGACGCGCGCCGAACGGGCCCTCGCTTTACGGGCTCCGTTGATTCTGAATGTAACTCCGACACCCGTGGGTCGTCACGCAATGTCTCCCGCTGAGTTGCTTCTGTGAGACCGTTAGCGGCTGCCTCGCTTGAATCTAAGTCTTGAACTGTCTCTTTCATGTTTCACCCCATTCTTGTGCCACTCTCGATCGTCACGAGCGAACTGAATGATTCCAATATGAATATAGTTCTGAATCGTTCCGGCGTGCAGCTGATTGTTGGCGCCCGCCTCGCAGATATCGAGCGTGAGCATGTTGGATTGAGTCTTCGTTGGCTTGCGCTTAGAGTAGGGCAGGGACATCTCAATGTCCATTATATAGATTGCACGACATTCATAAATCGTGCTATCAATATATTGTATGCAAATCCGAAACACACCCTCAATCGTCCCTGCGGGGCGGGGGCTGTCTATCGAGACGTCTTTCAATCCGAATCTTCCGGGGTCCCTATATGATATCTGCGCGATCCTGAACCAAGATGGGTCCGGCCTCCTATCTCAAGAATTGCGCAAGCTGGTCACCGATTGGCAGCGATCGGGGCCGAATCTCAGAAAGATGCTGGCATCACATGAGAAACTCGCGGTTCGCGCTCGGCGTGGCAGCACATTCTTGGTGCCGACTGAAAACGGGAACGGCTATCTCGGTTGGGAGCCAATTGGATTTGGAAGCCCGGTTGGATGGGATGGCGTCGCACTCCGACATTTTGTCTGCCTCGTCGTTCACAGGGAGTGGTGGCGGTTGGGCGGTCCATGCGCCCGATGCGGCCAGTATTACGTGAAGCGTCGGACCTCGCAAAAAACATATTGCAGCCGGCGTTGCGGCTTTGCTGCAACTGCTACTGCCGTTACAAAAGCCAGGAGAGTACGAATACACGATGAGAAATTGCGGCGTGCGCGGATGTGGGCGCGCAAATGGACGAGGTCCCGCACTCGACTCGATTGGAAAAAATGGACTGCGCTAAGCGAGCGGAGCCTTTCCCCACAATTCCTGACGCGAGCAGTCCACAACGGGGAACTCCAAGAACCGGCCAAAAAGGGAAAAGTGCGCGGTGAAGACACGTCTTCCGAATCCTAGCGCGGTCGCGAAGGTTGGTGATAGCCGAAAGTGCGGCGTCCGGGGGCGCCGCATCATGAGCTGCCGGGTTTTCCGAGCAATCGCGAAACGCCTCCGGGCGACTGCCTGACTCTAGCCATCAGTTTGTAGGCAGGCTCGGCTGATTGTTGAGCGTTGTCTATTCTGAGGATTCTTCTTTTTTCTGTCGAGAAAGTAATCGCTGAAGATACTTAGGTCCTTCCCTCCTGTATGACTCTAGACCTCCGGAAACAAAAATCTCACAAATTTGTGAAAGGGTCCTCCCTTCGCGCCTAGCAAGATTATGTAATTCCTTCTTCAAATTCCCAGGAAGTCGAAACCCAATCTGTTCATCTTTGCTTCGCATAGTCCCGCAGATTCTAAAGCTTGGGCGGTAAACGATCAAATAGAACCGCTTGACAACAATGATGATGTAGGTTAAACATGGCTATACCTTGCTAAACACAGGAGCCAAGAATGCCGCCGCTCAAGACGAAGAAGAAAGGCTTGCGGTCATTAATTCAGGAAAACACTAGGCTTGCGATGTCCCTTTGGCGGGACGAGCTTACTCCACGTGCTCTCTCAGAACTCAAGAGACTCTCTGGCGACCTTGGGCTCTCAATAGGGTCAGGGGAAGTTCTACTGCTTGATAGAAAGTGGTATGTGACCCACGCCGGGCTCCTTCGACTAGCTCTCCGGCGGCGGTGCCTTGGAATTCGCTCAGCCCTTCAGGAGCGGCTATGCGACCCGATCGCTAGTCGCTGGGTCTTTAAGGCGACCGTCTATACGTCTCCCCGCTCTCGAGGCTTCGTCGGCTATGGTGATGCCGATCCTTCTAACGTATCGTCGATGGTCCATGGGGCTGAGATGCGCGTCGCCGAAACTCGCGCCGTGTGTCGCGCCTTGAGAAAAGCTTATGGCGTCGGAATCACCTCGGCCGAAGAACTCGGCTGGGCCCCAAGGTCCAACGGCCCAGCGCCGCCCGATCAGCGCAAGGCCCCCGCGAACGGAAATAACGGCCACCAGAACAGCCAGCCTCGCCTCCGCGACCGTCTCTGCCTTTTGATTCGCCAGTACAAGCTGGACGCAAATCTCGTCAAAGCTTATGCCGCACATTACTGCGGAACTGCCACGCTCCGAGAAGCCAGCCGAGATCAAGTCGAGGCCTTCATCAGCAATCTGGCCGAGTACGCAGCCAAAGATCGCGACGGACTGGTCTGTCAGCTCAACAGTTATTCGAAGTCGGAGGAGGTCGCATCATGAAGCGCCAAATCCCAGGATTGCGCGGTGAACATCAGAAACATGACGACACTTTAGAAGGAGCATTTTTGGTCCGTGTTGATCGAGTCTTCTTCCGCTGGCATCCGCATAGGCCTTTTTATGTGCTGCGATTCGCCGTCCTGGAGCCCGCTGAACACGAGGGTCGCCTCTTCGAGGGCCGCCTCTATTGCTCTCCCAAAGCCTTGTGGAAACTTCGTTGGTTCTTGCGAGATTTCGGCTATGACCAAGATCTTATGGGCCGCGATGAAATCGACGAGAAAGCTCTTCTCGGGCTGCGAGGGATCGTACGGATCTCTCATACGACACTCAATCGCCGAACTTTTCTCAACCTTAGCGGGTTTGCCCCGGCGAGTGAATGGGAAGAACTCTCAGTTCCGGCAGTGAGGAGCCAGGCGGTGTCCCGTGACTTTTAGCTATTCGCAGATTTCTCAGTTTGTGCGTTGCCCAAGGAGCTATCGCTATCGCTACCTCGACGGCTGGAGGGAGAAGGATTCGCGTGCAGCTCTGTGCTTTGGCCGCTGTTTCGAAAAGGCCTTGGCGGCCCTCTTCGAACGCGAGGATCCCGGAGCGGTGTTGTTCAAGGAGTGGGGAACATACCGCGACGTTCCGCTTGAGTACTCTCATGGTGATGACTGGGAGCGCGTGCTTCGGCAGGGAATCGCGCTGCTCGAGCGGTTCGCCCGAGACAACCGAATCCGAATTCGACGGCCCAAGCTCAACATCCAGAAAAAGATCGTCCGCACTCTTTCAAACAGCAACGAGTTTGTGGCCTATGTCGATGCCATTGGCTACCTGGACGGCACGAGGCGCTTACTCGAATGGAAGACGACGAGCGCCCGTTACCCGGACCAACCCGATGGGCTGACATCGCTTGACCTTCAGCTCGTCTGCTACTCCTGGATCACGGGCATCTCTGACGTTGCCATTGTCGCGTTCGTGCGGAAACGCGTCCCGGAGATTCAGTACCTGTTGGCTTCGATTACGGAGGAGCAGCGTCAGGAATTTGGCCAACTGGTTGAAGCGACGGTTCGTCAAATCGAAACTGCCCAATTTGCTTCTCACCCCGGAATCCGTTTCCCGCAAAACCCCTGCGTCAGCTGTGCGCATCTCGGCCTGTGCCTTGGCAACGAGACCCTCGTCGGAACCAAACTCATTCGTCAACCAGGAGCCGCCGACCTTGATTGGCTTGACATGCTTGACGACTAACGGAAGGCCGTTGATGGCTCCGAAGCTCAATCACCGACGCGCTGTGTTTGTGCTCTCGAAGATCGACCAGATCTTGGCTTGGGAGAGGGCAAAGGAACAGGAGCGGGATTCGAAGTTTGTCGAGCTCGGTCGATATCTATGCGAGGTTCGCGCAGGGCAGTACTGGAGGGTGGACAATGTCCGTTCGTTTGATGAGTTTCTCGAAAGGAAGTTCCCAGAGTCCAGGCGCAAGGCCTACTACCTGATGGCGATCCACGAGCAACTGACGCCACTTCGCAAGCGGGAACTCGAACAGATTGGGTGGACCAAGGCGAGGGAGCTAGCCAAGGTTGCTCGGCGGGATAGACAGGACTTCGAAAGTGCACCCTGGGTGCACAAAGCCACCACAATGCCGAGGGAGGAGTTCAAACGCGAGGTTGACCGTTACCTGACCGGTAAGGAATCGGAACCGTGGGAGCTTCTCTATTTCAAAGCGTACAAGAGCCAATTGCCCGTGATCGAGCAGGCCTTGGAAACAGCGGGGCTGATGCTCGGGAGTGACAAGTCGCGAGGGTATTGTTTGGAGATGATCTGCGCGGATTTTCTGGCGGGAGTGAGCTTGGAGGCGGGCAATCAGGATTCTCTATTACCTTGTCTCACTCGGCTGGTGATTGGTCTTCCGAACGCCGACAAAAAACAGCTCCTTGAAGAAGTGCAGGTGACGGTTTGACTGCGATCCGTGCCCGGCGGCCCCGCTTGAGACTTGATCCGGAGGCGTATCGCAAGCTTTGCCAAGAAGTCCTGGAGCGAGATGGCTGGCGATGTCAGCATTGCGGGCATATGGAAGATCTTCAGGTCCATCACATTCAGTGGCGGAGCCATCTAGGGGATGACGTGGCTGAGAACCTCATAGTTCTTTGCGTTGAGTGCCACCACAAAATTCATCGACATGAGTGAGGGACTGAATAAAGTTTCACTGAGGAGTTGACGCGGCTGGCCGAAACCAAGCCTTTTCTCAACAAAGCATAGAGCAGTTTTTTGCATTGTTGCTCCTTGCGAGTAACAGGATTTCACTTTAGAATTTTGCTGCAATGAAACCTTTCGTTTTCTCTGCTTGGCGCAACAAATGGCTTGGGAAATGGCAGTATCCCAGACCTTTTTTGTACGACGTACGCGGCGTTATCCACATTGGCGCCAATGTCGGTCAGGAGAGCACCACTTATGCGAAGCACGATTTGCACGTGGTTTGGATAGAGCCTATCCCGCAAGTGTTTGAACAGCTGTGCGAGAACTTGAAGCCATTCCCGAAACAGCGTGCCTACCAGTATCTCCTCGCAAATGAGAATGGCCGTGAATATACGCTCCATATTTCGAACAATGGCGGCGCCTCGTCTTCAATTCTTCCGTTTGCTAAACACCGGGAGATGTGGCCAGAAATCACCTATACGGGAGAGGTGCGAGTCAGTAGCATCACGTTTGGTTTGTTCGTTGAAAAAGAAAAGGTTCGATTGGCTGACTACGAAGCTCTTGTGCTTGACACCCAAGGATCGGAGTTGATGATCCTCGAGGGCGCCATTGATTTTCTCAGCCATTTCCGCTTCATCAAAGTCGAGGTGGCCAACTTTGAGTCCTACACTGGATGCTGCCAACTTTCACAGATGGATGAGTTCATGCGAAAGCATGGTTTCCGCAAGCGCCAACGGGAAGTAATTCGCTCTATTCGTGGCATTGGTGCCTACTACGATGTAACCTATGAAAAAAAGCGGCCGTCCTATGAACTCAAAACGCTCTGAATGTGGCAATGCCCGCTGAAATTTCCTCGTGGCGTTACACAGGATGTCGATCCATCGAGCGGTCTAGCTCGCTTAGTTGGCTTAGGGCGGTTCGAAACCACTGCGATTGACATTGTTAAGAAGCTCTAGTGGGGGGAGTGTCGTGTCCGAGTGGTTCAGACAACTTGTCCGTAAGCTGAGATCGATTCTCTTGGTGCTTTTGTGCCTTGGGTCAGTTGCACCAGCACAACAACAGCAGTTTCCCGCTAACGTCAGGTATATCAGTATAACTGGGAATGACTCCAACGACGGCCTTACTTGGGGCACAGCTATGAAAACTGTGGCGGCGGCGTGTGCCGCACTCCCAAGCGGAAACTCTTCCTGTACGTCTGGGAATGGAACGATCTTGGTTGGGCCCGGATACAGTGTGTCTTTGCCTGTTGGAACAACGCCAGCAATCTCGCTTCAGATTGATGCTGCGCCTGCTGGGGCGAATACCGCCGCTGTTGCGGGCACAATGACAAGCGGCCCGATTCCTTGGATTGACGCACGCGCTTATGGCGCGCGGGCATTTCAAAACGTTCCTGCTACGATCACCCTGTCAACCAACAAAACTGACAGGGTCACGACCACGGGCGTTTCCGACTTCATCGTTGGTGACGGAATCGCTGTCCCCGGAGCGGGGAACGCAACCGCGCAATCCACGCCTTCAGCCCCAACAATCCAAAATGTCGGAGCGAACGGTTCCTCAACAATTAGTTACCAATGCGTGGGCGTCGACGCGAACTGGGGATTAACGGCCGCAAGTAACGCCGGAAGTACGAGCACAGCACCAACGGTATTTGGGCAGGGTGCAACGGCAATCTCTGCGATCACTCGAAGTTCAAATGTCGTGACGGTGACAACGAGTTCGGCAATGCCTTTTTCTTCTGGCACTTTCCACGTGACGATAGGCTACGTGACTGGAGGGACGACCAACTTCTCCGGCCTGTATCTAGCCACCGTCACGAGCGGTACGACTCTTAACTACAATCAGACTGGTGCAAACGAATCGGGAATAGTCCACGCAGGTACTTCATATGTGCTCTTTGAGAGTGCTTTCGTATTGACGAGTGTTCAAGCGACCGCTGGGAGCAACCAGCTTGTTCTAAGTACTGATATCCGCCACAATCTGCAGCAACAGCTTGTCGGTATTCATCCGACGAAGCTATTCTTAGATGGCATCAATTTCTCGGGGGCTGCAAACCCTGGCTACGCGAACGGTCTTTTCTCAATCGCATCGGTCACTGCCAATACCATCACGGTTACAACACCCTACACGTCGCCACAAACAGCAAGCGCGACGGCAAGCGCGACTCTCGCCACTTCTAGGGCTGCCCAAATGACCGCGACGGTGTGGGCAGAGCAGCTTGTAACCTGCCCAATCATTTCGGGGACGACGACAGTGTACTATGCGGTTTACGCGAACTATGGAAGCGGATACGCGCCGATCGGATTCACGACGTGGTTGCACAACATCTTTATCGACTATGGGCCTGCGTTCACACAAGCAGGTTTCGTAGCGCCGCCGGCAATGCATCTGCCAGCAACACCGCCGACATCAGCCCAGAATCAGATATTTAGCGCACAAATCAAGGGCATCAGTGGCACTACGCTTACCCTTGACCGAAGCGTTCCTGCAACCGTTAGAATCGTGACCGCCTACCATGACAATGGTGTTTCGCTCTTGAACGCCATCAACGAGTCGTGCCAGTCTTCGTTTAATACGCTCAATAACAATAAAACGTTCTATCCCGTTTATCTGCCACCTACACCGGCCGCTCAGTACTATTTCTTTAACGCTCCCGTTGATTTATCGGCTACTCCAAATTCCTGCAACCGCGTAGTCGTAGTGGATGGCGGCGCTCTCTTTCTCAACGGCACGATTACTTCGAGCAATGCTCCAGTCGTTTGGCAGCGGCCTGAGGACATAGCTGGTGTCAACGTCGAGGTGGCTGGCGGAAATACGAAGTTTGACGTTTATGTGTTCGGCTATGCGAGTCCAATGATAGCCGGAAGTGCGAGTAACTTGCCATGGTTCGTCCGTGGTCTACTCATAAACCCACTGTCGAATGGTCAGAACGGTTTCGTCAACACGGGGCCAGAGAGTCGTTTTGAGGATCTCGCGTGTTCCTCAGGTAGGACTAGCTTGCTAAGCTCTATATGTTTTGTCAATGCCGGTCCGCAATTTACTACGTCCTTTCATAATTTCAATTTTGGAGATATCCCGAACGTAGCCACTCCGCTTTCACCTGCCCCTGGGAACTCAGGTCAAGTTATGTATTGGCCCGTTCCATCGTTTCTTTCGGAGGCGGGGCCATCGAACCAGGCGGAGATCATTCTAGACGGTCAGAATTACGGTAACGGGAGAGGATTTGAAATCAGTAATCTGTACCAGGCTACTGGAGTGCCTCTATTCATGGATTTCTTGAACGTACAGACCTTTCAAGAACCGTGGCAACCGTTTCTGACCCTTGAAGGAAGCAATCAGATTCAGTATCTCAGACTTGAAAAAGTTCAGATGGACTCTATACAGATGCCAGTTCTAAGTTCCGTGATCGGGGGAGCAGGGGGAAGCGGTGCAGGCTTTCTATATCTATATGAGGCAGGGACTGCAGGCTCTAATTATCCTGCTGTTACAGGAGACCCGTTTAGCAGCATCCTTGAAACTAGGCACAGTTCGGCGTTGAGTCCAAGCCAAAATACTAACGAGATGACAATCGGGCCAAACGGCCTGCAGCAATCAGGGCCAATCTCGTTGTATTGCAATCCGAACGGCTCCTCCACTGCCGCGCTCACGGCATATAATTCAACTGAACGTGCTGCAGTCACAATTGGCTGCCCCTCTGGTACGATTACTGCACCGAGTCTCGTTTCTGCCGGAATCAACGACGGGCTTGTCTCAACGGTAGTTACAACCGGAACATCAGCGAATCTATGCACGAATCTGTTGCAGAACACGTTCAATCAAGAGGCCACCGCCCGACAGGCCGTCACTTATACCCTTTGTACAGCGGCAGCAGGAAAGCGTCAGTGCGTATTTAATTCCAACAATGGAACCAATCCAAACACAGGAGTCCTCACGGTTGCTACGAACGCAGCGCGGCAGTTCATTATATTCACGGACGGAACTCTTTCGGCATCGGGTGGAAGCGTGACTTCAGCCGGGGCTGCTGCAGATTCGGCATGTTTCATTGGGGTTGATTCAACACACTGGCAGATGCTAGTTAGTTCAGGTACATGGATAAAGCACTGACTTAGCGGGCTCGCTATGCCGTTTGGCAGGAACTACCGTCAACGCGCTCGTTGAATTGCTTTATACGGTTCCGAGCCTCACTCTCAACATTGCTCTCTAGTTCTTTTTAACGCGAGGAATGAGTTTCCGGCAGTTTGGCGAGAGTACTCGGTATTCAAGATTTCGTGTGCTGACTGCAAATTGGTTCACGCCCTTTTTGTCAGAACGTTTGGAAAGCAGTTGCAGAATGTCACTAACCCGTCTTCGCTGAGGACGTCACTAGAGACCTCTGGCTTTGCGCCGGAGAATTTCTTGAAACACCACGACTAGCTCTTCGGTACTTCGTTCCCAAGTATATTTCTGAGCTGTCTGGGCAGCATTTCTTCCCAGACGCTCTCGCAGTTCTTGGTTATCGCATAACAGGAGAATCAGGTCGGCAAGCTTTTGTACGTCGGACGGATCATCGAGGATCAGCCCGTCAAAGCCGTCTCTGACTAAGGCCGACGCCCCAGCTCGCCCAGAGATGATTGTCGGGAGACCGCACGCCATGGCTTCAGAGGCTGGCAAAGCGAAGGTATCCTCCAAGGACGGGCCAACATAAGCGTCGGCAGCGGCATAGTAGAATTCGACGTCCTTGATCGAAGGAAGAAAACGCACCCTCAGTTCGAGAGACTTTTTTCGTATTCGGGAAAGGAAAGGGCCCGGATCATCTCTGCCCGCGACCAGCAGATCGACCGGAAGATGGGACAGAATTTCCAACGCACCTAACAACGTTCCGAGTCCCTTTTTCCGCCAATCGTTGCCGATCAACAGAAGTGCGAGGCGATCCTCAGCGACTCCCAGCGATTCCCGTGCGTACTTTCGCAGACTGCATCGGCGGGCTGGATTGAAAATATTATGGTCTAGGCCGGAGGACACTGCGGGGAATACTTCTCTTCGTCCAAAGAATCGGACAATTTCTTGAGCAGTTTGTGGAGCAGTGAGGATAAGCTGCGTGCGCAGATTTTGAAACACCAGGCGTTCGAAAATCATAACAATCTTGTAGTACATTCGCCTATGGAGCAGCCTCGGCCACAAGCGGACGGGATTGCGCATGAATTTCAGTTCCGATCGCACGCGTCGAACGAACTCTGCAAAGACAATGTGCACCGTAACAGCATCAGCATCGAGGCAATTCACACCAGGACTGAACACTATATCGAATTGAATGTTCATTGAGCGCTCGTCTCGATGACGTTGCAATCCATTCGCCACAAACCACCACAGAAAATTGAATAGATATGGTCCGGGTAATCGCGAAACGCGATGCCAGATGAACTTTGAGGCATCCAAGTCCTCCACATTTTGGCTGTAAACGTGAACTTCGAACACGTCAGAGAGTCGGTCGATCCACTCAATGACCATGCGTTCGGTCCCGTGTTGCTTATCCAAAGAGGGTGAGACAACAGCCAGACGGGGCTTGCAATCGGACAATTTCAAGACCTACACCTGCCTCGACATGGTCGTGCGATGGTCCGATTTCATGCTGCCATTTGGAGACGCCGTCACAACTGAACCCAACCCAGGTATACGACCCGGAATCGACTGAACAACGGGTTGGTCAGGAGCATTCACCAGCAGGTTCGGTAGCCCGAACAAAACTCCAACCAGAAGCCACAAAAATGCGTTACATATATAGTTCTCGTAGCCAGCGAGGCTCGCGAACGTCCAAAGGAACAAAACTACAAAAGCATACCAGCCGATTGCCAAAGCAATAGGAAATAATCGTGTCTCGCGAAGGCGACGAATCACCCTCCAAGAATAATATAGGAGGAAAGCGGTCCATAGAATCCATAAGAGCGGCGCGAGGATTCCCATCTCTAGAATCAAGGTGCCGTAGCCCTCTTCCACGCCAATCTCAGGGGCCGGTGCTCCAGTCAACTTCGCCACATATTGCGTGCCCAAGGAAGCGGTACCAATGCCATTCCCGATCCCCCAGTTAGGCTGAGAGAAGACAGATAAAAAATTCGCCACAGGGTAATCCCATATCCGATTACCCAATTGGTACTCAGCGCTGCTTGGCAGCAGGGTCTCACTGTAATATTCTAGGCGCGAACCAGCCTCCTGCGGGAAAAGAGTGAATAGGACTCCGAGGCCGAGTGTCGCTACAAGCACCGACCGACTAACTGCCTTTGTTGTGCGGTGTACTTGCTGTTTTATCCAAGGGGAGCCCCAAAGGAAGCCGATGGATAAAAACGCGGCGGTCATGAGCATGGATACGACAGAGCCCCGATTGCCACTGAGTAATGTCGCTACTCCCAGAAGGCCGATAGCACTGAACACCCATTTCCGATGCCGCTTAGAATAAAGCAGAAGGTATCCTACCGCTCCCATCGCGATGATGAAGGCAATGGTGAGATACTCGGCGTAACGGCCAGAACTTACAAACACGGAATCTGGAAGATTAAAGATCTGCCCCGTAGTGGTTGACTTTTGCAGGTTGCCGAGTTCCTCTAGTTCTGGAGCAAGATTTCTAGGATTCAAAAAACTGTTCCCCAATATGGATTGCACAATCCCCACAAAGCCGATCACTATCGCGAGTAAGGCGTTTGCGCTCAAGAATGTCCCAAGTTCTTCGTCGGTGCGAACCAAAGCGTACCCGACAAACAAGAGCGGTATATAATAAAAATAGGTTTTGATGCCGAGCAGGCCGTACCAAATGCTAGGGGAGTTTTGATTGAACACTTGAAGAACTCCCAGCCAGAAAAATAGGCTCAGGAAGAGGAAGAACGGTGGCCGAAACGTTTTCTCGCGACCCTTCCGAACTGCGGCGAAGAAAGACAAGTAAACTAGCCCGAGCAAAACATCCTTGCCGAAAAAGAGCACCAGCCCGTTGCCCATATACTTCCGAACAAGATCTTCAAGTATCATCCAGACAAAGAACATGTAGAATCCAGTGCGCCAGTGTCGAAGCGCCGTAACGGCGACGACGCACCCAGCAAATATCAACGCTCCGTAAGTCATCGAGCGGACGTCATCGTTTACAATCTTGATACCAATTCCCCACGCTATGCACACAGTGAGGAAAAAGAATCCAAACCCAACAAGAGCTTGACTTTTTATGCCAGGAATGCGCGCATTCAACATTTCGTATTCTCGCTATCTCGACTGAAATGCATCACTCAACCACGCCGCGCAACAATACGAACGATTGGATATTCGAGGATTGTACTTCGCTCGATGGCTTCCCCTCGCAAGCCAAAAGTGTTATAGCCAATGTGGGCCAGTTCATCAAGTACAGCGCCCGGGTCACGCCCCTCGGACATTACCATTTCGTTATGGACTTCGAGAAACAGGAGTGGCGAATGTCTCGCTAGAGCGACTCTGCCGCCGCGAAGTACCGCCATCTCATGCCCCTCTACATCGATCTTGATATGCGTGGGCGGACCGAACTGGCGTGTTAGCTCGTCGATCGTCAGGGTGGGGGTCTGGATTAGTTCGCTCGTTGGCCAGTTGTTGGCGACCCGGAAATATCCGTCCGAGAATACTCCAGAACTCAGCAAGCCCATCGTGCCAACTTCGCTGCTGACCGCCGCTCGAACGACTTGGATATCCTCGGTGTACCCGTTGATCGCTGCCTGAATGCTGATCATTTGCGCCGCTTCCGGCGATGGCTCAATGGCGACAGCCCTGCCTCCTTCATGAACCGCGGCAAGGCTGAAGATGCCATAGTGAGCGCCAATATCGAAGAGAAGCATTCCCCGCCAACAAAGCGATCGAAAGTTCCGAATTTCATCAGCTTGCTCAATATCGGCGATCTGAGACCTGGAGGCAACCTCATAGGCATGCGGATGGCAAATTATGCGCCAATCAGAATCCACCTCCAAAGTCCGCGTAAATCCAAGCGAAAATAAGGTGCAATCCCAAACCCACTTGGCCGACCGTTTGGGTGACCGAACCCAGTTCCGAATTGTTCTAGGGACCAACGCGCGTACCATCCCTTTCGACTTGTTCGTTGTCACCTGCGCCGTTCCTGTGTGCATATTGGGAGTCATCTCAAGCAATAACGTTGTTACTTTTGAGGGTAAAACCCTCCCAGCGCTCGACGCCGAATATACCGTGTGTCGAGGACCAAATCGGCGAGCGATTTGTTTGCGTGAGCTTCATGAGAACCAGGTCAACCTCCGCACCCACTTCACAGGGCAGAAAGGCGAGCCAGCTTTTCGAGCTCCGATGCAACATCTCACAAGTCCCAACTTTCATTAAAGTTGGTGGCATATGGGCTACGCATTTGGTTTCTTTCTAGCGAGAACCACAACAGTTGCAGGGAGTTGACTGCCAGTTTGAGCTTTGCTTGAGTCAAGAAAGTGGTCAAGATACGCAATCCAAGCCAGAAAGATCGGGGCCGGTAAGCGAATCGCTTCCCGCCACCATCGAATGGCTTGTGCCGCTCGACGGGAAAACTTGAATTCTGCAAAGGAGTGTTTTTGAACTTCAAATCCGTTTGTAGTCAGCAGTGACACGATCTCCGACAACATGTAACCTTCACGTTTGTGCCCCCACGCAGAATCAAGGTTGACTTCACCGGGTGGTACCGGGACGGAAACGATTAATCTTCCGCCCGGGCGAAGGACACGGTTCATCTCTCGGACCGCTGCACGATCATCAACGAGATGCTCCAATACCTCAAGAAGTAAAATCGTATCCAGGTGTTCGTTTGGGAGCGGCAGCACATCCGCGCTCGTTTCAATAAATTTAACGTTGCTGAGATTCTTGTGCCGCGACCTGACGCGATGGAGAGAATCACTATCAATATCCGCTGCTAGAACATTTTGCGAGTGCGCGCTCATATATCTTATGAAAACCCCAGGTCCGCACCCTATGTCCGCCGCAACCCCCAGAGAATCGCCGAGAAACTCGCGCACCAGTTTATACTTGGTGGGTCGCTGAATGGCCACGGCGTCTGCTATAAAGAGGTGGTACAGGCGCCAGGCACCGTTGTCGCCGGCGAGGCGTTTTAATATTCCATTCTTCGTATTCACAAGGAATCCGCCAGCACTTCCGAGACACGCCCGGATCTCATTACATCTTGATAGAGTCTGACATAGGCATCGACCATGTTATCTTGCCGAAAAAGAGCCAGGGCTCGGGCACGTGCCGCCTTCCCCATTCTCTGAACAATCTCAGGTTGGTCGAGGACACGCTTCATACAGTCTGCAAGTGAAGTGACATCCCCCGCCACGCACTTCAACCCGGCATCTCCCACCACTTCGCCCAAGCCGCCGATATCAGAAGCTATTACGAGTTGGCCTCGCATCATTTGTTCAATTGCGGCAAGCCCGGCAGTTTCCTCCCATATCGACGGCATGATGACAGCGCAAACGTCCTTCAACTCGTCGTGTAAGCGATCCCCGCTTAGAAAACCAATGAATTCGACAGTCTCGTCCAATTGAAAATCCCTGACCATAGACTGCAGTTCTTTGCGTTCGGGGCCATCTCCAATGAACTTTAACCGAAATAGATAGCCTTGGTCCCTCAAACATTTTGCCGCTTGAATGAGAACAGACAGGCCTTTCAACGGAACAAGGCGTCCCACGTAACCGAAACACATCAAGTCCTTAATTGGTGGGAGAGCCTCTACAGATTCGGAAGTATCAGCGGGAGTCGGAATTCCGTAATAGATTACTTCGGATTGATGCAACCGAAGACGCATCGAAACGTGGTGCGTGATTGGAACATTGACCGATGCTCTTTGACACAGCCATCGCCTTGGAAACGACCATAAGAGCGATCCGACACTCCGTAACCGGCCCTGCTTAAAGGCGAGGCATCTCGAACAATGTCCATACCGCCCTGCCAAAAAATGCCCAGGGCATATTGACTGGTTAGGTTCATACAGAAGTAAACCATTCGGGCATGAGGCAGTATAGCCGTGGTGCTCAATAACGAGAGGTTTTCGAAGAATCCATCCAAGCATAAGAGGAAGCAAACAAGCCCCAGAAAGATGGACTACATCTGATTCATAAATAAGTCTGGCGAGCGCGAGAAAACTAGGCTGGCGTACAACTTTGAATGCAAGTTGCGTGTCGTCAAACCCCGTCGCGGGAGTTGGAGTGACGACATTCACAACAAAAGCGCGCGTAGTACGGGTCGCGGGTCGCTTTGCAAGGCCACTTGCGAGAAGCATAACGTACTTTTCAGCTCCGCCAATGATCGGAGCAAATCCGTGGGTGTAGATGAGAACTTTCACGCTTGCTCCTTGTCGCTGCGGCAACGAACGACTCTATTGAGAGCCTCTACCGTCATCCTGACATTTCGGTCGGGAGCGTATCTCGTTATTGGTTCGCGGCTCGTTCTTCCGGCCTAACCATCCTCCGCATCCGAAACACTTGATCGAGTAACCGAACTACATCGCGAACGTTCGTTTGGGGCGAACAGTCCTTCATCGCCCGCCGTGCCGCTGTGCCCATAACCCTCAAACGCGCAGGATCGGCCATCGCCTCGCGAAGCAAACGTGCCAGGTCCTCGACCGCTCGACAGTTGAAGATGAAGCCAGTACGTCCTGAGTCAATAAGCTCAAACCTACCGCGGATTTCGTCGCTCAAGATCACAGGTAGGCCGCAAAGCATGGCTTCACAGACTACTGCCGGACAAGCGTCATATTCGGAAGGAAGTACGAAAAGGTCAGCCGAGCAATATACTGCCGGAAGTTGCGTCTGATTCTGAAAACCAATGAAGTGCACTCGATCGGAAATCCCTAGTTGCTCAGCTTCCGAAGTAAGTGTACTAGCTAAGGGTCCCGTCCCTGCAAAAAACAGGCGAGCCTCGGGTACTCCTGCTTGGGCAAAGGCCCGCAGCAAGTCTTGCGGTCTCTTCCACGGCTGCAGCTTGCCGCAAAAGAGAACGATGAGGGCAGTTTCTGGAACTCCCCAAGTTCGACGTATGGCGGAACGATCCACCTCCGCAGCTCGGGCAGTCCACCAATCATTGTCAACAACGAGCGGGGCGATACCGATATGTTCTTCCGGAACGTTCAGGCTCTTCAGATAATCTTTTCCGGCCGACGAAGCTGCCCATTTTCCATCGGCCAATCGATAGATTCGAGACAAAACAAAGCGCTTAATAAGGGGCTTCCACCAAGCTCGAACACGAGACTGGATAGAAGTGGCGTCCGTTCCGAACAAGACCGCAGTGCCTTTTAGTTTTGCCGCCAACACGGTAATCCAAAAACTGGAATAGCGGTAACCTGTAAAGAGAAGCACAGCATCATAGCTGCCACGACCCACAATTCTCCAAAGCCCCGGATTGATGAGCCCGAAAAAGCGGCCTACACCCGGTCGGGGCGAGCGATTTCGCACGTGTATCCACGGATAGCCGTCCAAGAGAGGCACGTCCCACTCTACTTCGTGTCCAAACTCCTCGTCGACGCTCGCTTCCGCACCCTGTAAGCTGCAGTACGCCACGAGAATGTCAAGTCGGGAATCTAACGCCATCTGCCGGAAAACGGGGCTAGCGTATTGAACAGGATGTGTGCAAACGAGGAGGATTCGGTACTTGCGGTTTCCGGCCGTGTCACCGTGCATGGCTGGCCGTAAGGCTCGCAACAGCTGATCAGAAATCGCATCCCAGGAGAAATACTTGCGGCTAGCAGCTCGGCTACGCAGACGCAATTCCTCGCGGAACGAATCGTCACTGAGAATCCGAGTGACTGCCGCTGTCAAACCTTCTACGTTACCGGGCGGAACAAGGACGACGCCGGCTTCACGGATAGTCGGGTCCGTTTCTGAAGATTCAAAACCTACCACGGGAGTGTGGCAGACAATTCCTGCAACCACGCTGCCACGTCTACTTGAAATATGTGCCCTGACATCTATTTGGACGTCCGCCCGTGAGAGTATTTCGCCAACCTCTTCTGCAGGGAGCAAATCGAAAACCGACAGTTCAATCCCAGTTTCATTGAGAGCTTGGCGAAGTTCTGGTTCCGCTTCTTTTGCTCCCCGACCAAAAGCACAGAAACGCACCCCTGGAATCCGCGTTCCGACAGCCCGCATCACTTCTCGGATTGTTTCGATTTCTTTTTCGCGCCGCTCTTTCCCGTCAGTTATTCCAAAAACAGCAATCGTTCTTGGCCTGTCCCGACCGTCTGCCCCGACGCGTGTTGTGGTATTTGTCCAATCAGACTCAGCCGGAATGTTGCTCCCCACCGGTATGAAAGCGACTTTGCTTCGCCGAAGCGTCAACCAAGGCAAATTCTCCGAATTTGCTGGCACGATCACGCGATCGGCCTGTACAGCCATCTTCTTCATCACAAATTCCTGAGCGCCGCGGCGTATGCGGTCGACACAGCGTGTACCTGGATAGGCTTCGGCGTCGTGGAAAACCACCCCAAACGAAACGCGTCTCCGTCGAAGCAGAAAGAGCAGCGCTAATAATCCAAACGGAAACCCTCGGCGAGACCATCCCAGGGCTGTGTACTGCACAAGTATATACCGCCCTTGCCATAGTGCGCTTTGCCGCCACAACCAAAGTAGCGCCGCAATCCAACCCCGCTCCGCCCAGGGGACCCGCACCAACTCCACGCGGACTCCGTGCCGCCTCAGGGCCTCTCCCAAGCAAACGCAATAGTCCTCGACTCCATCGGTCGGCTCATCGCGCCGGCCAACGAGGGCCAGTATATAAAAAGGGTTATTCTCCAAAGCTCCTCGCTGTCAGACGCACGGACTATTATGTGTCATTTCATCGGAGAGACTAGCGTAATGAGAGAGCTGCCAAACTCGAGCAGGAGAAGCAATACCACGGTGTCCTGGTCTTTTATCCAAGCTCCACCACAGTCGCAATTGTTTCATCATCTGTGTAACGAGATCCGTAATCATATCAATTCCCCGAGAACGTATCTTATCTTCGCCGGAGTCACAATAATGCCTTTAAGCGGTGGCGCGTCGTTCTGAGCATCATAGGCAGACCTTTCCGGTAGGCGGCGAGATTCTTGAGCCCAGAGAATTGCCTGAAAGCAGGCTCGAACAATTGATGGCGGTAATAGTGCTCGAGATAGATGAGGCCGACTTCCTCGGACGGCCAATTTCGAGCTGGCGCGAAAAAGTCATACGGATGTTCACGAAGGACGGAGGACATCTTATCCCTGCACTTCTGGAATGTGAAATCGCTGAGTGTGAGCTCCTTCCCAGCGCGAGCAATTTCTTCTCTTGCCTTTTCGTGATGCAAGTAGCAATCGACCAGGCCCTGGATTTCAGTCTCGTTGCGCCAGCCTAGAAAGTGTTTCCCTTCGCAGAAACCCCATTCGGTCAATTCCGTAGGTATTCCAGTAATTAAAAGAGCTCCAGCTGCCATAGCCTCATAACATCGCATATTGGCTTCTTGTGGAAAGTCCTCCCGGCTTACATTAACTACAATCTTGCTTTGCATATAGATGTCCGCAGTCTCTTCTTTGCTGTAGCGCCTCGTAAATTCATTCATTTTGAATCGGGCTGCAAGCCCTTCGATAATCCGCCTCCGCTTATTGTAGTGGGCATAGTCGAATGCACCGACCCATCCGAGATCTAAATAACGGCCTGCTAAAGACGAGTTCATTTGGAACAGGGATGCGTCGGCAGCATGTGGAAGCGCAAATACTTTGGGATGGCCGGCTGCCCTGTATATAGGAACCAACGACGGATGCCAAAGAAACACATAGTCGAAAAGCATGGACCACCGAATGCGAGATGAAGTCCACCCAAACGAATCGATGTCCAAGGACACTGTGGGTAAAGGAGAAAGGTGCAAATCGCGCGGGAAAGCCGGCGTGTCGACAAGATGTGCGAAGGCCTCGGGTGTTTCGCCGCGGTTCCGAGCGGCTTCAAGCAACGTAAGCACACTTTCATCGGCCCTGAGGCGGTCAAAATCAAAATATGTGGCATATCCTGGGCCAAAGGCGTCGGATAAGTACTGTTCAGTTGGATGGCGACGAGCAGCATTGTAAGAGAACGTTATCTTGATGGGTATGGACTGCGGTGCGATAGCCGGCGTTTCTGCTGAGAGCTTCAATGGATCTCCGTCGCTCACTTTAGGTTCTTACCTGATTCGCACATCTGAGAGCTTGAATGCCATTCCCATACTGAATATCAGATATTGTATTCGACGTTGGATATATTCACGTTTGACGGTCGGGTGCATCCTGCATTCCGAGCGTCTGAAGAAAGCGTCTCCACCAGTTTTCCGGTGCCATAGTTTCCACCAGACGAGGCCGAACCTTTGCCTCGATAACTGCACGCCAGCGCAGCGGATCAGACAAGACTGTCCGGACGGCCCGTCGGAATCCTTCATGATCATCGGCCGAATCGACCAGCAACTCCCTCAAAGGCGGCTCGGTATAGAAGGTCAAGCTAGCGCCGTGAGGTGATGCGATAACGGGAGTTCCACAACTCAATGCCTCCGAGACGACAAATGAAAAGGCATCGTAACGCGACGGGCTGAGAGAGAAGTCAGCGGCATTATATAGAATTGGCAGGAGATCGTAAGGCGCATCCTGGAAACTCTGTACGTTCGGTAATGCGCGAACGCCTTCTGGCACTGATCCCCGGACGGCCACCAACATCTTCATTTGAGGGTTCTCGCGTGCAATGCGCTCGACAACGGAGAACCCTTTCGTAGGACTAGTGCTTCCAACGAAGAGGCCGACAGGCCCTCGGTCGAGTCCGAGCTCCTCTCGGCACGAGCTCATATCGAGATGGCGAAAATGTGTCAAATCGATCGGGTACCATACAACGTGTGCATCATATCCAAAATAGCGGCGGATTTCGGCTCGAACTGGCTCGGACGGGCAAAGTGCAAACTTGTTCTTGCCGGAAAGACGCTCAAAAAGCATTCCATCGCACCACTTTAATTTCAAATAGCCTCGATACTTGATGAAGGGTCGGATGGCTTCGGCTTGCCCGCAGTAGGTGCCGTGAAAAAATTGGGCGCGTTTTGCGCGCTTTCCGAGCGGGTACCAGCCAACCGTCGAATTGGAGAGAACCAAACGAACCCCTGGATGTAAAGCATTTTTTGCGTCTCTTCCCGCATAAAATCCATGAAGTCCGGTAGCCAGCAGCCATTCGAGTTTGCTACTTGGATTGGGGCGCCGCCACCGTTCCGGGCCTGTATTTTGGGGGTGAAAAACCCGTACTGCATAGCCGCGTTCCTCAAAGCCACTGACCAAGTATTGAAGGAAACGCTCCATTCCACCTAATCCATCGACGGGTCCAGTTGTAAGAATAAAGATTTCGTCGCGCATTGTAGTCATGCGACCATCCTCTTGCCCAGAAAAATAGGACTGGACCTGAGCTCCGCCCTTTTGTCATTCTGTTGCGTCACGTTCATGGTATCGGCAAAAATGCGCTGGGGGAAGGTCGCAAATTTCGCTGCATTCGTCAGTTTCCGGCGGCCGTTCGTCGTGCCCTGGGAGCGACGTCTTCAATCGGCGATTAGGTTCGTGTGCGGAGCGCCAGGTTCGATAGAGAGCACTCGCAATGCAGAGGTACGTGAATAATGTGGCACAATAACTCGCCTCGGCACTTCTGGACGGAGGCTTACGGACTGAAGAGGGGGACGACTGCAAAAATTGTCTGTAACAAGGCGGCGTATGCTCTGTTCAGAATGACTGGAAGATTTGTCTCGTCTCCTCCGGCGAGAAATCCTTGGCATTGGTACCGAAAGCCTTTCTCCTTGCGAAATCAAGTTATCTGGAGTCGTTCCCTTGCAGGGTGGTTCCGTCCAGAAAACGAAGAGGCTATCGAGTGCATGTTGCATATGGAGCAGTACGAGCCGGTCGATTGGATCACATTAAGAGAAGGTATGAACTTTTTCGATATCGGGGCTTACGTGGGCTGGCATTCAATTCGTGCGGCGAGGATCATCGGAGCCTCGGGCAGGATAGTTTCTTTTGAGCCCGACCCTACCAATAGACGGCAGCTAGAGGCGAATCTCGCGCTGAACGGAGTAAAGAATTGTCTGGTGGTTCCACTGGCCGCTTGGTCTAAGACGGGCGATGAGTTGGGATGGTATACACAGAAATCCAGCGATTGCTGTCGGATTGACGAGGCAGCGCGCTCTGCGACCGTGAAGACGACAATCCTCGACGATCTCGCGGCGGATCTCGGTCTGGACCGATTGGATTGGATCAAGATCGACGTTGAAGGGGCAGAGGCTGAGGTACTTAGGGGCGCTAAAGAGATTCTTCGTAAACATCGTCCCCTGCTTTTCATCGAAATCCATAATACCGTTCGCACCGTGAGAGATCTTCTCGGAAGCTACGGTTACTCTATTGTACGTGAGGAGTTCGACGGATCGCCGGAACCACACGGCTGGTTTCAAGCCGAGCCAGCTTAGCCAGGGTTTTAATGCGATTCCTATCGCCCGCTCGAGATTTCTGTAAATTTCCCGTGTCAAACGTTCGTACTCGTGGATTCAACATCTCTGTGGAGGCGTACTCCCCTGGGTTGGGTGACCCGATCAAGCTCCTCGAGATAGTCAAAGGGAGCCCCGCTAGCAACGCCGTACGTAGGGTGGCAGTCAAGGCAGGCACAGCTAACTGTGTATTCTCACAGGAAGAGAGTCCTGCTTTTCTCGAGGGACGGCGAGATAATTCCTACCTTCCGGATATTCTTTTTTCGGGGCGTGGTGAACCAGGCTCCCATCCGAAAGAATGTCGAACCATTCATAGTCGTAGGTGCGAAGCCAGCTCATGATCTCGGCGGCGGCGTACCCCCAGGGCCGCGTGACCTGATCGAGTACCTCACAGATGATTAAAGGGCGCATGTGACTCAGCAGCGCGTGGGCCCCGCGAAAAGCTTCGAGCTCTCCCCCTTCCGTGTCAATTTTGAGGAAATCAACTGTGTCAATATGATTCTGAGTTAAATATGCATCGAGAGTAATCGTATTCACCATGACTTGCTTCGCGGGGTGATCTAGAGGAGGACGAAGGCTATTCATAGTTGAATATCCGTCTAGAACTACGGCCAGCGGCGCCCGACCTTCTTGTGCAGCCAGTGCATAGGGCTCAACGGCAACACAACCGATCTTGTTGGATCGCAGATGAAGTCGTATCCGGTCGCGCTCCCGAGCGGAAGGTTCGAAGGCGACTACCCGTCCAGCTCGCCCCATTTTTTTCGCGGCAACAATGCTATAAAGGCCGTGGTAGGCCCCGATATCCAAGAACGTCATTCCCGACCGCAAGTGCGTCCAAAGGAATCTAAGATCTCCAATATCACTTCCCCAGTACTCAAGCAGGCGCCTCTCCGGATTAAAGCTTGCCGGGAAATATGACCACCAGAAAGCCATGTATTCCTCTCTAGTCAACTGCAAACGAGTCCTGTGGGGAGCGTACGGTAGTTTTGAAAGCCACATGGTCGTGAGGAACCGCGCGGTGGTCCACATCTGTTGTGGGGGCTTGCGCAGAAATCTCTTCATGCGCTGCACTGTAATCATGATTACTTTCCACCCTGAATTCGAGTCCTGTGTATGTGAGCGTGGACGATCCGGCAAGATACTGAAGGCGGCTTACCCTGGGTTTCCGGCATCATGATTTCAAAGCTATCCCTCTCCCCAAACCGAGTCGATGGCGAATCGGCCGAGTGGCTTTGAGGCACGCCCACCAAACGCGATAAAAATAAGACGTCATTTGACCTTTGAACGGTCCGAGCCAGGCCAAGTGATTTTTTCGCAGACCCCCTTCGAAAAGTATCTCAGTCGCGGCCCCTACCCCATAGTAGTGCCACGCCGTGCTACCCCCTAGATTCCAGTTATAAGTGGCCTCTGCTTTACTTCGCTCGGCCGCGGGGCCTTCTCCGAGGTAAGCATAGTCATGGTTTTGGTGTATCGGGACGATCATTCGACTGCCGTCAATCAGATGCGCCCCACTTTGACGCGCGTGCCATGTGAGCCAGGGGTCCCAACCGTGACGGCCTATCAAGAAGGGCTGCATCTTCCGATAATAGAGATCACGGGAGAAGCAAAAATAGTCTACCCAACTTGGGCCGTTCTGTTTGCCTTTCCGCAAGGCCAAGGTCCGCAACCGCTGGGCCCAATCGGGCTGGCTGAAGTCCAACGGTTCGGTGATGTCCGTATCCCAACGCCGGCCGACCATCAGAAACTGACTGTGGGTCTCTGACACGAGCTTGAGTCCGTCAAGAAAATCGCCCGTGAACATGATATCGCAGTTGGCGTAACACAGAAATTCGTGGCTGGAGATATCGCGCGCCCGATCGAAGATGTAGTTCAGGTATTTAGTGCCATGCTCATTCCGGTGAACGTGGGGCTCATGACGGATGCCGAGGTCCTGACACGCTTCCGCAGCGCCTTCCTCGTCTCCAAAGAGGATGACTTCGGCACTTGGGTGGAGAAGCGCCCAGCTCTTGAGAGCGTTCCTCTGAATGATGTTGCTTTGGCCAACAAACGGCTTCGGAGTGGAGAAAAGCGTCAGCATGGGTCCTCGAGCGAAGTTCGGAAAATAGATCGCTGCTCTTAAAATCGTAATTGGGAATTCAATTCCGGCCTCACCCTGATCTCATCTGTTTTCCCCAGGACCGCCAAAAGTAAACCATGGGCCGAAGGACACGACGAATCACGGCAACTGGACCCCGTCGAATTGTCCAAGGATCACCATCTGTTTGCGGTTCAGCTGCTGGAACCAGCATCTCAAGTGGAAGCTCACCATGCGCCGCAATGAGCATTGTACGGACTCGTTGACGAGATACAGTACCTTCATAGTCGGATAGCGACGGCTTCGTTCTCAAACGGTATACGTGTGAGAAACCCGCACAATAGAGCAGCTTTACGAGCCCATTTTCAGACGGATATAAGGCAATGTGTCGCAGCCCCTGGTCCTCTGTCGGACCCTCGTCGCGGACGACAAAGATCGGTTCGTCACCCGGCATACATTGCCCTTCCAAGATGGCAATCTTTCCAGTGATGGCGAACAAATTCCGCACCGCTACAAAAGGATTTTCCAAGTGGTACAAAAGCCCCAGGCAAAGCACGAGGTCGAATTTCCCCAGGCCCTGCATTCGGGTGTCTTCAGCATTCATGGTACGGAAATTTAAATTTGGGTAACGGCGTCGGCCTTCTTCCACATTTTCCTGCCGCGCCTCAAGGGCGAGCACATCGAAGTCCAGGTTGCACAGAAAGATCGAAAAATGGCCGAGCCCGCAACCGACGTCAACCGCCGTATGCAATTCAACGCTCTTCCTCAAGGAGGACAGTAGCTGACTCAAAGTGGCTTCACGGGCTGTGTTCAGGGCAACATAATGCGGTTGGTCGAACACGAGGCCGCTATCCATAGCTAGCTTCTCCTACATATTTCCAATTGACACGGCACATTCAAGACGCCATTCCATTCATCCTGGGGGTGCTGGTGTCCTTCGGTGGCGATGATCATATCCGGCACGCAATCCCACATGTCCAGCACCTTGCCGTTTTCCCACAAGCTGACCTGCCATGAATAAGGGCCTGGCCGCAGCGGCAACGTCGGGAAGGTATAACAGAACTCGTGCACACCAGCGTCAAGCTGCACGTTCTCCTTCGCCCAAGCCCACATCAATTGCCTCTCGCCATTATAAAGCGCGATGCCATGCTGGCCATTCTGAATCGGGGCAAAAGAGTCCACTTGAAAGCGTAACGTCACGGCGCCCATGGTAGTGAGGAAATTCGACGGAACCGATTCCATACCATCAATCTGCCAGCGGGCAAATCGCGCTTTGGTCCGAGTCGCTGTTGATCGCTGGTCCTGGTTGCGCTGTCCGGAGCTGAGTGCAGCTTCGTACTCTCCGAGGACGGCGGCTGTTGGACCGCTCCTGTAAATCTCGCCCCCTTCGAGCCAGAGAACGCGCCTGCAGAGACGGCGGATCTGATTCATTTGGTGGCTCACAAAAAGAATCGTGCGGCCACCGCCGGATACCTCTTCCATCTTGCCGAGGCATTTTTTTTGAAATTCAAGGTCACCGACAGCAAGCACTTCATCCACTAACAAGATGTCCGGTTCAAGGTGAGCCGCCACAGCGAAGGCGAGGCGCATTTGCATCCCCGTGCTGAAATGTTTCAATTGGGTATCGATGAAGCGTTCCACTCCGGAGAATGCAATAATGGTGTCAAATTTTCTTTCAATCTCTCGCCTGCTCATGCCTAGGATTGCACCACTCAAATACATGTTCTCCCGGCCCGTGAGTTCAGGATGGAAACCGGTTCCTACCTCGAGCAACGTCCTCATGCTGCCATAGATTTCGGCGCTGCCGGTTGTCGGACGGGTAATACGGGAAAGAATTTTGAGGAGCGTCGTTTTTCCGGAACCGTTGCGACCAATGATGCCAATTACTTCCCCGTGTTGGACTTGAAGAGAGACGTCTTTGAGGGCCCACATGAGCTCCGATTTGGCTGGCCGAAAAAATTTCAATGGCGAACGGGCTGCCCTCATTAGAACGTCCCGCAAGGCGAGATATCGTTCACGCTCGCCAACATGATATTGCTTGCCTAGGCCTTCAGCGTAAATAGCAAGGGTACTCATCGTTCACACAACATCGGCGATCGTTGTCTCCATTCTTTGGAAGTACACGAGTCCAGCACACAAAATCACAACGACGATTCCAATGGATGCGAGCAACAAACCTCCGGGCGGCTTCCCATGGCCGGTCAGAGCCCATCGAAATCCGTCAATGACTCCAGTCATCGGATTCAAACCATACAACCACCGCCAGCGCTCCGGAACAAGGCTGCTTGGATAGGCTACAGGCGAACCAAACAGCCAAAGCTGAACCAGAAAAGGCATGACATAACGAACGTCACGATAAATTGCGTTCAGTGCGGAAAGCCAAAGGCCGACACCCAAGGCCGTCGCCACAGCCAACAGTAGAAAAGCTGGCAGCAGCAGGATAGCCCATGCAAAATGAATGCGGTAATAGAGCATCAGGACCACGAACATCGTAAAGGAAATGCCAAGATCCAACAGGCCCGAGAGGACCGCAGAAAGAGGTAGAACCAACCGGGGGAAATATACTTTTGTGACCACTCTCTGGTTCTCGACTATGGTGTTGGTGGCGTTTTGCAAAGCGCCCGAAAAATATGTCCAAGGAAGCAGGGCGGCGTAATAAAAAATCGGATACGGAAGGCCTTCAGAAGGCATACGTGCAAGTTTTCCGAAGAAAAGACTGAAGATCACCATCGTCATCAAAGGCTGAATGATCGCCCATGCGGCTCCGATGGCGGTCTGCTTGTAGCGAATTTTGATGTCTCGCCAAACAAGAAAATACAGTAGGCCCTTATAATTCCAAACTTCGCGGAGATTCAGGTCCAACAAGCCTTGAGGGGGAGAAATCCTGTAAAAAGGTTCTTGCAACGGAAGAGCAGCGGCAGCGAGCGCTGCGCCGACGGATGGGGCGCAATCTATTGTGGCAGCCTGAGGCGCGTTTTCAAATTTTCCAGTCATTGTGATTTTCTGACAGCCGCAACGAGCCAGACGAACGGTATCTCTGAGGAGCTGATTGCGCTGTTATCCTGCTACAGCCGCAACCAGTTCAACGCACCACTCCTCGATCAAGCGGCGCACTCCTTCTTCGACTCCGACCTTGGGAGTCCAATTGAGCTGCTCACGCAGCCTTCGAATATCGCTGATATACACCTTCTGGTCGCCTAAACGGGCTTGATCGAAGCTAACGGAGGGCGTTCGCCCGGATTTCGCTGCCAGCAACTCACGAAACTCCGTCCACACGGCAATGGTATTGTCTGGCCCGCCGCCGACGTTGTAGACCTGGCCTGCCGTGCGATTGATGTTCTGGACCGCCATCAACATGAGGTCAGCAAGGTCGTCTACGTACAAAATGTCGCGGACCTGCTTGCCGTTCCCGTAGATCGTTAGCGGACCTCCTCTCATGGTAGACAGCGCGAAATGAGCTACCCAGCCTTGGTCTTCGTTGCCGAACTGCCTTGGGCCGTAAATACACGACATACGGAAGACAACTGTGGGCAATCCGTAGATGCGGTGGAAGTCTCGCACATACTGGTCAGCGGCTCCCTTCGAGCACCCGTACGGAGAATAGAAGTCAAGAGGGCAGGATTCCGGCACTCCATGGGGAAGGTCCTCGAAGACGTACCGCGTTTCTTGCTCAGCTATCCGCACGTGTTCGATTTCTCCATATACCTTGTTAGTTGACGTGTAGAGCACGGTAGGCAAAGGCTTGACCTGCCGGGCAGCCTCCAGGACGTTGAAAGTTCCGAGCGCGTTGGTCGTGAAATCATCCCGAGGATCGGTCAGAGAAGTTGTCACTGCAACCTGGGCGGCCAAATGGAAAACGGCTGAAATGTCCCGCATCACCTTGCGTACTGTTTCGAAATCGCGAACGTCCCCTTCGACAAACCGAAAATGGTTTCCCCCTAGAGATTGAAGCCAACGGAGGTTTTGCCGCACACCCTCCCGGCGGACGCTATCGAGAGCGACTACATCGTGGCCGTCAGCCAGGAGCCGCCTTGATAAATTGCTACCTATGAAGCCGATTCCACCTGTCACGAGAACTTTCAATGGCGCCTCCCCCCATCGCAGACTGCGCAGGATTCCATGCCGAAGAGCATTGACGTACCCCTGAGCGCTACGCCGCCGTTGGTCTCTCCTCCATTCCAATCGACAATCATCGTCACGTCCCGACTTTCGGGCTCTGCTTGATCTCGGCAGCAACCATTTCATCAAGAATAGTGTCGAGACTGCGCGTGAGACTCCAGCCAGGATAATGGCTCTTCAGCTTCGCCAGGTTAGAAATATAGCAGATGTGGTCGCCTTTGCGGGCCTGCTCCGAGTAGGTCCAGTTGATCTTGCGTCCCGTGAGCACTTCGATTCGCGAGATCGCTTCGAGCATCGAAACGCTGTTGGCACGGCCGCCGCCGAGATTGTAGACTTCGCCGGGGCGCGGGCTGCGCGCGAATTCCTCAAACGCGCGCACCACATCGAAGCTGTGAATATTGTCGCGCACCTGCTTTCCCTTGTAGCCGAAGACCGTGTATGCCTTGCCGGAGAGCGCCACCTTCAGCAGGTAGGAAAGAAATCCGTGCAGCTCGACCCCGGAATGTGACGGGCCCGTCAGGCAGCCGCCGCGGAAAATTCCCACCGGCATTTGAAAATAGCGGCCGTATTCCTGCGCGTAGATGTCCGCGGCAACCTTGGACGCGCCGAAGAGCGAATGCGTAGCGCGGTCGATGCGGCAGCTTTCATCGATTCCCTCGTACTCGGCGGGGTCGGAATAATCGTAGCGCGTTGGCGCCTCGGTGAGAGGCTTCTCGTTGGGCGCGTCGCCGTACACTTTATTGGTACTCATGAAAATAAAGGTGGCTTCGCGGCAGTGTTGGCGAGCGGCTTCGAGAAGGTTCACCGTTCCCATTGCGTTCACTTCAAAATCGAGGAAGGCGATTTCCGCCGCCTTATCGTGCGAAGGCTGGGCGGCGCAATGAATGATCAGGTCAAAACGATTCTCGCGAAAGAGCGCGAGCACCGCATCACGATCACGAATATCGAGAGGAGCGTGCCGGAAGTGCCGCGTCGCGCCCTTGAGTCGCTCGAGATTCCACAGCGTGTCTCCTGGCGGACCAAAGAACACGCGCCGCATGTTGTTATCGACACCGGTGACGTTATGGCCCTGGCGGTCGAAATACTCGACCGCCTCCGAGCCAATCAGACCACTGCTCCCGGTCACCAGGATGTTCCAGGGCTTCATTCCAGTCTTGTCTCCGCTCAATGCGGGATCGCTAACGTTTCAAACCGAGTGCGTGCGCGATTTGCTTCCGACCTCAATTCGAACACCAGTGTTTATTTGGTATTCAAGCTGCCGCACGAATTTAAAAATATATTCCACACTACGGATGCTTCGCGAGCCCTCGCCAACGCTGCTCCTGATTTGGGTTGCGCTCATCCATGTCGCTAGTGCCCTAGGTTCCGACCGAGTTGCTGCTGATCTATGTCTTCCTGTTCGATATGCTGCATCATTTCACTGCGTCGGATGAAGTAGGTTTCAACGGCATGCGTGATCCGCTGAGGTACATCGACGACTTGCTGGTGAACCATTGCACTCCAAGAAATCGGGCCGCGCACGGGAATCATGTGCGTACCCCATTGAAAAATCAATCCGACATTCCACGCAATGAGCAAGCCGATCACAGGCCACGCAACCGCTAGGGCGCGCCCTGGTTTGGCGAGCCATACGGAGAATGCGTTGAGCAACGCGGCGAGCCCTAGGACAAAAATCGGCGTAAGCGAAACGAAAAACCGATTCCCGAAGCTCGAAACTCCATCCCAGTCCACATAGCTGGCGATAAAATAGTAATAGGCCAAAAAGGTGAGAAGCGCCCCCTGTCCGAGCAAAGCATCGCGCTTGATCAAGAAAGGAAGGCCTGCAGCCGCAAGTAGCAAAACTGGGGTCCAGCTGAACATCCCATGATCGGAAGAGAACAGGACCTGAAAGAGTACCGGCGACGTCCAATTCCAGGTGCCGAGCGACGGGTAGCCAGTCCCGAACGGGCTGCCATAGATGATCTGACGCGTAACGAACGTAGGGAGAAGCGAAGCGACAAATACGGTGATGAAGGTGCCGCCGCCAAGCGCCAACTTATGCATTGGAAGGGCACCCGAGCCGGATTCCCGCGAGCGGGTAAACAAAAGATGCCCTACTTCGAGCGCAGGAAACACCAGCAGAATCACATTTGGATAGTAAACATTTCCCATCAGACCTGCCGTCACTCCCAAAATCGCCCATTGGCTGAGATTCCGCGAGCCTCGCGTTCGCTCCCAATACCAGAGAAACAGCGCCACTGCGAACGCGGAATGCGCGTGCGACCAAGAAGGATTGAAATACATGTAAACCGACAGGGAGCTAGCCATCCAGATTCCAATTGTCGCGAGAAACGCCCACTCCGCATCGAAGAATTTCCGGGCGATTTGAAACGAGATGAGAAGCGACAAAAAGCCGTAGCAAGCGGTGGTGAAAGCCATCGCCAACAAATACGGACGCGAGTATCCGTTCGCGGCCACGTGGGCGCCGAGGTGCGAAGCTAGGACCATAGCTTCATGAACGGCGAATAGAATAGGCGCCCACAAAATTGCGGGTCCTACCGAGAAGTGATTTTCGACGTAGCCGGTCTTCGTGTAGAATTGCGGAAGCAGCTTGCCTTCCGAATCCACCTTGGAAATCACAAACGATTTGTTCGCCTGCAGGTAATCGTTTTCAAATCGCAAGTCGTGGTCGACCAATGCCGAGCGCACGTATGCATAGTAGCCGACTCCGTCGCCGCGGACCCAGGGATTTGCAAGGGGAAGGGTCAGAAGAAACAAAAAGAGAAGCAACTTCGTTTTCGACGCGATAATTCGGGAACCGAGCGCCGCCACGCGGCGATCCACAGCGATCGGGCCGCTGCGGAGTGTCTCATTGGTCCTCATTCCGCACATACTTGCGCTCGCTCATAACGTTCCAACGGCCCATTGTATGGGTTAGGGGCCGGGAAGGAATCTTATCCCGCGCAGCGGCGATGGCGCCGTTGCGTTCGCGGTGTGAGGAAGGCTTCAGGAAGCCGAATTAGCCGCTACCCGCTGCACTTCAAATAATTCTTTCTTGCGGCTCAAGTGACCGGCCACGCGGTCGATGATTTCCGGCAGCGCAGTCGAAGGCCGGAATCCCGTCATCCGCTGGAGCTTGTCCAAGCAAGGGACGCGGCGGAACATATCCTCGAAACCGGGCTCGTAAGCTTGATCGTAGGGAATGTAGTCGATGTTCGAGGAACTGCAAGTCCGTTCCTTTACGCGTTTGGCAAGATCCTCGATCGTGACCTCTTCGTCGTTGCCCACATTGACGACTTCGCCGACCGCCGTGTCCGTTGCCGCCAGTCGTAGGAGGGCTTCGACCGCGTCGCGAACATCGCAGAAGCAGCGGGATTGCTTTCCCGTGCCATAGACCGTAATCGGCGCGCCATCGAGCGCCTGCCGAACAAAATTCGGAAGGACCATGCCGTATCGTCCGGTTTGCCGGGGACCAACGGTGTTAAAAAGCCGCGCAATCACCACCGGCAGCCGCTTTTCTTTCCAGTAGGAAAGCGCGAGAAATTCATCGAGTGCTTTGGACGCCGCGTAGCTCCAGCGGCCCTTGGTGGTCGGGCCCAGCACGAGATCAGCGTCTTCGTGAAACGGAATGTTGGTATTTTTGCCGTACACTTCGGACGTCGATGCGGCGAAGACCAGCTTCCGTTTCCGGCACGCCGCCTCCAGCACCATTTGCGTGCCGTTGACGTTCGTTTCAATCGTCCGCACCGGGCTTTCCACGATCAGCTTGACGCCCACGGCGGCTGCCAAGTGGAAGATCACATCGGCTTCATCGACCAGTTCTGCCAGGATCTGGCGGTTCTCCAGGGGCTCGAGAAAATAGTGCATCCGGTCATACTTTTTCAGGTGGCGGATATTTTCCATGCTTCCCGTGGAAAGATTGTCCATCAGAAGAACCTGATCCCCGCGCTCGAGGAGACGCTCCGCGAGATGAGATCCGATAAATCCCGCGCCACCCGTGATGAGATAAACCAACGAAGTCCTCCTGCGAGCTTAGTCCTGCCCTAACTGCGATTCCGATTCCGCGCGGCGGGCTTTCCGGGATTTCCTGGTGTCCTCTTCCCGGCCGTAGCCGCCGTACGAATAGGGGTAATACCGATAAGAGTAGTAATAATCAGGCGAGCTGGAGTCCACGGCGTTCAGGACAACTCCCAACATATGGGCCTTTACGCCAACGAGCAGATCACGCGTGCGCGTAAAGGCTTCCTTCGGTGTTTCTCCGCTGCGCACCACCATCAGCACGCCATCCACGAGCACGGAAAGAATCACGGCGTCGGTAGCAGCCATAATGGGAGGCGAATCGATTACGACGAATTTGTACCGATTGCGGAGCTCGGCAATCAATTCCGTCAAACGCCGGGAGGAAAGCAAGTCGGCCGGGTTCGGCGGAATGGGTCCGGTCGGAATCGCTTCGAGATTCGTAATCGCGGGATGCGGCACTGTAATTAAATCCAAAGAAGAGACGCCCGCAAGATAAGAACTCAACCCAGCGTGTTTTCCGTCCACGAGGCTCAATGCTCGATTGATACCCGGTTTACGCAAGTCGGCGTCCACCAGTAAAGTCTTATCGCCAAGCTGGGCGAGGGTAACGGCCAGATTGACGGCGGCAGTGGTTTTTCCCTCGCGCGGCAACGAGCTGGTCATCAGGATGACCTGCGGTGGGTGTTCTGCCTGCGACAGAAGTAGCGACGTGCGGAGCGCGCGAAACGCCTCCGACATCTGCGACTGTGGCATGTTGTGAGAAATCAACTCGGCGCGGCCTTCGCGCGAAGTCACGACGGGTGTCCTCAATATTTTCGAGAGGCGGCCGCGGCCCTTTCCACTGGAATTCGATAGTGCGGGAACGACGGCAAGCGACGGAAGATGTGTAAGGGTCTCGATGTCATCCGGAGTCTTGACAGTGTTGTCCAGATACTCGCGCAGAAGCGCCAGGCCAATTCCTCCCACGAGACCGACCAAAATACTCAACAGGATGTTCCGGGTTTTGTTCGGACGGGAAGGTCCGGCTGGGATGAGGGCCGGGTCGACGATCCGGATGTTGGAGGATCGGAGCCCCGCAGTGATGCCGGCTTCCTTTAGCTTTTGGAGCATGCCGTCGTACAACTGCTTGTTGGTGTCCGCTTCCCTCTTGAGAATGCTGTACTGAACGAGCTTTTCCGCGGTCTGGTTTACCTGGGCTTTCTGCTCGTCGAGCGCTTGCTTCAACAGTAGCTCTCGCTGGCGCGCCCCGCGATAGTCGGCTTCGACTTGATTGCCGATGTTCAATTTTTCGCGCTGAACCAAGTCATCGAGATCCTTGAGCTGGGCCTGAATGCGCAGGACCTTCGGGAACTTGGGTCCGTATTGGTTCACCGCGTCGGTATATTGAGCGCTCAGAGTGGTTTGCTGTTTCAGAATATCCTGGATGACGACACTTTCGCGAACCGCGGCGATCGCATCGTAATTGCCCGATTGCGCGAGCTCGTAAACCGCTTCCTTGTTGATTCGCTCGGCCTCCGCATCGGTTAACTGCTTCTCCAGTTCACCCAGCTTTTGGGTCGAGATGTCGCTCTTCTCGTCGATGGTCCAGATCTGATTTTCCCGCTCGTATTCGAGGCGCGCATCCTCGGCGTTCTCGACCTTGATTTTCATCTCGTTCAACTGTCCAGCCATCCAGTTCGAAGCCTGAGTGGCAGCATCGAAGCGGCTGCGGAAATTCTGCTCGATGAAGTTGTTCAGATGGGCGTTCACGACACGAGCGGCGAGAGCGGGACTGGTGGCTTCAAACGTGACGTCGAGCAAGCGGGTGTTCGGCACGCGCTTGACCATTAGGCCGCCTAGAAAAGCTCCAAGGGCACGTGGCCGCATCAGACTCTCATCGCTGCCTGGAGGCGCCGCCTTCTCGACTTTCCCTGCGGTTCCTCCAAATTCTGGCAGGCGATCGAGGCCCACGGTCCTGACCGTTTGCATTGCAAGAGTCTCGCTCTGGAGAATCTTTGACTGCGTGACGATATAATCCTCTAGGTCGTAGTACGCGCTCTCCTGATCCGACTCGCCAAAGTGGAACCCGTTTGAAGCTTCGCGATCGATTTCCACTCTCGCGGTGGCTTCGTAAATGGGTTGCATGCGGAAGGTGGCGATCGTAACGATCGAGACAACGGTGAGCAGGAAAAAGGTAATCAGCCATTGGTGCTTCCGCAAAACGATCACGTAGTCCAGCAGGTGTGGTTCCCGCGGCATTAGGTCCAGCGCTAGGAATGGAGAGCGGTGCTGAATGGGTTGCGACGCAGTGCCGTTCGAACGCTCTCGAGGAACTAGATTATTTGTCTCGTCCATAAGATTTCGTATTGGTACCCACTATCTGATTCAGTGGTTCAGCCTTTCTGAAACTACATTCTGCCCGCGGCAACGATCGCAACCCCTGACGTGAGGCTGATCGCCACATCTCCGGCCCGGTGTAGCGCTCTTAAGCTTGTGCTATCCGGAACAAAGAGAATGTCATTCGCTTCCAGTTGAATGTCTTGCGACTTTAAATGTTCGATCTTGCTCAGATCGACCGGAACCTGGTCCCGCTGTCCAGTATTGGAGTTTTTTCTCAGAATGACCGCGTTTTTCTTCTTTGCTGTGTTTGTCGTCCCCCCCGCAAGAGACAGCATCTTCAGCATGGTCATGTGGTCAAAGTCGTTCTCTAGCAAGAAACCGCCTGGTTTGTTTACAGCGCCCACAACGTAAATAATGCCGGCGCGGGGAACCGACACAACATCACCCCCGACCAGAGGAATGTCAAACCGCGAGTCTCCGGAATTGAGGAGATCCCCCATATTGATCGTGAAGATCTGAGGGGGGACTGGCAGCGGAGCGTCTGCTACGTCGGCAGGATCGTTCGGTTCGGGCGACGGGCGGGTGATCACGACTGTGCTCCCCGCGTCATCGCCGATACCGCCGGCCTGCGAGAGCGCTTGCAGCAGGGTCGTCTTGCGCAACGCCTGGATCACCATTGGGTTTTTCACAGCGCCGATCACGGTAATGGGCTGGCTGTGCTGTTCTTTCACGGACACACTGACTTGGGGCGTCGATACGAGACCATTGGTCTGCAACAACTCGGCGAGCTTGTCCTGCAGCTGGTAAGGCGTCATTCCACCAGCCTTGATCTTGGAAGGCATCAGCGGCAGGGAAATGAATCCCGTTTCATTAACCCGAACCTCGCGCGAAAGTTCCGGAACATCGAAAACGTCGATGCCGAGAAGGTCGCCGCTACCGATCAGGTAGTCGCCTTGCGTAACATTCGAGGCTGAAGCCAGCTGCGCGATGCGGTCGTTGGTTTCGGACACAACTGGGTTGAGCGGCTTGGAAGCCTGTCCGGGAGGCGCCGCCGGCAGTTTTTGCTGCTGAGAGTAGGTCGTAGAAACAGCCAGGAGAACGACTAGTGCCGTGCGGCTAGACAAGTATAGAACTGGGCGCAATGCACCCTTCAATTCTTGGCTCCTCAAAATTGGTACGCCCCCACGCGGCTGCCATTATACAAGCTCTTTCTCCGTGTCAAACGTATTTGTTACTGGAAACAGGATTTGTTCCGGAACGGTACACCTTCGAGGAGACTCTCGCCTTTTATCGCGGTGTAGTTTGTCCTCTCAACAGGGAACCTTATATTGAATCTGAATCAGCGCGAGGGCCTTTTGGTCAGGACCCAATCCGACTCAACCGCACAAATCGGCAGAAACCAAAAAACCATCCTCTGCCGGTTCGAACGAGCGCGGGAGAGGTCTCAACAGGGGACCTGAAGTGGATACCGACCAGTCTCCTGTCAATTTGGCATGCCGTACCACGCAAGTTCGTTTCTGCTTACTGTCCGTAAATCGCGTCCGTCCCGCGACAACGCCACACAGTACGCATCCCTCAGGTCGCCGATCTGTATTGGCGATTCTCCGGATGCTATCGGTTTGACCCCAAGTAGATGCATACTGCTCGACGAATTGATGTCACGAACCAAAACGTTCTGTGGCATGCAGCTTGGAGGTGATCAAGATGAAATTGACCTTTGAATGGAGGTTCAGGCTGGGACAGATTCTTTTCCGCGCAACGATCCTGATCGCACTCGTTGCCGGGCGCGGAATACGCGCCAAAGACGAGCCGATTCACATGTCGACCGATTGGAGCCACCGGCATATGGTTTTCTCTCCCGCCAAGACTTGGGAACAACAAACTCGCATCTCGCGGAACGAGCGTTATCGGCAACAATTGGAGCGGCGAAAAGCAAAGGACGACGACGAACACGACGACCGGCGATGGAGGCGTGCGCCAGAGAACCCAGGCCTTTTGAAAGGTGACTGGAGCGAGGATCTGGGAAGCGGCGCCACGGCAGGCACGAATACCTTCCCCGCAAAATTCTCGTTTAGTACGACGACCTCGAACTGCGCGAACGCGGCACCGCCCGATTTCGTCGTTTACAACACGAGCCTGGCGGGGTCGGCAACGCAAGCCACCGTAGTCGCCTATGACAATCTCTATTCTTCGTGCCCCATCACGTCCGTTCCCTTTCCAAACTTGTACTGGGCGTACAACACGGGCGCGACCGGTGCAGTCGTAACCTCGCCCGTTCTGTCGCTTGACGGCACGCAGGTCGCATTCATGCAACAAGTCACCGGCGGTGCAGCGGAGCTAGTCCTGCTGAAGTGGGCAGCGAGTCCGACTCCTCCTGCCGGCGTCACGGGAACCTTTGCTAGCGGCAGTACGACCGTCACGATTGCCGCGGGGACGATCACCGCATCGGAGGTAGGTATGCAGATTTCCGGCACAAGTATACCCAGCGGCGATACCATCGCCGGTGTCACCGGAAGTCCTGTCACATCCATTGCGCTGGCAACTGCGACGACCGGTCTCGTTACCGTCGCAGAAGCGCTCACCATAGCGGCCGAGATGCCCGCCAAGCCCGCGGTTCCTCCGACTGTAACGAACGCCAACTATCGCGCATGCACCGCGCCTTGTATGACCACGATCGTGCTTAACGATGCATTCAGTGTGGCCGGCGCTGCTGCATTCCATTCAGATACTTTCTCATCTCCTTTCTATAACTATCAGTCGGATACTCTGTACGTAGGCGACGATGATGGCTACCTCCATAAATTCACAGGTGTGTTCGTTGGTACTCCTCCTGCCGAAAACTGCGCCAACACCACAGGGACCGTGCCCTCATGCGGGGTCGTTAACGCTGTTTATCCCTTCCACGCGGCCGTGACGCCGCTCAGTAGTCCTGTTTTCGATGTGGGGTCTGAAAGAGTATTTGTATTCTCCATGTATTGCCAAACGACCGTGACGGCCCCGTGTCAGACCAACAGCGGCGGCTCCACCAGTGGCGGCTCCGGACCCAAAGTTCATGCCGTTTGCGACGCTGTAGTAGGGTCCTGCGCTACTGTGGGAACCACTTTTGCGTCAGGAGCGTTGGGTCCGGCGGCTACGAGCTGTTCCGGCGGTACTACGGGAAATGGCGTCAATATGATCGTGGATGCGCCGATCGTGGATGGGACGAGTGAAACTCTGGATGTTGTCGTCTCGCAGGACGGGAGCGGTCACAGTGCTCTTTACCAGCTTCCGGCAACTTTTGCGGCAGGGGCTTGTGGTAACAATGCGGCGCCGGTCACGACGAACGAGGAAGTCACTTTGGGAACGGGATCGACCACCGGTTTACGAATTTTCATGGGTGATTTCGACAACGCATTCTACGCAGGTGGGGCGGGGCACATGTACGTCTGCGGCAACACAGGCGGGAATGCCACCCTCTATCAAGTTGCCGTCCCGGCTTCGGGTGTCATAGTCAACCCCACCACCGCAGCCGTTGGGCCTGCTCTCACCACCGCCACTGTCGCTTGCGGGCCGGTCACCGAATTCGATAACCCGGGGGGCACGGGTACCGACTATATGTTCGTGAGCGTCACAGCTAGTGCCGTAACGGGCGGGACAGTTGTCAATTGCCCGGCGGCCAGTGGCTGCCTTCTGTCCTACATCATCGGGAGTACTCCAGCGCCTCCAGCGTGGTCAGCGAGTTTTGCAAGAACTGCGGCGATTACGGAGGCCGGCGGCACTAGCGGCATCGTAATCGATAACTCTGCGGCGGTAGTTGGAGCTTCGCAGGTTTACCTTACGCCATTGACGAACCAAACTTGTCCGACGTCGGGCGGCACGGGCGGATGCGCGATCCAGGCATCACAATCGGCGCTAAATTAGCTGAGAGCACGGAATCACCTTTTAGCGAAATGTGGGCACACGGTGAGAAAGACTTTCCCCCGGGTTGCTCTCGCCCTGATCGACCAATCGTGGATGCCCCGGCCGGCGCAATGGGTCGAAAAATTCGATCCAATCACCGTCGATTTCGCGTATGTGCGATGGCTTTCCCCCGGTGCGCGGGCCGCGTGGCCCGCAAGACAAACCCTGAAGACCGTGGTACCCGCCGCAAGTCTTGAATACATAAGTTGTTGAAGGAGAATACGATCCTAGAATCAAGCGACGAAATATTCGGATCGACGTTTCGTTGCGGCTGGCCTTCCACCGAGGGAAAGACAGATTCTACGGGGCGGTCGGACTCACAGTAGCCCGCCAGATGACAATCCCCGTGGCCACGGCAGCCGCTGTGATTACAATTATGAGAAGTCGATTCCGACTTCGACCAGTCGGCACGGTTCCTTGGGGGCCTTGCTCCCCTGAGCTTGAAGATTCCTCGGAGCCTGCAATTTCGAGCTTGTAGGAATTTCCAGCCGCTACTGTCCTGACTTCGTCACCCATCGCAATTTTCAGATTTCCTTGCCCGACAACTAGTATCGCCTCAGCTGAGTTCACGCGTTCCACTTGAGCGACAGCCCGGTGCGCATCCGCTGGCCTGATCGATATCCCATTCACAATCAATTCAAACGTGTGCCCTTCCGAAGAAGCTGCCGATGCTATACCACTATCGAGGTTTACCGAAAATCCCGAAGGAACCGCGTGGACGATTACGGCCGTGGCATGGAACAAAAGCAATTGGCCGTTCCCGAGTCGCAATCGCATCGTGCCATTATCTTGAGTCGCGAATCTGTCGCCGTCGTAGACTGTCGCTCCGGCGTAATTCGTGTCCACGCCCACACGGGAGTTCTCAGCTGAGACAACGATCCCTAACGGTGAAGATGGGGGCATGCCAGGAGCGGCAGCATTCGCGCTACTGCCGATCAATGGAGGAGTCAGACTTATGAGGAACAAAATGCAACGGAGATTGCGCATCGGAACCTCCGACGAACAATACGAGTGGTGGTTCAACAAGTCAACATATATCCAAAACGCCGAGGAAAATCGACAATCGATTCGCGCTTCTGGATCTCACCAAATGAATGCGCCTTCGAGTGGAGCCAACGTGGGCACGGAACAAAGAAACTCCTATCGCGCATCGCGCACAGACTCCTGAATCTTCGCCTTGGAACTCCCGTCACACAACTGCGAAGGGGCCTCACCTGCCGCATTAAGCACTCGTTCTTTTCAAGGGCAGAGGCACTCAGTCATTGGCTTATGAACTTGGGGTCGTAAGGGCGGTAACCGATACGCGGGAATGATGGCGGAGAAATCTCTCTTCAAAATACTCTCGTGATAGCCAGGCAAGCGCTATTGCTACCGTTGCGGCAACACAGAAACGCAGAGCGAGGCCAGATAGCCCGTGCCATCGCACCAGGCGGTCAAACGCATCAAACACGAGTAAGTGAACCAGATACAGGCCGTAGCTGATGCGCCCCAAGAAACGCAATGTGGGGATATGGACTAAGTATTTCAGATGGCTCGTCCCGAACAGAAGAAAGGCCCCCAATATTCCCATAAATAGAGCATGCCAGGGCACAACCTGCAGCGCCGCACCAATTGCGGACTCGCGGTACATAAACGCGAAAGGAGACAGAAGCAAGGCGGTCCCCAGACACGCGACCACCAATCCACGCAGGTATTGACGCTTTTCTTTCCACATTCTCAGCAGGATCGCCAGAATGGCACCGCAGGCAAGTCCATCGGCTGAGTTCCAGGTGTAGTTGTTGAACTGGAAATCGTGTGCGGTCTGGAAGCTGATAAAACGCAGAATGGGTGACGCCAAAATAATAGCAGTGCAGAGTGTCAGGAGGGCAGCGCGGGAAAGGTGCCGGACGGTCGCGGGCCAAGCGAGATAGAAGTGTTCCTCAACGGCAAGAGACCACAGGACCGGATAAGCGATAGCGACTCCGACGAGCGGCGTTAGATTCGACAGAAAGGCCGCGCTCAATGCAAGAAACGCCGGTGGATACCGGAGAAGCGCCAAGATTCCTAAGATCGCTACATAGGCGGGTAGGATGCGCTTAGCTCGACGGACATAAAACAACCTGTAATAGTGCGGGAGCCTGCAGGAATCGAGCAGGAGCCCGGTAATCAGAAAACCGGAGAGCACAAAAAACAAGTTCACGCCCATGCGACCAACCGAAGCGAGGTTCAAAATCCTGCCCTGCCAGAGAGGGAAAGCGGTCAGATCGATTTTCCAGTAGAAGCCGTGATAGAATAGCACGCCAAGGATCGCCAAGCCTCGAATCGAGTCAAGCTCGGGCATTATGGGACGGAGTATGGGTCCGTTAATGTAATCCGACATTTCAGATCTGGCCGTTTCAGAGCGGTTGTATGCTACAACAGCGAGACCGCCGCGAATCGGCTTTGTTTCCTCATTCTGACAAGCAACTTATCGGACCTCCCGGTCGACCTTGAATCGAATATTGCGGATGGCCTGAGCTCCCCGTTCATACGTTATTCTTGGAGCACTCGTCTTTGAGGACGCACACGCAAAGGATTACGATTGCCAACGAAGGAAAGCTTTTCCGGTGCTTCAGATGTCCCGCAACTATTATCGTAAGCCGATGGTGATGGCCCTCAAGAACGCCATTCTGCACCTCTTTCCGATGATTGCGCGACGACGTAGATGGCAGACGCCAGTACTTGAGACCGCGCGCCTAGTGTTGAGGCAGATCAATCCGACTGACTTTGAAGACGTCCGCGCATGGTTTCCGGGCGCCCCGGACGCTGCTGCTAATGCGCAAACACATCTCGATTATTTCGCCCGGGAATATCGAGAGCATGTAATCGGTCCTTGGGGAATGCAGTTCAAGAAAACGGGAGTGCTTGTGGGCAACTGTGGTTTTCCCGACCTAAGTCTCCGGAAACGTCGGGGGGAGGTCAACTATTTCGTCGCACCTCAGTTGCGCGGGCAAGGACTCGCTCCCGAAGCCTTGATCGAGCTCTTACGATTCGGATTTTGGGGCTTTGGTCTAGTTCGAATTCAAGCCCGATGCGAGCTGAATAATGTGAGCTCCGAGCGCGTGATGCAAAAAGTTGGGATGAAGTCTGAAGGGCTGGTGGATCGAAGTCAGCCGTTGGACGGCGCGGCTCCGAAACAGAAGCTTTACGCGATGCTGGCAAAAGATTTCGATCTGACATATGGGCGGCAAATTCGGGCTTACTACCCCCCTCTTATTTCAGCGTCGTCCTAAGAGATTTTACAGGAAACCACGCAACAAACGTCCGTTAACACCTTGACGAGTATTTCAAGGCCGATAGCGACGTCTATTAAAAGCCAGTTCCGATAAAAGTTGTCGGAAGTGTGGCGGCCTGTTCTGGCGGCTAATTCGTTGTTTCCGAGGGCAGGAGAAGCGTACGATGCGCAGGCTGGGAATTGAAATCGTAAATTTCGGTTTGTACTATGAAAACAGAACTCAAGAACGGCGACGGGCCCCTGTGGCTGGCCAGGCTGGTGGTTTTTATCGCCGTAGTCCTGCGTTTAATCCTGCTGCTTTGGGCCGGGAACGCCAATGAAACCCCGCTGACTGGCGGCAGTGACACCCTAGCCTATCAGACATTGGCCGACAATATCGTTCATCTCCACGGAATGACTTATGCCTCGATGCCAACGGCACTGCGTGCTCCCCTGTATCCGTATTTTTTAGCGCTTGTTCAGTTTGCGTTTGGCCACTACTACCTCTTTGTAGCTCGTGTGATTCAGTTTTTTGCAGGTATCTCAGTGGGGCTCGTTTGCGCGAGAGCATCGGCGAAACTAGGAGGTCTTGGGCCGGTGGCTCTGGCAGCAGCTTTAGCTCTGCCAACCCTTATATTCTTCTCGGCTGAACTGCTGACCGAGACATTCGCGACATTGTTAGTAGCCACTTTCCTCTTGTTCGTTCTGGAACGCAGGAATCCGAGCACAATCGGAGTCGTCATAGGCTTGGCTATGATCACACGATTCAATTTGGCCGCATTGGCGGTCGTTTACGTCGCGTATCAAATCTCTGTGAATAGATTGACGCTTGCAGTGCGAAACGTTTCGGTGGCGGGCCTGGTCGCGGTGGCCATTGTCAGCCCCTGGTTCGTACGCAATCTCGTGGTGTTCGATGGACAAGCGCTTTACTCAACCCAAGCTGGCCTGAATTTTCTTCAGGGAACGGTCGCGCCGGACGGCAGAATCCACGGGGCTGATTGGGCCAGGCTGTCCTCCCGATTGGGATATCCGCTTCAAGACATTGAGGTCAACACAGACGCGAGGCTGGCGCTCCCGTCAGAACTGGACCTCAATCGGATTGCGGCTCGTGCGGCTCTAAAGGAATTAGCCCGCACCAATCTGTTTCGGCTGGCCGCGGACAAGCTTAGCTACTTTTGGTTGAGCTTCGATCAGGTCTTCGAGACACAGGAAATACAATTCGACAAACGCTTTGTTCGTCTTGCCGGTGTTTTTGTCTATTGGTTTTTCTTGGTGTTGGGGCTGTGGGGTTGGAGGAAGTGCAAGGAAGGGAATCCTAATGTGGCGCGATTATTTGTAATTTATGCGGTTGTCATAACTTTTCTGCATCTCCCCTTCGTCATGAGCACACGGATACGCGCCCCTTTTGTGGAACCCGCCATAGCTATTCTCGTCGGGCTTGCGTTCGCTCCGCCTCTACCGCGGCGCGAAGAACCTTTAGCGGCGACGGCGACGGTTCGCTAGCGATGATCTTATGAACTGCGATGGACTTCGCCATGAGTTCTCTTGACCCGAACGCCGATTGCTCGCGGCACCTCCGATTCCGCCAGAGATATTCAATTGCGACGCGACAAGGGCAAAGCCGGGAAAACAGTTGTCGCTAGGCCTGACTGGAGCAGAAAAATGAGGGCGTTCGAGGGAATATGGAAATTGAAATCCACTCCGGCGTGGACGAGGAGTCCGAGACAAGCGACGAGGGCACCGGCGTGATAGGCGAAGCTCTGCGCATCTCCCTCTGTGCTGAGAATTTTCCAGCACGTCCCAAACAAGAGCAGGACAAAAGCAAGACCACACAGCCCGCCGATGATGCCGCTTTCCGCGAGCGCCTCGGCGTAATCGTTGTGACTGTGATTTACGATTAGACCCGTGTATTGCGATTCATAAAGAGGAAAGACCTCCTGCAAAGTGCCGACTCCGGTTCCCCAAAAACGGTAATCGCGAAAAATTCGCAGTGTGTCATGGAACATTTCGGTGCGAAGACCCTCGCTGCTTTCCAGCTTCTTATACTGGGCGAATCGATCGAGAGCCCTGCCGATTCCGAGCCACGAAACCAAGATGGTGCCCAATACCAGAATCATCGCGGCCGCCGGCAGCACTTTCTTCTCTCTTCGGCGGATGGCAATCACAATGGCGAGGAAGCAGACTTCCGCGATAAAGCTAATAATCCCGCCTCGCGAGGCTGACAGAAATAGCGCGCCGACCGGCAGCAGCGTAAAAAGCGCCAGGAGCGGCAACTGATCGCGGCGTTCCGCGCCCAGGATTTGGATGGCCAGACCCGGTGGGATGAGCAGCTCCATGAGGCCCGCGAAATGGTTGCGGTTGACGTACGGGCCGAAGGGAATGCCGCCGTACTGCAGTTGGCGCAACCAATAGAGTTTTCCGTTGAACGTAAAATGCTGCAGGATGGCGAACAGAGACACAGCAAATCCGAGGCTCAGCAAGAACCAGACGAATCTCCTCCATTGGCCCCGCGTCCTGAAGGACTGAACAAGTAGAAAAAACAGAGCCAGTAATGCCGAATACTTTAGCAACTCGATGTGGGTCAAGAACGGCACCAGCGAGATTCCCAGCGCCAACTGAAGCGCGGCAACGACCCAAAACGCGAGTAATGGCCACAGCAGAGGATTCCAAACGAGCTTCAGATCGCTGACGGTCAAGGCCTTGAATGCCCACACGAGCAGCAAGATGGCGGCACCAATTTCGAGGACCGCTTCCGACCACGGCTCGACCGTGCCATGAGCAAGGACGGCAAATGCAGCTAGAACGCAGATTCCAGTGCGGATTGAGCTCAACGAGATCGGCGGTGCACTCGAGTTCGTCTTCATGAGCCCGCCGCTCGGTTCCCCGCTTTGCTGGCGGCGGCCGGGACAATCGCCACATCGTCAATCCACGCCGAGCCGCGCAACTTATTGTCCAGACGCTGGCTCGGCCTTCGCACGATCCGCACGAGAATGCGACGTTCGCTGGGGCCTGTCGCGAAATCGCTTTGTTCCAGAGTCCACGGTTGGGTTCCGGTCGTATTGGAAGTAAGAATATCTAGACGGCGCGGGTCCTGGGGATCCAAAATCTCAAATCGCAGTCCGCTCTCGGTCGAAATCTGATCCGTACGCAGATATCCCTGGAAGTGGTACCTGGTATTCGGGGAGACGAGGGCGTATTGAAATAGATTTTCGTAATTCAGATTCAGGGAGCCGTCAAACGTCAAGCGGGCCGACCGCGCCCCGGAATGTTTCTCGTCCGTGTCAAAATCGAAGTCCGCACCCTGAATCGTGGTTTGTTGCCAGCCCAAGCCTCCTCCGCATAAGTCCTTCTCAAAGCCACCGTCGTAGATCCGGGAATCCTTTTCAGAATCCGGCGCAAAACCGGTGGCCTGCCGCCAGACGGTCGCGGATTCGTCGAATTTCTCCTGCTTCACGAGCAAGTCCGTGAGCACGGCTGCCCATTTGATGTCAGGGTGAGGGTCTGTTGCGATCAGCCGATCCCAGACTTGGATAGCGGCCCCCGTCTCGCCCGCGTCGGTTAGAAAGCCGAGCGCCTGCTGGTAAGCCGCGGGCGTGGCAGGCAAAACTTGATCAATCAGCAAGCGAACGTCCGGGTCGCTATGCCAAACGCGCGACACTGCGAGCGAAATCAAGCTGGGATCCGTCAGAATCGCCCGATGAATTTCGGCGAACGCTTCAGGCTCGCGGTTTTGCCGAAGCAGGAAATTCCCGTATTTCCAGGAGATTTCCGGTGAAATCGGATAGGCCGCCTGCGCTGCCCGGAAGCTGGCTTCCGCTTCGTTTTCGTCGCCGGAGATTTCAAGTGCATCTGCAAGATCCAGCTTGTAATACGGCGAGCGCGGATTAAGCTGTGCGGCGCGCCGATAGTACGCGATGGCTGACGGAATATCGAACTTGTCGAAATCCAGGTGGCGGAAGCGGGCCAGCCGGTACCACAGCTCCGGATTGTCGGGTTCGATGCGAGTGGCGCGTTCCCAATTTGCGGAATTGGAGGAGAGCGTGTAGTGGCTCGCCAACTCGTGCTTGCCGCCCGCGTACATGAGCCACATGGCCGCGATGATGGCGAGGAAAGCCGCGACCCACTTCGAAGCAGAATTGGGAGATCCCGCTGACATTCGCGCTTAATCTGCTACGAATGCTGGGCCAGCGCAACTAAAAACCCGAGAAAAGAGTGGAGGTATGGCTCATCACGGCAACGGGCAGTTGCGGAGATAACCGAAAAAATCTGTAGGAACTACCCCTTGGATTTCGGAGGAAACTCTCTAAAGTATTGTAAAGAATGGTAGGCCCGCGCGGACTCCAACCGCAGACCTCTACCGTGTCAATCGAGCCGGGATAGGTCGCAGGGAACGACGAAGTGTTTCGAAATCACATAGGAAGTTGACTCACTGGTGCAGCATGAGCCCAATCGTAACTCACGCGGGACAGTACTTCTCGAAGGTCAGTACATACTTTCCGTCGACTGCTTTCTGGTGAATCGCAATATGAAGACCGACTGGCCGGTCACGTAGCCTTTTCGTGGGCATGGTGGGAGATGTTGCGGGTTTGGAGCGTTACCATCGCAAGCTGGATTCCCTTGTTCGTAGCCATGATAAATGCCGATCCGCACCCCAAGTCGAAAATGATCGTATAGTTGTGTTTCATAGTAGAAATCAGGGCCTGTTAACCGGCTAGGCTCGATGCCGGTCTTGGGATCGTATCGGCCTGCGGGCACAAGCCAACTGAGATAAAAGCGCCAAGGAAAGTCGCTATTTCCGCGAAGAACGATTCCCACAGATGGAATAGGGACTGACTTCTTATACCGCGGAGTCACAAGCCAATTGTGTTCATTACCTCCTGAAATCCCTATTCGATCGAAGGCCCAATAGATACCATCTGCTTCGGCTGTGATTTGATGACCAGAATTGAATCCGTACTTCTGATCAGGAGAATAGATTGACTCGGCATCGATCTCAAACTTCCGCATGATCGATTGCTCGATCCGAACGCCGAAGGCTAGATGTGGGAACTTATAACCCAGGCCCGATGTGCTGCCAAACTGGACCTCCGACATCACTCTCATCGATGTATGCTCGGGCACGCTTTCCGACTGAGCGTCCACGTAGGGGCAAACGGCGAACAGAGCGAGCAACATTCCAACAAATGCGAAGAATTTCATAGCCATTGCGGTGTCAGAGAAACGCTGGGCACCATATGCCGAGCGCTTGCTACTGCTATTAGTCGTCACTTACGGACAAACGCTTTAGTCCGTAGGAGCTGACTTACCGGGATGTGCGAATTTGCCCAGGATCTCAGTTCCCGAGAATCCCGTTTCCCAGGGCTTGGGACCTAAACTCATCGAATCCAGGTAGTTACGTGCCGTTCAACGTGAGAGGGAACGCTTTATGGCGACAAACTGGCGAGCGGATCTGCCGGTCCCTCAAGTGCGAGTCGCACGGCCAACCGATAAGCTGAATGACATCGTGCGCTTCTACTCCGAAGGACTGGGGCTTGAAGTACTAGGTTCGTTTTCGGGCCACGCCGGATACTAGGGCGTGATGCTGGGTTTACCCAGGCCGAGCCGTGACAATCTTCTGGTGCTGTATATTCCAGATAAGCGAGCCATTGAACAGATCTAAGGCCCGGCTGGGCTCGCACGGTTACTACCCCGAGAACCCGTTCTGGCAAGAAAAGAGCTTAACCACTGCGGACCCGGACGGGTGGCGTGTCGTGCTGGTGAATACTGAAGGTTCCTAAGCCTCGGGCAGAAGTCAAAAATGTGCAGCATGATCGGTCACGATTCCCAGGGTCGCACCGACGATTCTTCAGCGGTTTACCTATGCTTGACATGAAACCGCCAAATGACAATGATGGCGTGGAGAATCAGTATGAAACGCGTCTGGATCGGCGTCATTTCTGCAATCGCGCTTGTAGGCGGATTCTCCATTCGAACGATTGCCTTTGCGCAAGCCCCTCCCGAGACATTTCCACACGTGGCGACGGTCCGGCAACTGATGCTTGACCTGATTCATCCTTCGTCCAATGACATCCTGCTCGCGATTTTCCGGGGCGGGCCTAAGGACGAAAAGGAGTGGGCGGCAGTCCGGCGCAGCGCGGTGACGCTGGCGGAATCTGGAAACTTGCTGATGATGGAAGGCCGCGCTCGGGATCAAGGCGATTGGATGAAGGACGCGAAATTGTTGGTGGACGTTGGAAACTCCGCGTACAAAGCCGCGCAGGCCAAGAACAGCGATGCGCTCGCAGCGCTCGCCGGAGCCGTGGACGCTTCCTGCACGACGTGCCACAAGCAATACCGCCCGAACGTATTTCCGAAGGACGGAGGGTCGCGATGAGTTATTCCCGCAGGAATTTTCTCAAGGCCGCCGGATACGGTGCTGTACTCACGGCCGTAGGTGGGGACTCATTGTTCGCGGCTTCCCTGGCTTCTCCTGGTATGCCTCCTGCTATGGCTGGGCCGTTCTCGAGTGAAAAGGCTACGTTCCTCGTTAACGGCAAGGCTTATGCCGCCGAATACGAAGCACGCACCACTTTGTGGGAAGTGATTTCGATGAAGCTGGGCTTGACGGGCACGAACCGAAGCTGCAATCGCGCCTCTTGCGGCGCCTGCAGCGTCCTGCTGGACGGCACGCCGTTCTATTCGTGCCACACCCTGGCAACAGAAGCCGTAGGCAAGAAAATTCTCACGATTGAAGGCGTGGGCGATGAGAAAAACATGCATCCGTTGCAGCGCATCGGCCACACGCGCGTGGCTGCTGATTGCGGCTTCTGCACCGCCGGATGGGTGGTCACAGCGAAAGGGCTGCTCGACAAGAATTTGAATCCGAGCGAGGACCAAGTGAAGGCGGCGCTCGCGGGGCACATTTGCCGGTGTTCAGCTTATCCGAACATCATTCGAGCCGTGATGGACAGCGCGGCTGTGATGCGCGGAAGCAAAACGCCCATCGAGGCTGAGCCGGAGTCCGTCGTTCACATCCAAATGCCCATGGTCCGGGACTATTCGACGAGCGGCGGGCACCTGGCCGGCAATGAGGTCATCGAAGGCTCGAACAAGACTGTCACGAAGAAGTGGCAGGGATATCCCCCGGAAAACCTCAACGTCTTAGGTAAGTCCCGGCCTCCGCTGCCTGAAGTTGCCATTCCGAGGTTCACGGGAAAAGCACAATACGCCAGTCGCGTATGGTTCCCCGATCTGCTTTACACGAGACTCCTCACCTGTCCGCACCCGCACGCCTACCTCAAGGACATCGATACGTCGGCCGCGGAAAAAACGCCGGGTGTGAAATACATTCTTACTTACAAGAACGCACCGAAGTTGCAAACCGCCAACGTTGCCAGGGCCAGAATATTGGCCGAACCTCTGCCTCGGGAGCTGAACCTTCAGGGCGAAGTTGTGGCCATCGTGGTCGCGGAGACCGAGGACCTTGCGCAGGATGCCGCCGACGCGATCAAAGTGACGTACGAAGTGCTCCCATTCGCTTCGCTGCTGAAGGACAGCATGGCCGCGAATGCGCCCGATCTGGGGCATGGAAAAGGGAACCTCGTCCGCCATTCATTTTCGCCTGCGGATCTCCCACACGTAACCTGGGCGGACAAGCATGGCGACATCGAAACTGGATTCGCCGAAGCGGACGTCGTCAAGGAATTCAGTTACCGCTTTGCGGGAGGCGTTTCCGTGCCGATGCAGCCCAGCGGCAGCGTGGCCAAATGGGATGGCGACAAACTCACCATGTGGGGCATGGGCCAGGGCATCTATCCGGTACGGGCAACACTTGCGGCGGCTCTCGGCATGGACGTTTCCAAGATCCGTCTGATCAACAAATGGAACGGCTGCACGTTCGGCGCGGCGCGCATGGCGGCGGAGAGGTTTTATCCGATGATCGCCCATTTGGCGAAAGTCACCGGCCGGCCGGTGAAGGTGATGCTGCCCAAGGATCAGGAACTGGCTCAGTTGCAGATCAAGCCGGAGACGATCACCAAGTTCCGCGTGGGAGCAAAGAAAGACGGCCAAATCGTCGCGCTTGACCACGAAGTCTACGTAAGCGTGGGTGACCTGGATTTCGGCGTGCATGCTGACGGTCCGGGCAACGCGGCCAATCAAACGGAGTTGTATACGGCAAAAGTTCCGCACTGGCGATCCACGTGGTGCGCCTATCGCACGAATGCGCCGCGTCCCGGTCCCTCCCGCAGCCACATCCAACAAGAAACGAAGTGGTCCTGGGAAAACATGATCGACGAAATGGCTGACGCCTTCGCCATCGATCCCGTCCAATACCGCATGATGCACATGACGCAGCTGATTCCGGGTGACGCGCGCCATCCGTACGAAACGATGCCCACGGTCGAAGTGCTGCGGGAAGGCTCCAAGGCGTTCGGATGGGAGAAGCGCAATCCCGTCGCCGGCGGTGAACCCGGGAGATTCAAGCGTGGATTCGGTCTTGGCATGTCCCAACATCATGGCGGTAACATGGGCTACCACGAAGGCGAAGAAGCGTTCGCTAAACTGGCGGCGCTTCCTGGGGCAAACATCTTTAGCAGCGATGTTGACGTAACCGCCGATGGCAACGTGACTATGAAAGTCGCGCTTCCGGACAGCGGCTCCAACGCCGCGACGGCGCTGGCAGCCATGGTCGCGGAGATGCTTGGATTCACGACCGTCGATCAGATCCGCCTGGTTTGGGGCGACTCGGATCTCGCGCCGCTGAGCGACGAGTGGTTCGGCGGGCGCACAATCACGCTGCAGGGAGCAGCCATCTGCAACGCCACCGACAAGCTACGAAAAGACCTGCTCGCACGCGCCGCCGAAGTACTCAAGGTCGATACCGCCAAGCTTACGATGCGCGACGGTGTTATCTCCTTGTCCGAAGATCCCAAGAAGAACACGACGTTTTCCGCGCTGGCAAAAGCCAACAACGGACTCATCCGGCAGACGGGACGCGGCACCACGGGCGGCGAAAGAACCGCGGCGAATAAAGGCGTGGGCGCGTGTTTCGTGGAAGTCGAAGTCGACACTTGGACCGGCAACTGGCGCTTCGTTCGGTCGGTCTATACGCACGATACCGGACTGGTGATCAACCCTGTGGTGTCCGAATCCGACATGGTGGGATCTTTGACGGAAAGCACGCAGGTAGCCACGGACTCCATTCCTTGGGACCGCGAATTTCCGGGGACGCGGCATTACAGCGTCGGTTACCTGTCCTACCGGCTTCCCACGATCATGGACATTCCGAAATCCACGCAGGTGTACATCGACAGCCTGGAGCCGCGCTGGTACTACGGCGTGAAAAGCTTCAGCGAAACAACCATTGGTTCAGTGCCGGGCGCGATTTCGAACGCAATTTTCAACGCCTGCGGCGTACGCATTCGGGAGCACCCCATCACGCGAGAGAAGATTATGGCCGGACTCGCAAGTAAACGCGCCTCGCTGGCCTCAGGGAGGCAGGCATGAAGAAAGTCTCCATCTACCGGCCAACCACCGTTGATGAAGCGATCCGGATCCTGTCGCAGTACGGCACGAGCGCATCCGTGTACGCCGGCGGCACGGACTTGCTCGTTCGCTTGAAGAATCGCCTGGAGCAGGCGCCCAGCTACCTCGTCGACATCAAAAAGATCGATCACCTCCGCTATATCAAGGAAGATGAGCAAGGCGGCGTCGAGATTGGCGCGGCCACGAAGTTGGCGGAGCTAGCTGATTCTAAGCTCTTGCAGGAAAAGTATCCGATGATTGTGGAGGCAATCGGGAAAATCTCCTCTCCGGAATTGCGCAACGCATCGACGCTCGGCGGTGACCTGTTGCAGGAAGTATGGTGCCAGTATCTGCGCGGCGGCTATTCGTGTTGGAGAAACGGCGGGTATCTGTGCTACGGCGCAATCGGCGACAACAGCTACTACCATTCAGCTATGGGTGGACGCTTGTGTTACGCGGTTTATCCGGGCGACGCTGCCACCGCGTTGATTCCCTTTGACGCCCGCGCGAAACTGGCGACGCCTCAGGGAGATAAGGAACTTTCCATCGAACAGATGGTGCCCGGCGATATGCTCGTCGACGGAAAGATCCAGTCGCACGTCGTGCGCTACAACGAGATTCTGACTTCCGTGGTCATTCCTCCGCCGAAGCCCGGTGTGCGAGCCTCGTTTGAGAAGCTCCGGCCTCGCGGAGTTTGGGATTTCGCCATGGCCTCGCTGGGGATCAGTCTTCAACTTCGCGACAAAACGATTGACGACTCGCGCGTCGTGTTTGGCGGTATCTCGGGCAAGCCATATCGCGAAAAGACAGTGGAGGCTTTCCTCAAAGGCAAGACTCTTAACACGGAATTGGGCGAGCAAGCGGTCTCCGTTGCCCTCGCTGACGCAGCACCACTAAAGTACAACGCCACAAAAATCGACATGGCGAAAGGGCTCCTCGCCAGCGGCCTCGCAAGGTTGAACGCGTAGGCGGCATGCAACCTATTGAAGCTCTGCTGCTCGAGCCAGTCGGGTGCCTTGCCGAATTTCCATCTGCTCCTTTTCATGAAATCGCCGTCCGCCTGTTCGGACCAAAGGGAAAGTCCAACTCATCCGCTAGCCGTTCTTATTGGCGTCTACTGAACCTAATCGACTCCGTTAAGACGCCACTCGACGTGGAAAAGAAAAGCCTCGCGGAAACACTGGAAGTCGAAGCCGTGGATGTAGCAAGCATCTATGAAGACGTCATTCCCGCGCTTGTCGAACTAAAATTCATGGGAATCCAGATTCTTGTGGCATCGTCGCTGTCGCGCAAGGCAGTGTCGAGGTTTATCGAGCGGAATTCGCTTGGCGAGTTCTTGTCCGGAGTGTACACCCGCGACGATGCAGGGGGTGTGAAGTCAGCACCACTCGTCGACGCGCTCGACGGCGCTTCCCTCGCAAGAGAGAAGACGATGTTTCTTACGGACACCCTAGAGGGCATTAAGACCGCCCGTAGTGTCGGTGTGCATCCCATCCTGATGATGAACGACCCTGACGAGGCCCAGCTCCTGGCAATGCACAACCCGGCAGGGGGCGTCGTTTCCTTGCATGAAATGCCGGACTTTATCCGCCTGATCGCAGCGCAATTTGAGAGAGGACGTTCAGAAAACGCTTCGACCTAAACAGGGCAGTGTTTTTCATAAATCAACGCTCGCGAAAGAATTTAGCCATTGAAATGCCTGCAGATAGGACTTCGGGTGAGTGTTGCGTCCACTGATTAGTTCTGTGTGCATGGTCGATAGGCGTTTGTTCCCTGGGCTTGCCCGCAGCAGCGTTCCCGGTGGCCACGTCCAATCTCTCTATTTGGGAGCTTGCACCCGCTTCGCGCGCTTGTGCCATCCTTCGCTACGCAGCCACTCCTCCAGGGTGTGAAGATGAATCTCGGGATATTGGCGACGAAGAGCAGCAATGTCGGCCTTGAAACTGGCAACAGGCAGCTGTGGATAACCGAGAAAAATCTGTAAGAACTACCCCTTGGATTTCGGAGAAAACTCTCTAAAGTATTGTAAGGAATGTAGGCCCTTGCGGACTCGAACCGCAGACCTCTACCGTGTCAATCGAGCCGGGATAGGTCGCAGGGAAACGACGAAGTGTTTCGACAACATCACATAGGAAGTTGACTCACGGGGACGGCAGCGTTAGAGCGCGATTGTGGTAGTCCGACCGAATCCCCCCGCCAACCTTCCGTTGGTCACCATCAGTGTTCGATCTTGGAACGCGGTAAGCGATCCGGTGTGGGCACACTAGGGCTTGTGCGGGCTCACAAGTGCCCGCCACGCAACAACGCCGATGACAATAGGGAATCCGATTACGGCAGCCGTCGCGAGACGGACGTCGCCTGGAGCAACCGGCGCAGTTTGCGGCTCAGCGTCTGAATCCGAACGGAGTTCCAGGCGATAGGAATCCCCTGGGTTGAGCGTCTTGGCCTCGCCGCGCATCGATATCACGAGCGAACCCTTTTGGCTGGTTAGGATCATCTGTTTGGGACTGAGTCGCTCAATCTGCGCAGTTGTTGCCGCTTCACCTACGGGCTTAATCGTGACACCATCAACAAACACTTGGAATAACTGACCTTCTTGTGTCGAAATCACGACGGTTCCCGCCATCAGCTTTGCGGAAAATCCATTCGCAATTCCACGAACCTCAGCAACCGAACTCGACGAGCGCATCACCATCTGAGGCCCGTCCAACCGAATGCGCAGAATGCTTGCGTCATCCGTCGTCAGAGTCTCACCATCGAAAATAGTTGTGCCCTCATATTTCGTGTCGGTCTCACCCGTATTGCGAGTGGCTTGCAGGACGATGCCAATTGGTGCCGCACCAGGGCCGCTTGCGCTCAATGCCTGAGGAGCTTGGACTAGCACAAGGCTTAGGACTGATATTAGAGACACGTAGATTGATCGCACGAAACACCCCCTGGTTAGAATTGCGCCGAGAATCAAGAAGATGGGCGTATTGCCTATCGCGGGCCGAAATGTTCTTTGAGTAACCGTCTCTGCCGGATCGCTGATTTGACGAAGCTCCCGATAAGCATGAGGCTGAATACCAACAGAAAAGCCCCGCCGATCAGACTGACGGCTCCCCCATTGCTTGTGTTCGAACTCCCATCAATCAACAAGAAAAGCCCTATTCCGGACATCGCAGCCGCGACGAGAAACTCAAACGCTGTAGGAATCCTTTTCAACGACTTGCGCTCCTTCCGTCGTCACGCGAGTTGCCAGCATGTCCGCATAGAGCAAATAAAGTCGGAGAGTGAAATCGAATAGCACGGCCCGGAGCGCATCCTCGCGTGGGGGATTGCTCCTTTCCTCTTTGTCGTGGGCCCGTTCGTCGCGGCGCTATTCGATTTACCATGTGTCGTGCAGACAGATCTTTACAGGGCACGATTAATGCCACATATCCGCACAGGAACAACGATTGTTACGAATGACCGAATCGCTAGAGTTCGTGTGGGTTACGGCCCGCTCGCATCCGCACTGATGGCGTTTCTCAGATTGGCTCAGGAACCAAAGTGGAACAACTCAGTTGAACCAACTCTCGAAATGGGAAATCCAGCCTCAAATTAGAGAGGCCCAATGAGAAGCGTCTAACGGTTAAATGGGCCCCGCGCGGGTCAGTGTCCTGATTTACTTTGGGATTTGTCGAGGGACGAGTACCCGTTTTCTACTCGACTGCGTCGAGTTGGCTTCACCAGATAAGAGTTTTTTTAGCTAGCAACGGATTCTCCCCCCTTCGTTGGACCTCATCTTGCCTTTCCCCTTACCGGTTCTGACCGCTGAACGTTTCGGGTGTTCGATGAAACGCATTGCTGCCGCGCTTTTCGCACAATTGCTATGGACGTTCCCGGCGCACAGCCAGGACAATCCATTTAACCCGAAGGAAACAGTTGTGCCCATTACCACGCTCGCACTCGATGTTGGTTTCGGTGTCGGAATAAAGACCCATTTTGGAACCGGATTTTGTCTGGACGTGAAGTGCAGGTTTATCGGAACCAACTATCATGTTGCAATTGGCACTGGTACATCCTTGAAGATACAAGGCGAGAGAGTAGGTAAAAGATATTTGGCTACCAGTTCAGACGATGAGGGCGCAACACTCAATGAAAGTGTGGGTCCTGGCGTTTTTCGCGCGAAGTACGACACCAGCCGGGATTTGGCAATGTATGTGTTAAGGCGTCCGTTAGCCAGTCGAGGGTTTCATGGCGTCATCTTCAGTTTGGATGAGCTTGAGGAAAATCAAGAAGTAGACATCTACGCTTATCCCCTCACTGATCGGCTGAGGGTGAAGCGTAGCCTCGTCAAGTTTCGAGGGCAATTCGCTGGCACAACGCCAGAGGGTTTACTGGCATTTCACTACGGACTGTCTGAGAGAGGACAAATGATTACGGGCGGAGCGAGCGGTGGACTCGTCGTCGACCGCAAGACCCAGGAGGTGGTGGGGGTTCTCAGTGGCGTGTCGAGAAGTAGCAAGATCGCGACCGCAGTCTCGATTCAAAATTTGGCTGATTTTCTGAAGAGAGTTAGGCCCGAACTCTACGCCGAGATATTTCCCTCGACGCGGTCCGGCCAAGGTTTTTCAACGGAACAAACCCCATCGGACATTTACCCGAGGTATGTGCCAGTCGCAAATGAAAACCCCGGTATGGTGACGAGGCAAGAAGAACCGCCTGAGGTCAAACTCCTGCGTGCGAAGGCTGACGAATTGACTAACAATATTCGGGATTTCATCGCAATTCAAACGACCACGTACGGCGGCATGAGAATTCCCCCACAGCCAACACTATACGAGATTCGCGTCATTGATGGGGAACAGCGTTTCAGAGAATATCCGGACGGAAAGAGAGAACGCGAAGAGGCGCACATACCCGATGCGGACCCAATTCTATTCGGGTCATCGGAATGGTCCACGATGCCGCTCTTGCTCGGAACTGACCTTAGTCTGAAGATAGTAGAGGCCAAAGATGTAGTTGTGAGTGACAAGCGCCTGAAGGTTTTTCAATACTACGGGGCAGCCGAGGACAAAGCATGCGCGTTTGACCGCATCGAAGGCTACATATTGTTTCGTCGCACGACATTATACGGGCCTTCTTGTGGAGGCGAAGTCTGGACGGACGAAAAGTTCAATATCCTTAGAATTTCTGAAGCGTATGACTTACCCCAAGAAGCCGGGTGGAAAAATCTTCGGGCGGTTGCGAGCTACGGATGGTTAGAGACAGCCGGTGAACCGACTAGGCTTATCCCTTTCAGCTATGTCTCCCAAGGAGAATATAAGGGCAAAACGTATTGGTGCCATGAGCGCTTTACCAACTATCGCGTCTTTAGCACAAGGTCGAAGTTGCTTGAGGCGGGCTTTCAACCGGCCCCGAAGACAGTTGAAACCGAGAGTGCGCCCAACAAGTAGGGGATCGGCTTCGTGCGAGTAAGAACCTAGTGAGCGTCCTCCCATAACACTTGAACACCCAATGAACTAACGACGAGCGTAGAATGGGCTCGTGTTTGCTCATCACAGTTCGCTGAGACGTAGCCCCGCCCGGCCCAGGCACGTGACTTACTAGCTGAGACTCGACAGGCTGGCTCAGTCCAGTTCGGAAAGGGATTCGGAATCAAACTTCGAGCGGCCGTTCGCATGAGTTCCCGGACCCTCGTGCGGGGTGCATAGAGGCGCTCCACTAGACGGTTCCAAGATTCACGATCCTCTCCTCTTCGTGCAGGATATCCAATCCAAGCTAGGAAGGTGAAGGCTGGCTGCGCATACTGCAGAGTTCGCAAAGCGTCGGCCATCATCCGGGTTTGCGCGCTTTTGGCAACTCTGCCGGTGCGTTTTCCTCGGTCTTTGTCTCCTTTACTAAAGGACGGGAGGCCGCCTCGTGAATCCGGCCGAAGCCGTATTTACCCAGCAGTCTGAATGGCCGCACGACGACATAGAGGGGAGAGAGAAATGCGGGCAAATGAATTGCCGCTCGGTCGCTTTCCGTGGGGCTCAGGCTGAGGCGAATCAACTGTCGCAGGCCGCGGCCGAATTTGTCGCACGACCTCAGCCGGAACGCGGCGCGTCGAAATATTCCGGCGCTCGGATCGGAAATCCCTTCATATTGCTCGAGGACGCTTCGCGCCAGCCAGCGAACGTTCGCGTCGTTGCGGGTGCGGTCCAGAATCGGCTCGGGTAGCGCGGCGCCCGCTACTTCATGCGCCAGATCGAGGCCCAGAAGCAGGGCGCGCACGGACTCTAGTTTTTCAGCGATCGCCAAAAGGAGGTGCCAGTCGACCTCGCGTGCCTGAATCAGCCGCGCGATGTCAACGATCCAGGAGAGACGCTCCCAAAAATGCTTTCCGCCGTGCACGCACATCATCACCAGTAAATCCTCGGCGGAAAAGACGACAATCTCCCGCCCGCCGATCCTCACTCGCATCGCCCGCGTATTCAACTCGTCGAGATCGATCGGCCGGGAGAAATAACGCAGCGTTCTTTCGGTGTGAAGTTCCACGTACCGCCGCTTGCCGTTGGGGGCGAAAGCGTACTGGCCAGGAGCGGGCCCGCGCTCGCCCGCTTGCGCTTCGGCAGGGTTGAAGTCCGGCCGATAGCCGTGCGCCTGGAGCAAAGCCGACGCGTCCGGAATACAGCGCTGCGGGAGGACAAAATCCAGATCGACGGCGCTCCGGTGAGCGAAATTTCTGTAGGCGAGCCAGGCGAACGCGGGCCCTTTGAACGGAATTGCCGGAATTCCGGCGGCTTCAAACAGGTCGTACAACCATAACATCTCGCCCATGTCCGCGAGATTATTTTTTCCCAAGCCGCGCGCCAGTTCAGCGAGCTGCTCTTTCCGCTCCGGCGCGATCCAGGACGGATCGAGCTTGCCCAAGCGCTCCTCGAGAACCGGGCCCACCTTATGTTGGTGCGCGCAGGCCAACACCTCTCCCCAATTTAATTCCTCGCTGAGCAAGGTGTGAATGCGGCTGTCCGTGTCCGGGTTTTTCGGGCGCGTCGAGCAGATGACTAATTCGAGTTCCGGCCGCATCTTAGTTCAGGGTTTCACTCAATCAATCCTTCACTTCGATCAATCCTTCGGCGAGAAGCTTCTGCAGCAACTCCGTCAAATCGAGGGCGCAGCATTCGGGATCGACGTCATATTCCGCGCTGATCGCGTTTTGAATTTCGGCGACCGGGCGGGGCTCCTGCATCAGGTTCCAGATTCGCGCGCCCACGGTGTCGAGGCCGTAGTAGAGGCCGCTTTTGACGTTCAGGATCGCCGCTTCACCGGCGAGATCGCAGGAGATTTGATCCTTCGCCGCAACCACCACGGAACTGCCGGAAATCGTTTGGTTCATGCGCTCTGCCTCTCATGCTTGAGACTGCCGAGGTTCGCTTGGGAGGAGCGCTCGCGCACGGAACTGCGATTCAATCCCTTGAGTGAGCGCGGCGGCTGACTCGGACAGCCGCACGCCATCGCGGGGAATTGTAGCGGCCCCGTGCGCGAACAGCAATGCGATTCGAGACCCGCGAGTTGTGGAAATGCCGCGGGCCTTGTTTCACGTCGTTCGGCGGGTTATAACGGCGGTCGGTGAAAAACTTCGCCCTGAGCCTCGAAAATGTCGAAAAGTATTTTCCGCCCACGTTGTCCGGATGGCGGGCGTTTCTCGATCCCGTTTCCCGCCTGACGGTTCCCGCTCTGCGCGGCATTTCGTTCGACGTCCAGGAGGGAGAAGTCCTCGCCCTCGTCGGCGCGAACGGGGCGGGTAAGTCCACACTGCTCCGAATCCTGACAACGCTCCTGTTGCCGACACGAGGCTGCGCCCGGGTGCGCGGATTCGATACCGCCGCGGAGCCCGCGAAAGTCCGTCTGCAGATCGGTTACCACACGGGCGGCGACTCCTGTTTCTACGCGCGCCTGAGCGCGCGAGAAAACCTGCTGCTATTCGCGGGGCTGAACAACCTCACGGGCGCCGAAGCCGCGCGGCGAATCGACGAGCTCGCCGCGCTGTTTGGGATTGGTGAATTGCTGGACCGGCAGGCGCGCACACTCTCCACGGGCAACATTCACCGGCTGGGACTGGCGCGCGCGATGCTGCATCGCCCCTCGGTGTTGATCCTCGACGAGCCGACGCGCAGCCTGGACCCGCTCGCGGCCGCCGAGTTTCGCCGATTCATCCTGCAGGACATCGTCGGCGCGCACGGGACCACGCTGATTTTCGCTTCGCACACGCTTGCCGAAGTCGAACAACTCGCGGGCCGCGTCGCGGTGCTGGACGGCGGGCATTTGCTCGCCTGCGACACCCTCGCCGCCATCAAGTCCGCAACCGGCGCCGCCTCGCTCGAAGAAGCCCTGGAAATCATCATCAGGCGCGCGGCGCGGGAAACAGGATGAGCGGTGCGCCGAGCTTTGTGGTAACGCTCCGGAAACTCGCGCTGCTCTTTCGCCGCGATCTAGCGGTGGCGCGCAGCTATCGCGCCGCGTTCGTGGTCGAGCTTTTTCAGGCGCTGCTGGCGGCCGCAAGTTTCTACTTTCTATCGCGCTTCGTCGAAAGCCCCACGCTGAAGAGATCGCTTCCTCCCGGCGCGGATTATTTTTCCTTCGCGCTCGTGGGCGTCGCATTCTTCGATTACCTGAGCGTCGCCCTGGGTGCGTTTGACGGCAGCCTGCAGGAAGCGCGGCAAAACGGCGCGCTCGAACACCTGCTCGTGACGCAGACTTCGCTGCCGGTGATCCTCGCGGGCTCGAGCCTGTATCCCTTTGCGCTATTATCGCTGCGCACGGCGATCTATATCGGCTGGGGCGCGGCCCTCTTCGGATTTCCGCTGCACGGCGCGAACTGGCTTGGCGCACTGCTGGTGCTGGCGGCGTCCGTCCTGGCGTTTTCCGGACTGGGCATCCTGAGCGCGAGCTACCTGCTGATTTTCAAGCGTGGCAATCCCGTGAACTGGGTCATCCTCGGACTGTCTTCCGTGGTGGGAGGGATGATGTATCCGATTTCCGTGCTTCCCGTTTGGTTGCAGTACGTCGCCCGGCTCATTCCCGTCACCTATTCCCTTGAAGGGATGCGCGCTGCGATCCTTAGTCACGCCTCGATTCGCGAGCTACTGCCTTCCATCGCAGGATTGCTCGTCTTCGCCGCCGTCTTTCTGCCCGTCTCCTTCGCAATATTTTCCTGGGCGTTGCGCCGGACGAAGGTCACCGGAACGCTCACGCATTTCTGAAGGCCGTGATCCTGTATCGTCCCGGAAACACACGCCATTGACAGACAGCGTGCTGAACTGTATAGTTCAATGAATTGAATTGGGGAGTTCATTCGGATGCCTAAACTCGCGAAGGCGCCGGCGATTGTTGTTTCGGCGCTTCACGTTCGTACAAACTTCGGTAGAATTCTGAGGCAAATCGAGGAACGACGCGGCTCACTTGTGATCGAGAAGAGAGGCACCCCGCGCGCGATTCTACTAAACATCCAGGACTACGTGCGCCTCGCCGCGCCAGAGCCGGAGGTCCTGAAGGTGATTGGCGAAGAGTCGAGGCGCAAAGGCACCGACACTTTCACGCTACGTCAAATTGACCGCATTATTAAAATTGCCCGCTCAAAAAAATCGAAGCGCTGATGTTGCCGCTGCGACTGGTCCTCGATACAAACATCGTCGTGTCAGCGGCGCTCAACGCGGAGGGTCCGCAGCGCACTGTTCTCCTGGCGGCACTGACGCGCCCCGCGCGGCTATATGTAACGGAACCAGTTCTTTCGGAATATCGAATCGTCCTGTCGCGCCCTGAACTCAAAATCCGCAAAGGTTTGCAGCAACAGCTCCTCCGATGGGTCGGCGACCGCGCGTATATGGTTTCGCCGTCGCGGCAAATTCACGCTGCCCGTGATCCTGACGACGACAAGTTTCTGGAGTGCGCGGATGCGTCTCGCGCCGACTATCTGGTGACCGGTAATCTGCGCCACTTCCCAAGATTCTGGAAGCAAACGAAAGTCGTCACTTCCCGAGAATTCGTCACGCTGATAGCTCCTCACCTGGCGTGACGGTGGGATCCTGCGTAGTAAAAAATGCCCGACCGGGCCAGTGAGAGGGTCCGATCGGGCGCTGAATAGGAGGATGTTCTTAGTTGGTCTTCTTTTTCGCTGTCGACTTGGGCGCTTCGCCGACTTTCGTCGTGATGCCCACGCCCATGGCTTGCAGCGAGTCGAGGCCTTGCTTGGCCTGCGCGCCGATGGGGCCGTTCGGATCGAGGTCGATGGCGTGCTGATACGCTTCGACGGTTCCGGGCTGCATCACGGGAGTGATTTTGTCGCCTACGGTCTTAAATTCCATGGTGTTGACGAGGGCGATGCCGAGCAAGAGCCACGCGGTCGCGTTCTTCGGATCGAGCGTGGTGGCCTTTTGCAGCGGCTCGATGGATTCCTTCATGCGGTTCGAGTTGTAGAGCACGGTGCCGAAATTGCGCCATGCCAGAGCGGCGTCGGTGGGATTCAGGTCGACATATTTTTGATACGCCGTCCGCGCCTCATCGACTTTTCCTGACTTCGCCAGATCGTTTCCGAGGTTGTTGTAGTTCGCGGCGACATCGGGTTTGAGCGTGATCGCCTTCTGATACGTATCCGCGGCATCTTGCCACTTGCCCATGCTCTCGTACGCCTCACCGAGACGTGACAGCACGATGGACCGGTTCGGATCGTCCGGCTTCTCTAGTTCGAGCGCCTGGTTGAGTTCCGTGACCGCCGTGCCGCCCGCCTGAGTGATCTGGTCCTTGATCGGATCCTGCTGGTCCTTCGGAGTCGCGGCCAGCTTTGCCTGTGCGGCTTTCATTGTGGTGATGGCCGCGAGGCCAGCGTCGTAATGCGTCTTCAAGGCCTGAAACTGGACTTCCGCTTCCTGCTGCTTGCGGATGGCCTCAACGGCGGCGAGCTTTCCTTGTTCCTGGAGTTCCTTCAAATTCACGTCGAATGTGGGAGTCGTGGCCGCAGCGAGTTTCAAACCGGTTTGGTAGAGGAGATAATCCTTGCCGTCCTTGTCCTTCGTTTTCAAATCGACGTTGTAGGTTCCCGCAGCAAGGCCGGGCGCGGAATAGTGCCCCTTCGCATCGGTGACGACGTCCGTCTCCTTGCTGGTTTCAACGCTCTTCATCACCAGCGTGACGTCGGGGTACGGTTTGCCCATCATGTCGAACACGGTTCCCGACAAAGTGGCATTCTGCGCGTAGGCGGCCGGAACAATCCACGCCGCCAGCGGCCCGCCGACGAGCGCGAGCATGGCTGCCATCCTGATTGTCTTCATTCCTTTCATGATCTTCACTGCCTCCTAGCATCGCAGATCCGCGCGGGAAACCCGCGCGGTCCGTCATTAATGTCTTAACTCGGTCTTAACTCGAACCCATGGGCGACCCATCGGCGATGGGACCGTTGATTCCCGCAACGCGCGGCAAAGATGACGCTGTGGCCCCGACTTCCCCCGCTCAGCTTACCGCAACTGAGGGGGAATGCGCGTTACTAAATAGGACGCGCGTGCACGAGATTCGGTTCCCGCCAGCAGCCACGCTTTCCTTGAATAGGGCATCCCTACTTTATTGTCGGATGCGATCCTGAACCACGAAGTCTATACGGGGCTCGGGGTTGGATGCCAGACGAAATTTGCGCGGCGCCTTCGCTCGGGATTGCGCGAAATTTCTGCGGGCGACACCGTATGTTCACCGGTTCCCCCGCGAATGCTTTCGCCGCTCGTGGCGCTGGACCAGAAGCACCGCTGCAACCACGACAACCGCCGCTCCCACAAAACGAAAAGGATCCAGCGCAAGTCCCCGCCAATGAAACAGAAGAAGGTAGCCGACCGCCACGGCGATGGCCGGCAGAATCACGATGAGGAATGAACGGTTCATGGCGAATTTCGAGCGCGGGCCTGCAATTTACGGCCAGTACGTAGCGGCCGTCGTATCCGTTTCCCAGACGGTTACCCGCGAGATTTTCGTGCCAACGGGCATCGCGCTCATTTGGCGCGAGGTCTCGTCATAGAAAAACTTCGCGATATTTTCGGCCGACGGATTGATCGAGTCAAACGGCGCCTGATCGTTCAGAAACTTGTGGTCCACGCCTCCCACAATGCCGCGAACCACGCGCTTCAAATCCGTGAAATCGTAGAGCAGGCCGGTGGAATCGAGGCCGGAGCCTTCGACGATGATTCTCACCTTGTAATTGTGTCCGTGCGGATTCTCGCACTTGCCCTTGTAGTCGCGCAAGGCGTGCCCGGCGGAGAAAGTCTCATCCACGCTAACTTCAAACATCGATTTTCCTTCTGGGTTCCTTCTGGCCAAGCCGAGCGGTAGGGCGCGGACGACTGCTGACACCCAAATCTTTCAGCTCGATTTCCGCATGAACCGTTCGACCGCGGCGATGTCCCGGGTGGTCGCGTACGCCGGAAGCGATTCCATAAAGATTTTACCATACTGCATCCGCTGGATCCGGTTGTCCAGAATCGCCAGCACGCCGCGATCAGTGCGCGAGCGAATCAGCCGGCCGAAGCCTTGTTTCAGCGCCAACACCGCTTCCGGCACTTGATATTCCGCGAAGGCGTTGCGGCCGTCCTCCTGCAGCGCCTTCACGCGCGCGGCGACGATCGGATCAGAGGGCACGGCGAACGGCAGCTTGTCGACGATCACGCAGGAGAGTTGCTCGCCGCGCACGTCGACGCCTTGCCAGAAACTCGACGTGGCGAAAAGCACGGCATTTTCCGTGGTGCGAAATTTCTCCAGCAGAGCCGAGCGTGGCGCCGAGCCCTGAATCAAAAGCGGGAAACGCATACGGGTGCGCACGCGCTCGTATAGATCGTTCATCTGCGCGTAGCTCGTGAAAAGGCAAAACGCGCGCCCCTCCGAAATTTCCAGCAGCTTCGTGATTTCCTGCGCCGCGCGTTCGGGAAACGCGGCGTCGCGCACGTCCGGCAGCGCTGCCGGGACGTAGAACAACGCCTGTTCGCCGAAATCGAATTCCGAGGGCAAAACGCGCTCGCTGGCGAGGTCCACGCCGAGTCGCTGCTTCAGGTACTGGAAGCGGCCTTCGACGGCCAACGTTGCCGAGGTGAGAATGATCGTTTCAAACGGCTCGAAGAGGTGCTCGCGCAGCAGCGCGCTTACGTCGATGGGAGTCGCGGCCACAAAGGTTCCTTTGTTGCGGCGTTCGAACCAGTAGACGTAATTCCCTTCGCTCGATTCGAACAGGAACTTCAATTCGCCCCGCAGCTCCATGGCACGGCGCGCGATGTTGAGCAGTTCCTCCGGCTTCGCGGCGAGCGACGCGATTTCGGCTTCGTGGCTTTTTAGCGCGTTCACCAGGGCATCGTAGGCTTCACGGTTTTGCTCGAGAAACGCGGCGCGCTGCGTTTTGTCGAAGGGAAACCGGCCGTCGCGGGCGGGGAAGGCCTCGAAAAAGCTGCGTGCGCGCTCGCGCGTGCGGGCGATGTGCTTCAGCAGGCTTGCATCGCCCGAGCGTGTGATGCGCACGGCCAGCTCGGCGTCGCGCGCCAGCTCTTCGAAACGGTAATTGGAGACCTGGCGGCCGAAATACTCACTCGCCACGTCCTCGATTTCGTGCGCTTCGTCGAAGACCACCGCGCCGTATTCGGGGAGCACGCTACCGAAATCGTCCTGCTTGAGCGCGAGGTCCGCGAAGAAGAGGTGATGGTTCACGATAATCAAGTCGGCTTCGGCCGCGCGCTGGTGCATCGCCGTCAGGAAACACCGGTTGAACTCCGGGCATTTTGCGCCGGTGCAGGCGTCGCGCCGCGCGTCGAGGCGCTGCCATAATTCGGAATCGTCGGGCAGAAAATTCAACTCGGCGCGATCGCCTGTCGCCGTCACTTTTTCCCAGTCGCGGATTTGGTGGAACCAGTCCAACTCGTCGAGGCCCTTCAGCACGGGCTGGTTGCCCATGCGGTACACCTTCTCGCGGCACAGGAAATTCCCGCGGCCCTTCATCACCGCGACCTTCAGTTTCGGTGCGAAATATTTCTGGAGAAACGGAATGTCCTTCTCGAAAAGTTGTTCCTGGAGGGATTTCGTCGCAGTCGAAATGACAACGCGCCGCCCGCTGCGGATCGCCGGAATCAAATACGCCAGCGTCTTGCCCGTCCCGGTTCCCGCCTCGACGATCAGATGCCGCTTTTCCTGGAACGCGGCTTCCACCAGTTCCGCCATCTCGAGCTGCGATGGCCGGTGCTCGTAACCTTCCGGCATGCATTTTTCGAGCCGCCCGCCCGGCCCGAAAATCTCGGCAATTGTGGGCTTTTCGCTTTCCGCTTCCGGTGGCTGCACCGGCGCCGCGCGTACGGCGCGCGATGAAGCCGCAGCGGCGGCAGACACGTTTTCTTTGGCTCGTTTCTGCATGGGAAGAAGGCGAACTCATAAAATAGCACACCCCGCCTGCGTGCACCGCTTTGCTATACTCGCGGCGATGGCCAAGGCTGCTCCTGCTCCGAAAAAACTTTTTCTTATCGACGCGATGGGATTTATTTTCCGCGCCTATTTTGCGCCGATGGCGCGGCTGAATAGCCCTTCGGGCCTGCCCACCAAGGTTCCGTACCTCTTCTCGAACATGCTGCGGAAGCTGGCGAAGGATCACGCGCCGGACTATCTGGCCGTGGTGTTTGACACGCGGGAGCCGACGTTTCGTGACAAGCTGTTTGACAAGTACAAGGCGCAGCGGCCTCCGATGCCGGACGAGCTCGCCGTGCAGCTGCCCTACGTGCGGCGGATGTGCGAAGCCATGCGGCTGCCGATTCTCGAGTACCCCGGCTTTGAGGCGGACGACGTGATCGGCGCGCTGGCCAGGCAGGCCGAAAAATCGGGGCTCGACGTTTCCATCGTGACGAGCGACAAGGACATGATGCAGCTCGTGGGCGGGAATGTGCGCGTGTTGCGCCCCGGCGGGGCGCCGGACAAGTCCGACTTGGTCGTCGACGCGGCGAAGGTCGAGGAGATCATGGGCGTGCCGCCGGCGAAAGTCGCCGACGTGATGGCGCTCATGGGCGATTCGATTGACAACATTCCCGGCGCGAAAGGGATCGGCGAGAAAGGCGCGAAGGAGCTGATTCTCCGCTTCGGCTCGGCGGAGGCGGCGCTCGACCGCGCCAAGGAAGTCGAAGGGAAACGCTACCGCGAGGCGCTCGAGAACAGCCGCGAGGCCGTGAAGATGTCCAAGCAGCTCGCGGTGATCGATACCTCCGCGCCGGTGAAGCTCGATCTCGACCAGCTTCGCGCCGGCGCGCCGGATACCGAGGCGCTGCGAGCGATTTACACCGAGCTGGGATTTACGTCGCTGCTGCGCGATCTGCCCGCCGCGATACCCGTGGCCGCGGCGGCGAGCGACTCCGCGGCTCTCGAAACCCCCGCGGCGCTGAAGAAATTTCTCGATTCGATTCCAAAAAAAGATGAAGTCGCCGTCTGGTTGACCCTCGCCGAGGGTGAACGCGAGGAGGAAGGCTTCGGTTCGCAGGTTGCGGCGGTCGAGATTTCTCCCAAGGCCGGCGTTTCGCGCACCGCTCAGTTGGATGCGCGGGGCGAGATGCAGGCCGCGCTAGCGGATTTTCTGCGCGACCCCGCGCGGCCGAAAATCGTGCACGATCCGAAGCTTTTCGAGCTGCTCGCGGGCCCGGTCGGCGGCATACGCCACGCCACGATGCTCTATTCCTACTTGCTGCGCCCCACGACAGCGAAGCACGATCTTGCAGACGTGGTGCTGCGGCAGGAAAGCGTCACGCTCTCCGGCGCTGCGGGGGAGCGCGCGGAACATTTGCAGCGGCTCGCGCCGATGTTGCGCCAGGAGCTGGAGGAGCAAGGTCTCGCCGAGGTCTACCAGACGATTGACCTGCCGCTCGCGCCGGTTCTCGCGGCGATGGAGCGCGACGGCATTCTCGTCGAACGCAAGGCGCTCGACGCCATGTCCGAAACGATGGAGCGAGAAATCCGCTCCCTCGAACAAGCCATCTGGAAGCTGGCCGAATCGGAATTCAACATCAATTCGCCGCAGCAACTTGCGGAAATCTTATTCGACAAAATGGGATTGACGCTCGGAGGCCGGCGGCGCGGGAAGCCCCGCTCGACCGCGGCGGAAGTGCTGGAAGAGCTGGCACTGCTGCACGAAATGCCGCGCAAAGTGCTGGAGTATCGCGAGCTGTCCAAGCTGAAGTCGACGTACGTCGACGCGCTGCCGAAGCTGATTCATGTCGGAACCGGCCGCCTGCACACGAGCTTCAGCCAGACCACCGCCGCCACGGGCCGCCTGAGCTCCTCGAATCCAAACCTGCAAAATATTCCGGTGCGCTCGGAGCTGGGACGCGAGATTCGGGCGGCGTTCGTCGCCGGGCCGGGCAAAGCGCTGCTCTCCGCGGATTATTCGCAGATCGAGCTGCGCATCCTGGCGGATTTCTCGAACGATCCCGTGCTGGTCGAGGCGTTCCGCGCGGGACAGGACATTCACGCGCGCACAGCGGAGGAAGTGTTCGGCGTCGGGCCCATGCTGCAAAACGCGGAGCATCGCCGCGCGGCCAAAGCCATCAACTTCGGCATCATTTATGGGCAAACGCCGTTCGGCCTCGCGGCGCAGCTCAGCATCGACCAGAAGGAAGCCGCGCAATTCATTGCCGCCTACTTCGCGCGCTATCGCGGGGTGAAGGAATACCTCGACCGCTCGCTGGCCGAAGCGCGCAAGACGGGCATGTCCCGCACGCTCTTCGGGCGCACCCGCCCGATTCCCGAGATTACTTCGCCTCAATTTAATTTGCGAAATTTCGCGGAGCGCACCGCGCTCAACACGCCGTTACAAGGCACCGCCGCGGACCTGATCAAGCTGGCCATGATCGCGATCGCGCGCGAGCTCGCCGACCAAAAATTCCAGGCCCGGATGATCCTGCAGGTTCACGACGAGTTGCTTTTCGAGGCGCCGCCCGCCGAAATGGATCGCCTGCGCAAGCTCGTGCGCCACGCGATGGAGAATGTGTACAAGCTCGCAGTCCCGCTAGTCGTGGATCTAAAGGCCGGCTCCAACTGGCGCGACATGAAGTAGGGCGCGCGTCCCTCTTGTGAATCTTCGAGCTACTTCAGCGCAATTTTCTTATCGGGATCCGATCGGACGATCAGGTACGTCACGTCACCTTCGACGCTCGCCCATCCGTGGGGCACGCCGCCGGGGATGATCACCACATCGCCCTTGCTGAGCCGGCGCGAGACGCCGCCCTCGATGCCGGTGCTGCCGAGATCGGTCCAATCTCCAAGCGTGGATTGCCGCGGCTTGGCAGGCTCTTTCAGCTTTCCTCCGGTCACCAGCACGCCGGCGCCGTCGAGCATGATGTACGTCTCCGAAGCGGTCGTTTGATGCGCGGTCGCGGTGATGGGAGCATCCTTCGGCCGGAAAACGCCGAACAGGCCGACACGGTAGCCTCCGGCATCGACGACGCGGATCGGCCGGTCGCTGTTGCGATCCTGAGGCGCGCCCTTGATGAACGCCTGAACGTCGGCGGCGGTGATGTCCGTCGCGGCCGTCGGCGCCTGCGCCTTCGCGGAAGTCGCGGCGAGCAGGACGAAAATCCCCACAATCATTTTGCGCATGAGATGGTTCCTCTCTTTGGAAGAAATCGTAAGCGAAAGGTGTTTCTGTCGCGGGAGGATATCACACTATCGGGCGATCCAAGGTGCGCGGCGGCGGAGACGATTTGATTCTGCGTGGGTGCGCCTCGGGTGTATAAGGGTGCGATTCGGGTGCCGGCGAAGCGAAATTCCGATCGGCCCGCCCTTCATTTGAATTTCAAAAAGCGAGGCGACGTATGGCGCGAAAGCTTTTCGTTCTGATCGGATTGCTCACCCTGTTCGCCGGAACTGCGTCGCCTCAATCCGTCGATGCGCGAAAAGTTCTGGAAACATCCTCCAAGGCGATGGGCGCGGACAACCTGAAGTCGATTCAGTATTCGGGAAATGGCTGGTTCTCCAACATCGGCCAGACGTACGGCCTGGCGGAAGACTGGCCGCATTACGAGGTCGCCGACTACACGAGGGTCGTCGACTATGGCGCGCAGTGGTCGCGCGAGGATTACACGCGCCGCCAGGGAAAATATCCGACGCTCGGCCGGTCGCCGATGCCGGAACAGCACGTAACGACGATTCTGAGCGGCAACTACGCGTGGGACATGCGCGGGGACACGCCGGCGCCGCTCACGCGAATGTATCTCGACGGAGTGCCGTACGCCGACCTGCGAAAACTGGAGGTCGTGCTGACGCCGCATGGATTCTTGAAGGCGGCGCTCGCCTCGTCTGACGCGACCGCGATCACGCTGCCGATCAACGGCGCGTCCGATTTCGGCCTCTCCCAGTTTGGCCGGAAGGTGACGGTTGTCTCGTTCACGATGGGCAAGTACAAGGTCAACGGCACGATCAACGATCAGAATCTGGTTGAGCTGGTCGACACCTGGTATCCCAATCCAGTTTATGGCGACATGGACTACGAGATGCGCTACACGAAGTACAGGGACTTTGGCGGAATCATGTTTCCCGGCCTCGTCCACGTGCACCAAGGCGATCCGCGGCTGAATCCCGCGCACAACTACTACGAGCTGAATATTACGGACGTGAAGGCCAACGTCGCGGTGACGAGGATGCCGGTGCCCGATGTCGTGCGCACCGCAGTGCCCGCTCCGGTCAAGGTCGAGAGCCAGAAGCTTGCGGACGGCGTATGGCTCCTCGGAGGCGGGACGCACAACAGCGTGCTCGTCGAATTCAGCGACTTCGTCGCGGTGGTCGAAGCCCCACAGAACGAGGCGCGCTCGCTCGCGGTGATCGACGAGGTCAGCCGCCTGCTTCCCGGCAAAATGATCCGCTACCTGATAAACACGCACCACCACATGGACCACGCCGGCGGCCTGCGCACCTATCTTTCCCAAGGCACCACGGTCATAACGCACGAATCGAACAAGCAGTATTACCTCGACATTATGTTCTACCCGGCGCCGCGCGAGCTGGATCCCGACCGGCTCGCCAAGTACAGCCCCATGTACATGATCAGCCGCAGGCCCGCTCCGATTGATACGGTGGGCGGCGACACGCGCGGCGAAGGAAAATACGTCGTGACCGACGGCACGCATGTGATGGAAATTCTCCACGTGCAGGACATGGGCTACGAACTGGGCGATCCGTCCTATCGTCAGGGCAACCACAGCGAAGACATGCTGATGGTCTATCTGCCAAAGGAAAAAATCCTGATCAACGCCGATCTCTACTCGCCGCCAGAGCCAGGCGCCGCGCCCGCCGCCCCAACGCTGGCCATGAAGACGCTGTATCAAAACATGCGCAAGCTGAAGCTCGACGTCGCGCAGCACGTCCCAATTCACGGCCACGTCGGGACAAACGATGAGTTCGTTAGGATCGTGAATAGCACTCCATAGTAGACAATCTGCGACCGCCTTAACGTTCGGCTTCCGCTGCAGTGTGAGGCGTTGCCTCGTGCTACTCTGTCGCACGGAATTGAAAAATTCGTCGTGGCGCGCGAAAGCCTTCCGCTTCGTTTTGGAGGGCCGGGCTTCACCCCGGCCGTACCATCGATGGTTTAAATCGGCTTTAGCCACTGAAGTTCGGGCGCGTCTACGCTGAAGCGCCTGGTGGCGGCTCTGCTCGAAGCCGGAGGATTTTCCATGAAGCACGCGGCGGGGTTTCTCGCACTCGTGAACGACGCGAAGTCGCGCGTGAAAGAATTGGATTTTCGCGAAGTAAAGAAGCGACTCGATGCCGGCGAGAAGTTTACGCTGGTCGATGTCCGCGAAGACAACGAATGGGCGCGCGGGCGCCTGCCTGGCGCCGTTCATCTTGGGAAGGGCGTGATCGAGCGCGACATCGAGACCGCGGTCCCGGACAAGTCCACGACGCTGGTCCTCTACTGTGGCGGCGGTTTTCGTTCGGCTCTCGCCGCGGACAACCTCCAGAAAATGGGTTACACAAATTGCATTTCCATGGACGGCGGCTGGCGCGCCTGGACCGAAGCTGGATTCCCCACGGAAAACGACTGAGCCATCGCGAATTATGGGGCCCTTGAAGCCTATTCCGATCCGAAGGACTGAAGGAATGAGTGCGGAGAAAGGATTTGTATTCCCCGAAAGGGATGGAGGACCGCTAAATCATCGTCGCCGGTGATGATGTAATCGGCGTGGCCACTCACGGCGAGCTCCAGGAATTTGTCGTCCTTTGGATCCCTAGACGCTGCAATCTGCGTATCGACGTCGACCCACTGCGCAACACCCGTCAGAGCCGTGAGGAAGCGCTGGATGTCATCCTCTTCCAGATATCGCCGGAAGCGTCGTCTATTCAGAACCTCATAGAGTTCCGCGACGACAGGAAAGGAAAGCAACAACGTTCCCTTCCGCACTGCGAGGGCAAGGGCACGCTGAGGTGTTGAATCGGGAAGAAGCAATGCGCTGACGAGAACGTTTGTATCGAAGACGCAAAGCAATCAATCGTCCTTAAGCAACGATTCGAGCAACTCCGGAGTGAGCCCGCGGGCCTTGGCTTTTTGGCTGGCCTCGCTAAGAATCTTGTCCAGCGGGGGCGTTTCCACTGATGTTAGCTCGCGAAGCCGGAGGCTCAGCAACGCCTGTATCTTGCGCTTTTGATCCGGATTGGCGGCTTCGTAGGCCTTTGCCGTTTGCGGATCAAGCGGGATCGTGATACTGGGGTTTGCCATGGGACAATTCTCCGCCTAATTGTACGGTTTAATTCCCAAACCGTGGAACAAAATTTGCGCCCTGGCCTTGCGCGTTTGGCGGACTCCGATTATCTTTTAAGGATTCGTCTGGACGTTGGGACGCCGCTGGGGCGTGGTCCAATCGGTAGGGCACCTCACTGTTAATGAGGACGGTGTTGGTTCGAGTCCAACCGCCCCAGCCAACTCTCTCCGCTACTTATTCCGGCCCGTCTAGTTTTTCCAATCCCTCAAAAATCCGGCTGAGTGGGGAGATGCTCCTGACCCGCAGCGCCAGGAATTGTGATTGGTTTTGGAGGGCCGGGCTTCGGCCCGGCCGTAGTTGAGCTGGGTGAAACTGGCTTTAGCCGCTGAAGCAATTTTCGGCGGTGAGCAGATTTGGATTTGCCGCAGATGAGTGAACGTGCTTCCGCCGATGGGTATGGTCCATAGGGTGTGGTTTTGGGGTAGGCGGCGGAAGCAGGTCGGAGGGAAGATCGTGCCGGCCCAGCCCTCAATCCCCTAAAGGGATCCTCGGCTCGTCTTCCCTCCTACGGTTTACTACGGGAGCACGAACGAGGCCAAACACAAGCCGCTGAAAACACACAGTTTCGATTCGCGTACCCCGGGTAAAAAAGCCATGGCGCTGGAAATTTTTCCGGAAGAAAATTTCTTCCCTCCGATGAATTGTGTAGGTGCGCTCCGATTTTTCGAATCACCCCTCTCAAGCGTGAAGACTGTGGAGAATCTCTCGGGACGCCTTCGTTGCGGTAGTCATGAGTTACCCAAGCTATTGTCAGCTCGAAATTATTGCTTTGCCCCGACACTGAGGTTGATCTTATTGTTTTTGGGATTGTTCTCAGTACCTTCGAATCGCAACTTCGCGTCGATTCCTTGTTCCCTCAAGGCCGAGACAAGCATATCGGCGGCCTGTCTCGTTTCCTCATCTGCCTCAGGACGTACGTTGACTATCACTCCGGTAACAACGCCCATGAGTGCGTTGAATCCTTTTGGCTGCTCAAGGGTCCAGCCCGCAAGCCCTACCAAGGTGTCCGCGATGCGCTCGGCGATACCCATCGACTCAGGAGCATCCCAGTACGGAATGACTGAAAACGTTTGCGCTCCGAACGGCTTGAGCCTGTCCGCAATCGCTTTGGCCTGTAGGTCCGTTAGTGACCTTGGAGCCTTATAGCGTTCCAGCGCAGCCCTGGCGTCGGCTGCCTCGCGCAGAGCGTCCGCGAGATGTGATTCGGCGGAGGCTGCTTGGTTCTTCGCCAAAACAATGTCGTTCTCGAATGAATCTGCCTCTCGGCGTGCACCATGCGCCAAGGTTTCAGCCTTAGTCGCCGATTCCTTGGCCGCCGCTGAATCGTTGAGCGCGATCTTTGCTCCACCACTGGCGGTATCGGCATCAGCCAGCGCCTCTTGGGACCTTGTGCTCGCTTCTTCGGCTAGGTCGTCCAATGACCCGATCACTCTTGAGGATAATTGGTTGGTTCGAACTAGGCACACAAGCTCTGCGGATAGTGCGGCTATCAGCAGCAGGGTTGAACGCTTTTCGAGTCGCTCTTTTCGCTCCTTGATTCCGCCCGTAAACCAATTCTTAAAACTGGCGATGTATTCCCCAGCGCAGGCAACCGTGACTAGACCGGCACAGACGTACTCCGCCGATTCCCAGTACGACAATGCGGCTGTCAGCGCCGCAATCTCAGGAGGTGTGGGTGTGAGAGTCATCTTGAAGCTCCAGCGGACAGCACGACAAATTATGGATTGAGCCGAGAGAGGCACTCTACAAGTATTGATTGAGTTCTTGATCGAAGGCAATGCCAGTCGTGTCACTGTTCTAGCTCAAGGCCCATTCTTGACGCGGCTCCGCCGCGCCTGCTACGTTGTAAGGTTACGATGGGCGAATTTTATCTGCTGTGCGTCACGCCGGCAGTGGGGGCGGTCTTCGCGAAATGGGCCTGAAGAAAATCGTCATTCGGGGCGCGCGCCAGCACAACCTGAAGAACATCAGCCTCGAAATCCCGCGCAACACGCTGACCGTCATCACCGGGCTTTCCGGCTCGGGCAAATCCTCGCTCGCGTTTGACACGATTTACGCCGAGGGCCAGCGCCGCTACGTTGAGTCGCTCTCGGCGTACGCGCGGCAATTCCTCGATCAGATGGAGCGGCCGGAGGTGGACTCCATAGAGGGCCTCTCGCCTTCGATCGCCATCGAGCAGAAGACGACGACACGCTCGCCGCGCTCGACCGTCGGCACGATCACCGAAATTTACGATTACCTGCGCGTGGTCTACAGCTCCATCGGCACGCCGCATTGCCCGAAGTGCGGCAAGCCCATCTCGCGCCAGTCCACCGACCAGATCGTGCGCTCGATCCTCGAAGGCGAGCTGGCCAAGAGTGGCGACCGCGTGATGATCCTTGCACCCATCGTGCGCGGCCGAAAAGGCGAATATCGCCAGGAGCTGGAAAAACTCGCGCGCGACGGCTTCGTGCGCGCGCGCATTGACGGCGACCTCCGCCCGCTCGACGATCCCCCGCGCCTCGACAAGCGCAAGAATCACACCATCGAGGTGCTGATCGACCGCCTGCTGGTGAAGGCGGGCATCGCGGGGCGGCTCGAGCAATCCATCGCCACGGCGCTGAAGCTGGCGAAAGGGCTTGTGACCGTGGTCGTCGTCGGCGGACACGAGGAAGTTTTTTCCGAAAAAATGGCCTGCAGCGAGTGCGGCGTTTCCGTGCCGCAGCTCGAGCCGCGCTCGTTCAGCTTCAATTCGCCGTACGGCGCCTGCCCGGCGTGCAATGGCCTCGGCTCGAAATTCGATTTCGATCCGGCCAAGGTGATCGTCGACTGGACGCGGCCGCTCCTGGAAGGCGGGCTCGGCCCAGGCTCGGGCTCCGTGTTTTTGAAGCGCAACCTGGAGCTTGGCGCGCTGGCGCACGGGTTCGATCTCTCGACGCCCTTTGAAAAATTTCCGCGAGCCGTGCAGAACCTGATTCTTTATGGCAATCCGCCGTCAAATGCCAAAGGCAACGGCCACGACTCGGCTCGTGGGCGAGGCGCGAAGGCCGCTTCCGCGAAAGCTTTGCCGGGGCTGCACTTCCAGGGTGTGGTCGGATTTCTCGAAAGCAACTTCGAGGACTCGGGGTCGGACGCGTACCGCGAATGGATCACGCAGTACATGTCGCCGGTGCCGTGCGCCGTCTGCGGCGAGCAGCGCCTGCGGCCGGAGAGCCTGGCGGTGAAAGTGGGCGGCCGTTCTATCGCGGAGTTCACGGCCCTCGCGATTTCCGACGCGCGCCCCGCGGTGGATCAAATTCGCGCCAGCCTCACCGAGCGCCAGACCGACATCGCCGGACGCGCGCTCGCAGAGATTGCCGCGCGGCTCGATTTCCTGCTCGCGGTGGGCCTTGGCTATCTCAGCCTGGACCGCTCCGCCGCCACGCTTTCGGGCGGCGAGGCGCAGCGCATTCGCCTCGCGACGCAGATCGGCTCGCAGCTGCGCGGCGTGCTGTACGTGCTGGACGAGCCGTCCATCGGCCTGCATGCGCGCGACAACGACCGCCTGATCTCTTCGCTCGAAAAATTGCGCGACCTGGGCAACACAGTGCTCGTCGTCGAGCACGATGAGGAAACCATTCGGCGGGCCAATTACGTGGTGGATCTGGGTCCCGGCGCGGGCAACGCCGGCGGCCACCTCGTCGCCAAGGGCCGCCCGGAAGAAATCGAGCAGAGCGCCGATTCGCTGACGGGGCGCTACCTTCGCGGCGAACTGAAAATTGCCGTGCCGCCCAAACGCCGCGCGCCCAGCGGCAAATCGATTCGCATTCTCGGCTGCGAAGCGAACAACCTGAAGGACGTCGATCTCGAATTGCCGCTCGGCTTGCTGACGGTTGTGACCGGCGTCTCCGGCTCGGGCAAATCCACGCTCGTGAACGACATTCTCTATCGCGCGCTCGCGCAGTCGCTCTACCGCTCCATGGAGCGCCCTGGCGCGTTCCGCAGCATCGAGGGCGCGGACCAGATCGACAAAGTGATCGAGATCGATCAGGCGCCCATCGGCCGCACGCCGCGCTCGAATCCCGCCACGTACACCGGCGTCTTCGCGCCGATCCGCGAGCTCTTCGCCATGCTGCCGGAATCCCGCGAGCGCGGCTACCGCCCCGGCCGCTTCAGCTTCAATGTGAAGGGCGGGCGCTGCGAAGCCTGCCAGGGCGACGGTCTGCGCCGCATCGAAATGAATTTTCTCCCGGACGTGTACGTCACCTGCGAAGTCTGCCGCGGCCGCCGCTACAACGCCGAGACGCTGGCCGTCCGGTACAAGGGCCACTCGATTTCCGATTTGCTGGACATGCAGATCGTCGACGCGCTGAAGGTGCTCGAAAACATTCCGCAAATCCGCGTGAAGCTCGAAACGCTCGTCGACGTGGGCCTCGGCTACGTCCAGCTCGGCCAATCCTCCACCACGCTGTCCGGCGGCGAAGCCCAGCGCATCAAGCTGGCCCGCGAACTCTCCCGCCGCCAGACCGGCCGCACCCTCTACATCCTGGACGAGCCCACCACCGGCCTGCACTTCGACGACGTAAAAAAACTCCTCGACGTCCTCAACCGCCTCGCCGACCTCGGCAACACCGTCCTCGTCATCGAGCACCACCTCGACGTCATCAAGCAAGCCGACTGGATCATTGACCTCGGCCCCGAAGGCGGCGCGGGAGGAGGCCGAATCGTAGCCCAAGGCACGCCGGAGCAGGTTGCGCGGGTGAAGAAGTCGTACACGGGGCAGGTGCTGGCGCGGGTGTTGAATGGGACGAACGGGAATAACGCGTGACTTCTTGTGTAACGATGATCCTCTCTGGACGGCTTGAGCCGCGGTTTTCGGATGAATACTTACAAGTTACAAGAATTCCGAGGTCTTACCCTTGCTTCTCTAATTGTGGCTAGTTTCACCTGGTAGCGGCTCAAATGTTCTACCGAATAAGCGGACGCACGCCCTGTCCAGCACGTCCCCAAATTTCTGCTCTGCGGCCCGTGACGGAAGTCGCTCAATTTTGTTTACATTCAGGAATTCCAAGAGGATGTCGTCGAACACGAAATAGTGACCCTGTCGCGGGTCACCCTTCTTACCGCCGAATAAGAAGCACTCGCTCAGTGCCAATTTTCCAGCCCGACCGAAGGTACACAGGTCTTCGAGTTCTTCGATATGCACGACGAGCAAACTTGTCAAAACGACTTGCCGCGTCAAACCCTGCTTCCTCATCGCATCGCGGAAGGTTTTTGCAAGCCAGGGAATCGTAAAGAATGAAGCTACAGCGGAGTCCTGTGCAACCATAACCGGCACAATCACCTCAATTTGCGACAAGTCGATGCCTTCAAGTTCTCTACGATCTGCTGGCTTCGCCGCAAAAATCTGGCCGATTTTCCTCGCGAGTTGCTCGACACCGGCGCCATGCCCCATTGCAAACTTAGCGTCGAAAGCTTTGACAAAAGCATCGAGGTCTTCACCGTACTTTGCGGGGTTCGGAAGAAAGCCTCCTTTGCATTCAAAAACCACGCACACACGGCCCAATACCAATATGCCGTCGAAGGATTCATGGTGACGTTTCTTGTGCTTGAAATTCGGACGCGGAAAGTAAGTCTCAACCCCCACGGCAATAGAGGTGCCGATGATTTGGCTCACGTAATGTTCAAACAGATGACCCCAAGTCTCAAATGCGCTCCGGCGATCATCGCCTTGGAGCGCATTCACGATCGTCCAGAACAAACCGATTTCTAGCTTCTCCTGCAGAAAGCCGGGGTTCACACAGATAAGATTCCCGTTGTCCAGCCGTAGGAACGGTTTCATGCGAAATGAGGTGAAGTCCTGACGTGACGCAATAGGGTCCTCGCGTGCCAGCACGACAGCCAATTCTTCGGCCGCTGTGGACTCCATTTCCCAGTACTTCTGCGCCGATTCCGCCGGGAGTTTTCCACCCAAAAATTTCGTAGGATCAATGATCGCCCGTGCGGGGTCCTTTACGAACTCTTCCTGGCTTCTCCCCATATAATTCGCGAGCACGCCGAGCGTTATGTCTAGGTAGGTATCCAGCGTCACGCCGGTCGCCTCGCCGAGTTTTGAGTTCAAGTCAATCGGCACTGGAATGTTCTTGATGATCTCTTCAAAAATCGTCGCGCTCCGAATCACAGCGTTCGTGACCGTCGGTGGATTATTGATTTCGTTGCCGATGCCGAGGAAGAGTTGGAGCCGCATGAACTTCTTGGCCGACGGCGAGCGGCGATCCGCGGCGATTTCGGACTGCATCTTCTTGCTCAGGAATAAATCGTTCGCCTTAAGAAGGCACCGTCCCAGAGAACATCGACCTTCTTGTGTCGCTCCAGGATCAATGCCGCCGACTGCACTGGAATAAATAATTGTCCACTTGAGAACTGTAAGGACCTGCTGCAGGTGAAATGCGAGCCGGTATTCAGCAGATCCTTGTATCCTCTCCTTCATAAGGCGCAATACTTCTGTATCGAGAAAATTCACGATCAGGTATTTTTGCGTTTGGATGATCTGCTCTGAGTCACGGCGGAACCGATCGATGTAGAGATGCGTCGCCATGCGAGCCAGCAGCACAGCCGTATGCTGCCGGTTGCAAGTTCGTAAGAAGCTCCAGATCTCCTCATGATTTGGCAATTCGTCGAAAAGCTCTTTCCACGTAACAAATACGGCTGGTCGATATGGCATCGCTACGTCTCGCTAGGGACCGAATCAGTAAATCAGGAGGCATTGTACCGTCATAATATAAATGCGACTCGCGAAATTCGCACTCGGGAGATGTTGCCGAGGACCGGCTTCCCCAAAGGGCGGAACTTCTGTTGGTGCTATCCTGACGGGGAGACGGGAAATCAAACCAAGTACGCGCTAGGAACTCTTGGTTTTCTTGGTCTGGTGAAGAGAACGAACCAGCGCCCGCGCGGTTTGAAGCGGACCGTGCAGACGTCCATGCCGGATATCCTCAAGACCTTCTGTCAGGCGTCTTTTGATATCAGGGGAAAGAAATCGCTTCATAAATTTTGGCATTGTCGAGGTGGAGCGAACCGGGTTTCTTTGATGGCACGAGCGGCAGTTTCACCCTGCGGCGGGCTTGCGGCGTTTCTGCTCCGCCGCCAAGGCCGCCTTTCCGAGTTGCTTAGGCGAGGCACCGAACGCGGCCCTCATTCCTGCACGCGCCTCGGGAGTCTGCATCCGCCCCAGCAGTTCATCGAATTCGCCGTTCATAGATTCGGTGATTTTGACCGTCTCTTCGCCCCGCCGCTGGCGGACCTTGGGGGCGGGACTTCGTTTTAAGCGACCGCGCCGATTAGCCAACGCCCTTCTCCCCTAAGCCGAAAGTGACCGCTCCACCGCTTGCGGTCACTTGGCCTATTTTAGCACTTAAGGAGAAACATCCAACGCAGCAGAGACCAACGAAGTTCTGGGTGCGCTTCGCAAGGCAGGATTCCTCATCCACGACCGCACTTGGAGGCCGGGACTTCAGTCCCGACGAAAAGCGTTGCCGGATCAGGGGTTTTAACCCCTGAAGCTTCAGGGGCTGAAGCCCGTATTTGACGCAATCCGAAAGGCCGAGCTGAAGCTCGGCCCTCCTAAGCTCGGACAACTCCAAATCAGGGAAGTGCTACAACTTAGATTTGTCCGTACCCGCCGTCCACGTTGAGTTCCACACCGGTGATGTACGACGCATCCTGCGAAGCCAAAAATGCCACGGCTCCCGCCACTTCCTCCGGCTGTCCGAACCGCTTCATCGGGACTCTCCCCACTACGTCCTTCGCAAATTCATCGATGGCTTCCTGCGGCAATCCGGTGCGGCCGAAAATCGGAGTGACAATCGGACCCGGCGCGACCGCATTCACGCGGATGCCACGGCCCACGAGTTCTGCCGCGGCGGTTCTTGCCAGGGAGCGCAGGGCTGCTTTCGTTCCCGAATACGCGCTGGCTCCGATTGTGCCTGTTTCGTCCGCCACGCTCGTGTTCAGGATGATGGACGCGCCGTCATTCAGAAACGGCAGCGCCTTTTGGATGGTGAAGTAAGCGCCCTTGATGTTGATGTCAAACTGCTCGTCGAACACGCTTTCGGACGTTTCCGCAAGAGGCGCGAACTTCGCGACTCCGGCATTCACGAACAGTACGTCAATTTTCCCCAGCTTGCGGGAAACTTCCGCAAAGAGCTTGTCGATTTCCGGCAGCTTGGCGACATCCGATCGAACGGCCAAGACGCCGTTCCCGATTGTTTTTACCGCTTCCGCCAGAGTCTTTTCGCTTCGGCCCGAAATGGCTACCTTCGCGCCTTCTTCCTGAAAACGCTTCGCCGTGGCGAGGCCGATGCCGCTGTTTCCGCCAGTCACTACCGCTACTTTTCCTTCGAGTCGCTTCACGTTGTTCTCCTTCGTTCGCCGATGTCCCGCTGGCCTGATCCGGAGGCGTTCGTTCCCTCTGGAACCAGGTCCAAAATGATTTCGATACTTAGATGATCATCGAAATGGTAGGATGCAGGTATTCTGTCGCTTATTTCGGAGCGTGGAGTGCCAGCTCGTCTCCGTAAGGGTCATTTCGTTACACTGGGAACAATTCTATGGACCGTTCCGAGATCGAAAAAATATCGAAAGCCCTGGCGGACGAGACTCGCCTCAGGATCTTTGAGGCCATCTCGGCGGGCAAACGCATGACCTGCGGCGAGATTGTTTCCATGCGCGGCGTGACCCCCGCAACCGTCTCCCACCACCTCAAGATTCTGAGCGAGGCCGGACTGATCGCCTGCAGCCGAGAAGGGCAATTCGTTTACAGCGAGATCGTCCCGGGAACCATAAACGCATACACGCGGGCGCTCGCAAAAATCGCGAGGGGCAAACCGACTGCGCGCCACCGCTGACGCAGACGATGGAATTGGCGCACAATCACTAAAGCTAGGAACGAAATCCTCGCGTTTCGTGCCACGCCCGGCCCACCGTTGACCCCCTCCCAGCGCACTTGCGCGCCGCGAAAACTGCCGCTACAGTGATTGGAGTGTCCTAGCGCGCCCCTCCCCGGCGGCCTGCGCCTTGCCACTCTGAGCATGGATACCAACCATCAAAGTCCGTTGGGAGCGGCGCCCGCCCGGGCCCTTTCGAATGAATCCGCGGGCGGCGCGGCGGCAAAAGCGCCTCCACCCGGGATGCCGCCGGCGGGTAACGAGCCGCGCGAACTCGAGCAGATGCCCTTTCCCTCGCCCGGTCCTGCCCCTCGCCAGGCGCTCCCGGACGACCTACGCGTGCCTTGGAACTGGATCGATGTGCTGCTGTTTGTGGTTCTCGGCCTGGTGGCCGGCGCGATCATCACGTGGGGATTGGGATGGATAGCGGTGCAGTTCTTCGGTCTTCGGGCGTCGGAGGTATTTGGCAAGAATATGACCACGCCGAAGTCGATCGTGGGGCTCACCAGCGCGGCTGTATGGGACATCGGCGCGATGTTTTTCCTGTATGTGCTTCTCGTGACCAAGTCCTCTGCACCGTTCTGGCCGTCGATCGGCTGGCGGGAAACCAGACCCGGCATGCGGCGTATTCGCGATTCGGCGTTGCAATTTCTGGCTGGCGGCGCACTGCTGGCGCTGCTTGTGACCTTCGCGGGAAGTTTTCTCAATACCAAGGAAACGCTGCCGATCGAAGAGATTTTAAAAGCTCGGGTCAGTATTCTGCTCTACGCCATTATGGGCGTGGCGCTTGCCCCTCTTGTGGAAGAAACGATCTTCCGCGGCTTTCTCTATCCCGTGATCGCGCAGAGACTGGGAGTCGCCGCCGGAGTCGGAATCACGGGAACGCTCTTCGGACTGATGCACGCGGCGCAGCTGTGGGGCGGCTGGGGACAAATCGCGCTGCTGATTTTCGTGGGCCTCGTGCTGACCTGGGTGCGCGCGCGCACCGGCACGGTTGCCGCCGGTTTTTTCGTGCACCTCGGCTACAATGGCTTGCAGCTCGCGGGCTATCTTGTGTATATGATCGGCCGGGGGCATCACTGATTCCAGTAGCGCAGGCTTCGAGCCTGCGGGGTTTTGTTAGCACGTGGTTGATCCTGCTACGACAAAACTCACAGACTCGAAAATTGCACCACCCGAGCGCGTAGGGGATCTCACAATCTCATGAAAGTTGCGCAACCCATTGAATGGACGAGCCGTGGTGTGGTCATGCTGGACCAACTTCGGCTGCCCGGCGAAGTGATCTACCACACCTACACGGATTACCGCGAAGTGGCGGCGGCGATCAAGACCATGGTGATTCGCGGCGCGCCCGCAATCGGCGTGGCCGCGGCCATGGGCGTGGCGATCGGCGTCGAACGTTCCGCCGCGCGCACGCTCGACGAATTGCACGACGAGTTCCCCGGCATCTGCGCGACGCTGGCGGACACGCGCCCAACGGCCGTGGACCTCTTCTGGGCGCTCGAGCGAATGAAACGAAAATTCGAGCATCTCACGGCAGCGAAGACGCCGCTCGACGCTCTGCGGCGCGCAATGGTGGAGGAAGCGCGCGCGATCCACGCCGAAAAACGCGCCTGCGATGAAGCGATGGGCCATTTCGGCGCGCAGCTCATGCCCGCGTCAGGCCAGGTGATGACGCAGTGCAACGCCGGCGCGCTCGCCACGGCCGGAATCGGCTCGGCGCTCGGAGTGATTCGCGTCGCGATCGAGGAGGGCCACAGGTTGAGCGTCCTCGTGCCGGAAACGCGGCCGTACCTGCAGGGCGCGCGGCTCACTGCCTGGGAGCTGCACGAGGGCGGGGTGCCGCTCACGCTGATCACCGACAACATGGTCGGGCATTTCATGAAGCAGGGAAAAGTTGACGCGGTTGTGGTGGGCGCGGACCGCATCGCCGCCAACGGCGACACCGCCAACAAGATCGGCACGTATCAGATCGCGGTGCTCGCGCACGAACACGGCGTGCCGTTCTACGTCGCCGCGCCGGTCTCCACTTTCGATTTGTCCATTTCGACCGGCGAGCAAATCCCCATCGAAGAGCGCTCCGCGGAAGAAGTGACGCATATTCGCGGCGTGCGCATCGCGCCGGACGTGGACGCGGCGCATCCGGCGTTCGACGTGACGCCCGCGCGCCTCATCTCCGCGATCATTTGCGAGCGCGGCGTGGCCCGCGCGCCTTACACCGAGTCGCTGCGGCGGCTGGCGGAAGTCAAGTCCCCGCCAGAAATTCGTACTGCTGCTTCGTGAGCGGAACGACCGAGAGCCTTCCGATTCGGACGAGCGGCGAATCCTTGAAGAGCTTGTTCGCCTTGATTTCCTGGAGCGAGACCGGCTTTGCAATCGATTTCCCTGCCTTGATTTTCACCCTGGGATTTTTGGGATTCGAGACGCCGACTGATACAACCGTCGCGGTTCCAACCGCGCTCTTGTGGTCGCCGGTCTCGTAAATGATCAGCCGCGAGCCGGGAACCATTTCGCGCAGATTCTTCACCGCGACCGGGTTGGACACGCCGTCCCATTCGGTCGCGCCGTCTTTCACAAGATCAGCGAAGGAATATTCCGAAGGCTCGGTCTTGAGCAAATAATCCTGGGACATGAAGTTGCCTCCAATTTGGACGGCTATTGTAGCGCTAACCGCTCTGCGGGGGGTGGCGCTCCCAACGTCAATCAGATGCCCGCCTGAAGGCGGTCGCTACACGAGCCCGAACGCTTTTCCGTTGGCGTTCGCAGGACAAAACGATATATTCTCCCGAAGTTCGAATCATCACAAAATAATCGAGCAAGAATCCGCGGGCGTGGCGCTTCACTCGATGCGCGTTGTGCAAGGTCAGCGCCCGCGAGAACGACACAAGGATCGGGGAGGTTGGGATGAAAAAGTTCGCGCTCGTTCTGGCAATTTGTCTCTGCGCGCCGCTCGCGCTTCTCGCGCAGGCGCCGGATATTCCGTTTGATTCCGTGCCCAATGCGATCAAGATGCCGGATGGGATGTATCTCGGCGAAGTCTCCGGCATCGCGGTGAACTCGAAGGGCCACGTTTTCGTTTTCACGCGTGGAAATACCAATGGCCCCGCCTACGCCGCGGCCGCCGCTCAGCTCCTTGAATTCGACAAGGACGGCAAATACATCCGCGAGATCGGCCACAACCTGTACGCCTGGTCATTCGCGCACACCGTGCGCATCGACAAGAGCGACAACATCTGGGTCACCGACAAGGGTTCCGACATGGTGATCGAGTTCAACCCGCAGGGCCAGGTCATCATGGTGTTCGGGCGCAAGCAGGAAGCCTCCGACGAAGGCACCGAGGCGCTGCGCCATCCCAAGCCGCCGCTAGCGCCAGTCGACGGAATGTTCAGGCAGGTGACCGACGTTGCTTGGGACGCGGCCGGTGAAACGTTCATCAGCGACGGGTACATCAATTCGCGGGTCGCCAAGTACGACAAGAACGGCCGGTGGATCAAGTCTTTCGGAGAGCCAGGCAGCGGGCCGGGCCAGCTCAACACGCCGCACAGTATCGCAACGGACGCGAAGGGAAATGTGTACGTCGCGAATCGCGGCAATGCGCGCATTGAAGTATTCGATAGCGACGGCAATTACCTGCGCCAGATCAAGATCAATGAGCCGTTCGATTACGCGAACACGGTTCCGATCATGATGAACAAGCCGCCCGTGGATCAGACGGGAACGATGGGCCCAGGCACTCCCTGGACGGTGTGCATCACGCCGGGACCGAATCAGGTTTTGTACGCGTCCGACGCGTGGCCGGGGCGGGTCTACAAGCTCAGCCTGGACGGAAAGGTTTTGGGCAAGCTAGGTGGAACGGGGAGGCAGCTCAAGGAATTTGGATGGATCCACGAAATTGCGTGCCCGTCGGAAAATGAAATCTATGTGGGAGAACTGCTGAACTGGCGCGCGCAGAAGCTCATCCTGCATCCATCGAAGTAGGGGCTGATTTAAAGAAAAGCTAAAACCTGAAGACAGAGAACACTGAGGGCCACAGAGAAGTCCGGATTCGCAGGCGGTGTTTGCGGATCCGGTGGTGCCGGAGGGCCGGGCTTCAGCCCGGCCGCTAGCGGTTGCAGGAAATCGGCTTCAGCCGCTGAAGTTTCATTCGCCGGCTGATCGCTGCGCGCATCACCTGTTACCTGGCAGCGCTCGCCTCGCGCACGACCCCCGCGTCGCCTCGTTCGCGCGCGACGTACTGGTCGTAAATCCAGCGGTATGTTTTTTCGAGGCCAATGCGCAGCGGCGTGTTCGGTTCCCAGCCCAGATATTTTTGGATCAGCGTGTTGTCGCTGTTCCGTCCATTGACGCCCTTCGGCGCGTTCAGATCGTAGTTGCGCTTCAGCTTGATGCCCGCGATTTCCTCGGCCATGTCCACAAGCTGATTGATCGTGACGGCCTCGCTAGATCCCAGGTTGATCGGCTCGAGGATGTTCGAGTCCGTGATTTTCTGAATGCCGAGCGTGCAGTCGTCGATGAACATGAAGCTGCGCGTCTGGACGCCGCTGCCCCAGATTTCAATTTCACGCTTGCCGGAAATCTTGGCTTCGATCACCTTCCGGCAGATTGCCGCCGGCGCTTTCTCGCGCCCGCCGAACCATGTGCCCCACGGTCCGTAGACATTGTGAAAGCGAGCCACGCGAGTCGTGAGCCCGAAATCCTCGCGGAAGTGCCGGCACATCCGCTCTGAAAATAGCTTCTCCCAACCGTAGCCGTCTTCCGCCAGCGCCGGATACGCGTCCTCTTCCTTGAGGGAAGGCGCCTCGAATGTCTTCTGCTTGTCCCCGTTGTAAACGCACGCCGAGGACGCGTAAAAAAATCGCTTCGCGCCGTGCTTGAGCGCCGCCTGCAGCATGTGCGTGTTGATCAGCACGGACAGCATGCACAGCGCCTTGTTGTGCTCGATAAAACCCATGCCGCCCATGTTCGCGGCGAGGTTGTAAATATCCGCCGCGCCCTTGGCCGCCGTCTCGCAGTTTTCCTTGAGGTTCAAATCTAGCGACAGGTTCTCGACGTCGTCGAAACGCTGGTACCACTCGTCGAACGGCTTGACGTCCACCGCGCGAATGTCGCGGTACCCTTTCTTGCGAAACACAGAAACAAGCGCGCCGCCAATAAAACCCCCGGCGCCGGCCACCAGAATTTTGTCGTTGATTCCCACGGGTGTCTCCCCAATGAATGCATATTGGCACGGACGATTTCACCACGCGCAAGTATTGACGATCAACCAATAATTCGCAACGATTGGCGAGGGCTCCGGCGTGTACCGTTTTGGTTCACGCGCACAGCGCAAGGCCATGCTTCAGAACACCCCCCGCAGTGTCACCGCCAGCGTGACGAAATATACCAACACGTTTGTTACGGATCTGTTGCAATGATCTATACCAATGGTATATACTTTTTCTATGCCGAAGCCCAAAGTCGCGAAATTGTTCAAAAACGGCCGCAGCCAAGCCGTCCGCCTGCCCAAGGAATTTCGATTCACGGGCGATCGAGTGCGAATCCGCAAGGTTGCGGAGGGTGTGCTGCTCGAGCCCATGAAACTCGATCCCGAGGAATGGCTCACTGGATGGAAACGGTTCGGCCCGGCAAACATTTTCCCGCATGGTCGCAAGCAGAAGAAGCCTCCGATCCGCAGGTATTTTGATTGAACTACCTGCTCGATACGAATGTCTGTATTGCCTTGCTGAATGAAAATTCTCCGCGTACCGAGGCGCGGGTGATGAGCGGGTTGAAAGCTGGCTCGCAGTTATCAGTTTCGTCGGTATCCGTATTTGAGCTCTGGTACGGCATGGAGAAAAGCGCCCGGCGAGAATCGAACATACGCAAGCTTTCGGCATTTCTCTTGAACTGGGTTAGCACGCTGGCCTTCGATGCCGAGGATGGTCGTGTTGCGGGCAGAATCCGTGTTGAGCTTGAATCCATAGGTCGGCGGATCGGCGAATACGACACACTAATCGCGGGCCAGGCGCTACGGCACGGCATGACGCTGGTAACCGCCCATGTGAAGGAGTTTGGCCGCATCAAGAATCTGTCCTGGGAAGATTGGTCGAGGGGTTGAGAGAGCCTCTCAAAAATGTCTTCGCGGCCGGATATCCACGCGCACGTTTTCCACAAGTCCGCAATCCAGTCCGCCCAGTTATGCTTGACATTTAAGATTCGGATGCTATGATCGCTGGGCTGTAAGTTCGCCTGCCTGCTGGACAGGAGGCCTTCGCTCTTTGACAAACTGGGTAAGATGAGATGTGCCAGAACCCGTTCGATTTATCCTGAGACGCAAGTCGAAGGGTACCCGGAGGCTTAGGCCAATGGGAATTGAGTGAATCGAGCGATAAAAAGTTCGCTTGGAGAAATTAGGGTCCGACATCCCAACAAGGATGCTCGGGCTTTTTTATTTCCAGGCAGCCAGTTTCACATGAGAGTTTGATCCTGGCTCAGAGCGAACGCTGGCGGCGTGCTTAACACATGCAAGTCGAGTGCGCGCCTGTAGCAATACAGGTGGCGCACGGCGCACGGGTGCGTAACACGTGGGCAATCTGCCCTCGGATGGGGGATAACCCCGCGAAAGCGGGGCTAATACCGCATGACATTCCGGAGACTCCGGTCTCTGGACTCAAAGGCCGCAAGGCCGTCTGAGGAGGAGCCCGCGCCCGATTAGCTAGTTGGTGAGGTAACGGCTCACCAAGGCTTTGATCGGTAGCCGGTCTGAGAGGATGGC